>LAZR01001263.1_pt1 | contig 16347 bp, 14 predicted proteins | sample 329461 | NCBI WGS metagenome assembly LAZR01 (sample SAMN03002196, study PRJNA259156) | marine sediment metagenome | biome: sea floor; feature: Hydrothermal impacted sediments; material: marine sediment; isolation source: Loki non-amplified sample from Loki's castle hydrothermal vent sediment ...
GATTCCCGGACCTCGAACCTCCTCCACAAACTCCTGCGCCACCGGAGCCGTTCATCGCTCAGGCTACGCGTTGTATTCCATACGAACTCCAGGAAAGTCATATCTGGTAATCGGGCGGGCGGAGTTTCCCGAAGTGCACCTTCAACCAGCAGCGTTCGTGGGCATAATAGACGACCAGTTTAATGGCCGTATCGGCCAGACCCACCGAGGCGGCCAATTCCATCTTTCTGGTGGCTACCCATACGACCGTCGTGGTGATGACCAGGGCAACCACTCGCCACGTCAGCGACTTGATAATCGTTCGAGATCGCGTTTCCAAAATTCGGTACCTCCGGTGACATCAGTGGGATGCCCGCTGGAGTATATTTAGCGGAAAGAAGCCCATTGCCTGCGGATTTCAGTCGAACAGCGTCGTACTAATGTATCGCTCGGCTGTGTCGGGGAGTATGACGACGATCAGTTTGTCGGAGTTTTCCTGGCGATTGGCGACTTTGATCGCCGCGGCCGCGGCCGCACCGGATGATATCCCGGCAAAGATCCCCTCTTCTCGGGCCAGGCGCTTGGCCATGTCGATCGCTTCGTCGTCCGCTATTTGAATTATCTCGTCGATGAGCTGTCTGTCCAGTACGTCCGGGACGAAGCCCGCCCCGATTCCCTGGATCATGTGCGGGCCCGGATCGCCCCCGGAAAGGATCGCCGAACCGGCTGGCTCGATGGCGACGGTCTTGACCGTAGACTTGCGGGACTTGAGCACTTCACCGACGCCGGTCATCGTTCCACCGGTGCCCACCCCGGCGACGAAAATGTCCACCGCGCCTTCGGTATCGTTCCATATTTCCTCGGCGGTGGTCTTGGCGTGGATCTGCGGGTTGGCGGGGTTCTTGAACTGCTGGGGCATGAAGGCGCCGTCGGTGGATTCGAGAATCTCGTTGGCCTTGTTCACCGCTCCGGTCATTCCTTCCTCGGCGGGTGTGAGGACGATTTCCGCGCCGAACAGTTTCAATATCTTTCTTCGCTCGGGGCTCATCGATTCTGGCATCGTGAGTATCAGTTTATATCCCCTCGCGGCCGCAACCCACGCCAGGGCGATGCCCGTATTCCCGCTGGTCGGCTCGATAATCCGTCCCGTCTTGATCTTGCCGTCACGCTCGGCGGCCTCGATCATGGCCACGCCGATGCGGTCCTTGACCGACGCCATCGGATTGAGACTTTCGAGTTTCGCCAACACCGTCGCGTCGGCCTGGATAAGTTTGTTCACCCTGACCAGCGGTGTCCGTCCGACCGTTTGGGTGATGTCGTCAAAGATGCCTGCCATGGGAATCGATCCTTTCGAGCGGCTGTGGAAGCAAGGCTAACATGGATTCCGTATTATGCTCAACAGCCCTTTTGTAAACAAGCGGTTGGCCCGGGCAAGTTGAAAGTGCTCTTGAATCGCCAGGCTGGCGGGCTGTACAATAATCGTTTATCTTGATCATGTCGGCCCGGGCGGGGAGCCCCGGCCGGCGAGGTTCCCAGCTAGGAGCGACTGATGCCTTACAAGATTACGGACAAATGCACCATGTGCGGCGCCTGCAAGGAGTCCTGCCCCAGCGAAGCCATCAACGAGGGCGACCCCGTTTTCCTGATTGACGCCGATGCCTGCATCGATTGCGGCCAGTGTGTGGACACGTGCCCAACCGAGGCGATCCAGGAAGAGGCGTAGGCAGCCGCAGCTGTTGAGACGTTCAGCCACCGTCGAGCGTATCGGCGGTGGCTTCTTTTTTTCCGCCACCCGACCGCCGCTCGTCGGGCCGCTTTCGACGGATCGATGGCCGACGTATAATGCCCGCCAGTTGTGACACCAAGGGCGGAGTGTGCAGCCATGAAGCATCAGACCACCAGATGGACGTGGACTCTCGCACTGCTGTTGGCGGCGTCGCCGGCGGTGTGGGCGGAAGCGCCGCTCGACACCCAACCGGCCTCGACGGCCATGAAACGCGGGGCCGACCTTCTGCGGAGCGGAAAGTACGACCAGGCGATCAAGGTGCTGCGCGGCCTGGGCGATGATCGCCTGGGCGAGGTGGGCGTTGCGATTCTGTTGGATCAGGCTCTGGCCATGCGGGGGCGATACGACAAGGCGCTGAAAGCGGTCGCAGCGGCCCAGGGCCACGGAGCGGAAGACCCCGCCTGGCAGCGGGCCATGGCCGAGGCGCTAGGCCGCGTCGGCCGATACGAAGACGCCTTGGCCCACGCACGCCGCGCCCATGAGAGTGCGCCGACCTCGGCGCCGGCGATTCTGACGCTCGGGCGATTGCTGGAGGCCCTGGGTCGGCCCGACGAGGCCCAACGCGTCTACGAAACGATGCAACGCGTCCTGGCCGACGGCGCCTACAAGACGCTGGCCGACCAGCTTGTGCCCTTGGGGCAGATCCTCGATCGGTACGCCCTGTTGAAGGGCCTCAAGGCGTCCGAGCAGGCCAACAACATCTTTAACAACTACTTTCAAGTCGCCTACCAGGATGTGGACGAATCCTGCTGGCAGGCGCACGTTGCGGCGGGGCAGTTCACCTTGGGTAAGCATCGGCTGTTGACGGCTGAGAGCGAGTTCACCGCGGCCCTGAAGATCAACCCCAAGCTGCCGGTCGCCCTGGCGGGGTTGGCGGAGTTGGCATTTCGCGACTGGCAGTTCGAGCGCTGCATCGACCTGACCGACAAGGCCCTGGCCATCAACCCCGTCTGCGCCGAGGCCCTGGCCGTCAAGGCGCAGTGTCTTCTCCAGTGGCGCAAGCTCGATCAGGCCCTGTCGGCTGCGACCCAGGCGCTGCAAGCCAACCCTAACGACGAACAGGCGCTGTCGCTGGCGGCGGCGGCGTCGGTGCGGCTGGGCCGGCTGGACGACGCCGAGCAATACGCCAAGCGCGTTCGCGCCGTCAACCCGCGCAGTTGGATCCTGCCGGCGACGATCGCCCAATGGCTGTCGGCGGGGCGGCAGTTCGACCAGGCCGAGGACCATTTCAAGAACGCCGTCGATCTGGCCCCCAATGCGGCCGAGGCCCTGACGGGGCTGGGGCTGCTCTACATGCAGACCGGCCAGGAAGACCTCGCCCGCGAGGCCCTCAAGCGGGCCCACGAGATCGACGACTTCCGGGCGGACGTGGTCAATTACCTGAACCTGCTCAAGCGGATGCAGGCGTTCGAGACGCTCGAGACGCCGCACTTCATCATCGCCGTCGACGGCGCCGACGATGCGGTGCTCCTGCGACAGGTCGCCGACGAGGCCGAGCGGATCTATGCGGAGGTCTGCAAGGACTTCGCCCACGAGCCGTCGCAGAAGACCAAGATTCAGATCTTCCCCACGCACAGTCAGTTTTCGATCCGCATCACGGGCAAGGGGTGGATCGGCACGGTCGGGGCGTGCACGGGGCGGGTGATCGTGATGGTCGCCCCCAGCGACGCCCGCAGCCAGTTCGGCACATACAACTGGGCGACGGTGCTGCGCCACGAGTTCACGCACACGGTGACGCTATCGGCGACCAAGAACCGCATCCCGCACTGGTTCACCGAGGCCTGCGCCGTTTGGCAGCAGCCCGACCGGCGGAACTTCGATTCCGTCCAGGCCCTGGTGGCCGCCGTCAGGGACGGCAGACTGATGCCCATCCGCCAGTTGGACTGGGGCTTCATCCGCCCCCAGCGCCGCGGCGATCGATCGCTGGCCTACGCCCAGAGCGAACTGGTGATGGAGTTCATCATCGAGACAAAGGGATTCGATGCGATCCTGGCCATGTTAAAGGCGTTTCGCGACGGGCAGAGGCAGGAGGACGTCTTCCGGAAGATCCTCGGCGTCAGTGAAAGCCGTTTCGACAAGATCTTCGCCCGCTGGGCGCGGAACACGATTGTCGGGTGGGGGTTCGACGTCACGCCGTCGCCGAAGTTCGAGCAGGTGGCCGCCGCCGCCAAGGCCAAGCCCAACGATGCCGCCGCCCAGGGCGCATACGCCCGGGCGCTGCTGCGGCGCGGCAAGTCCGCCAAGGCGAAGACCGCCGCCGAGACGGCCCTGGGGCTTCAGGCCGACCAGGACACGGCCCTGACCGTGCTGGCGCAGATCGCGCTGGGCGAGGACGACTACGAACGCGCGGCGATGTTTGGCGAACGGCTGGAGTTGGCAACCGGCGGCTCGGCGATGGCAGCCAGGATATTGGCCGATGCCTATCTGGGCGCGCGCGAATACTCAGCGGCCATTGCCGCGCTGGAACGCCTCAAGCAGCGCCGCCCGTTGGACCCGTACAGCTATCAGTGGTTGACGCTCCTTTATACGCAGCTGGGGCAGGTCGACCAGGCGCTGCCCAACCTGGTGGAGATGCACCGCCGAACGATGACCGAGCAGCAGTTCGCCCGCCAGATCGCCGACGCCTACCGCGCCGCCGGCCAGGACGACCGCGCGTTGAGCTATTATCGACAGGTGACGCACATCAACCCCTACGAAGCCAGCGCCTACGAGGCGATGGCCGCGATCCATCGCAACGCCGGGCGATACGACCAGGCCGTCGCGGCCGTCCGCTGCCTGACGCTGCTGCAGCCCGCCTCGGCCGACGCGTGGGCCAAGCTGGCGATGGTGCGGTTCGTCGCCGCCCGCGCGGCCAAGGACGCCGAGGCGATGCGCCAGGCGCGGCAGGAAGCGGCCCGGTCGTTCGAGCTGGACGCCGACGGCCCGGGCGGGCCGATCCTCGACCGCATCGACGAGGCGCTCAAAGCTCTGGACCAAGGAAAGGCGGACCGACCATGACGATCCGTGAGTTTCAGAAATTCATCCACAAGCAGTACTACCCCCGCGACAGCGAGCGCGGCACGCCGGGCACGTTCATGTGGTTTGTGGAGGAGGTGGGCGAGCTGGCCTCGGCCCTGGCCGGCGACGACCAGAAGAACAAGGAAGAGGAGTTCGCCGACGTGCTGGCCTGGCTGTGCACGCTGGCGAACATCAACGACGTGGACCTGGCCGAGGCGATCGAGAAGTACACGGTGCGCGGCGTCGACGGCCACAAGTAGGCGCTCGCGCCGGCCGCCGTCGCGTTGACACTGCCATCGGCCCGGCGGATACTGTGGCCCATGAATCTGCTGCTCGACATTCTCTATGGATGTGCGCTGGTGGCGGCCAGCCCGATGTGGCTGACGCGGATGATCCGTCACGGGCGGTACATCGCCGACACGCGCCAGCGCCTGCTGGGGTCGGTGCCGGTCCGTTACGGCCTCCAGCCCATCATCTGGATTCACGGGGTCAGCCTCGGCGAGGTGAAGGCCGCCCGCACGCTGGTGGCCGAACTGCACAGTCAAATGCCCGATTTTCAGGTGGTGATCTCCACCTCGACCGATACAGGCATGGCGGAGGCCAAGCGGCTGTTCGAGCCCGACCACTGGGTGTTCCGCTGGCCGCTGGATTTCTCGCTGACCGTCGGGCGGGCGCTGGACCGCCTTCGCCCGACGATGGTGGTGCTGATGGAAGGCGACATCTGGCCCAACTTCCTGGCCGCCTGTCGAAAGCGAGGCATCCCCGCGGTGGTCGTCAATGGCCGCGTCAGCGATAAGAAGGGCTATCCCCGTTACCGGAAGTTCCGCTGGCTGGTCCGGCCGCTGCTGTTTGGCCGCCTAACGGCCGTCGGCGCGCAGACCGACGTCTACGCTGAACGATTCGCCGAGCTCGGTGTCCCGGCCGATGGCGCGCACGTGACCGGCACGATGAAGTTCGACGCCGCCGTCATCGCCGATCGGCTCGACGGGCAGGACGCGCTGGCGGCGGCGATGGGACTTGGCGGCGACGATAGACTCATCGTCGCCGGCGGGACCGGGCCGGGCGAGGAAAAGCTCATTCTGGACATTTGGCCGCACCTGAAGGCCAGGCATCCGTCGGCCCGGCTGGCGATTGTGCCGCGAAAGCCCGAACGGTTCGAGGAGGTCGCCAAGCTGATCTCGGCGACGGGCCTGAACGTGCTTCGCCGCAGCCAACGGCCGGACGGCTGCGACGCGCCGGGCAGCGCGGATGCGATCATCCTGGGCGATACGATGGGCGAGCTCCGCAAGTTCTACGCGCTGGCCGAGGTTGTCTTCGTCGGCCGATCGCTCGTGCCGATGGGCGGGTCGGACATGATCGAATCGGCCGCCCTGGCCAAACCCACTGCCTTTGGCCCGCACACGTTCAACTTTCCCCAGGCCGACGATCTTGCGGCGCACGGCTGCGCGCGCGTCGATGACGCCGAGCAGTTGGCCCGGCAGCTGGACGCCTGGCTGGGCGACCGGGCCGCCGCCGCCGAAGCCGCACGGCAAGCGCAGGATTACGTACGCAGCCAGCAAGGCGCGACGCGGCGCAACGTGGAGATGATCTGCCGCCTGCTGCACCGCGTGCCCGCCCAGCGTCCCGGCGACATCGCCACTGACGAAATTGCGGCCGAACTCCATCCAGGCCGGAGGCAATGACCATGCCCGCCGCGCACGTTCGACAGACCGTCATTCGCAACGCCCGCCACATCGTGGTCAAGGTGGGCACCAGCGCCATCTGTGATGATGCCGGCCAACCGGATGTGAAGGTCATCCGCGCGCTGGCCGCCCAGATCGCAGCGGCGATGGATGGCGGCGTGGGCGTTTCGCTGGTGACCAGCGGGGCGATCGGCGCGGGACTGGCGGAGTTGGGCTTGGTGGATCGACCCAAGACGCTGCCGATGTTGCAGGCCGTCGCGGCTGTCGGGCAGGGGCAGTTGATGCGGACGTTCCACGATGTCTTCGCGCGCCGCGGCCGAAAGGTCGCCCAGGTGCTGTTGACGCGCGCGGATTTCGAGGACCGCACGCGCTACCTCAACATCCGCAACACGCTGGCCAAGCTGTCGGAACTGGGCGTGCTGGCGATCATCAACGAAAACGACGCCGTCGCCGTCGACGAGATCCGCTACGGCGACAACGACATCATCGCCGCGCATCTGGCCAACACACTGACCGCGGACCTGCTGGTGCTGCTGACGACCGTGGACGGCGTGATGAAGGCCGGCCGCGTGCTGGACGTAATTGAGCGGATCGACGACGAGACCCTGGCCCTGGTCACCGGCAAGCAGACACGGCTGGGCTCGGGCGGGATGGCCAGCAAGCTGACGGCCGCAGCGATGGTGACCAAGGCGGGCGAGGCGGCCGTGATCGCCAACGCCCGCACGCCCAACGTGCTGACCAGGCTGCTGGCGGGCGAGGGGGTCGGAACGGTCTTCGCGCCGGCCGGGCGAAAGATGTCGCGCCGCGACCGGTGGATCGCCCAGGCCTCTCGGCCGGCCGGGACGATCGCAATCGACGCCGGCGCAGCCAAGGCCCTGCGCGAGCGCGGCAAGAGCCTGCTGCCTTCGGGCATCACAGCGGTGGTCGGGCGGTTCGCCAAAGGCGCGATCGTGGCCGTCACCGATCCAGCCGGCGAAACCATCGCCCGCGGCCTGACCAACTACTCCGCCGAGCAGATCCAGCAGATCAAAGGCCTAAAGACCTCCCAAATCTCCGCCGCCTTGGGCGACAAACCCTACGACGAAGTCATCCACCGAAACAATATGACGGTGGAGTGACCGGCGAATGCCGAATGCCGAATGTCGAATGAGAAGAAAGAAAAGGCGGGCGGCGATCAGATCAGACTTTCCCCGCTGATGGGCAAAGCTTGTTGACTGCGCAGTTGGGGCAGTTTGGGTTTCGGGCGGTGCAGGTGGCTCGGCCGTGGAAGATGAGCAGGTGGCTGAAGAGGCCCCACTCCTTTTGCGGGACGATCTTGACCAGGTCGCGTTCGATCTTGACCGGGTCGGTGTGTCGGGTCAGGCGCAGGCGGCCCGAGAGGCGTTTGACGTGCGTGTCGACCACGATGCCGACGTCGATGCCGAATCCCTTGGACAGGACGAGGTTGGCCGTCTTGCGGGCGACGCCCGGCAGGGACAGGAGTTCGTCCATCGAGCCGGGGACCTTGCCGCCAAAGTCGCTGAGAATCATGGCGGCCGACGCGCGGATATTCTTGGCTTTGTTGCGGAAGAAACCGGTCGAGCGAATCTCCTTTTCCAGCGTCGCCTGGCTGGCGGCGGCGTAGTCGGCGACGGTCTTGTACTTCTTGAACAGTTGCTGCGTGACGACATTGACCTGCTTGTCGGTGCACTGGGCCGACAGGACCGTCGCGACCAGCAACTCCAACGGGTCGACATGCCGGAGGGAGCAGTCGGCGTCGGGGAAAAGCTTCTTGAAGGCTGAGATAATTTTCCGCGTGCGTTTGGTCAGGTCGGAGTTGGATTCGGTGGGCATGGGGCGCGGTCCCGGACCTGCGGTCGGCGGCTACGTTGCGTCGCCGCCGTGGTGGGGGCTGCGTCCCCACTGGAGCTTGTCGGTCAACGTCCGGAAGAAGCTTCGGCCCGGATGAGAGATGATCAGGGCGGGCGTTTCGGAGCGGCGGATGTCGACGGTGTCGCCTTCGCACAGGCCGGTGGTGGCCTGGCCGTCGATGATGACGGTCGAGCCGGGGTTGACCTTGACGGCGGTGATGTGAATCGTCTGGTCGGACCGCACGACGATGGGCCGAAGCGCCAGCGTGTGCGGGGCCACCGGCGTGATGGCGACCGCATCGAGGGTGGGCTCCATGATCGGCCCGCCCACGGACATGTTGTAGGCGGTCGAACCGGTCGGGGTGGCGATGACGAGCCCGTCGCCCAGGTAGCGGCTGATCGTTCCGCCGTCCTGCTCGACGTTCAGGTCGATCATGCGAAAGGGCGCGCCCGCATGGATGGCGATGTCGTTGACGGCTGTGGCGGTGAAGGGCTCGTGCTCGCAGCCGGCCACGTGCACGTTGAGCATCATGCGCTCGGTGGGCTTGACCTCACCGGTCAGGATGGTGTCGAGATGTTGCTGCATCTCGGCGACGGTGAACTCGGCCAAAAAGCCCAGCTTGCCCATGTTGACGCCCAGCAGGGGCACGTGGGTGTGGGCGAGGGTGCGGGCGGCGTAGAGCAGCGTGCCGTCGCCGCCGAAGACGATGCACAGGTCGGACTTTTCGCAATCGTCGACACAGGGCTCATCGGCGCGCTGAACGCCGAGGACGTCGACGCGCTGCTCAAACCAGGGCAGCAGGTCGTCGATCTGCTGACCGACGCCGGGCTTGGCCATGTTGCCGAGGATGATGACGTGCGGACGGGCCATGGGCGTATCCTACCGCGCGACGGCTGTCGGCGGCCAAGAGTTTCAGCTTTCCACACCGGCGGGGGAAAGGTAGACAGCCTGGCCGGCGGACAAGTCGAGGTCCGGGGGGATTTTTCCGACCAGCGCGTCGGCGCAGTCGGCCAGCAGGGGCGAGATCTCGATGGCCGCAGCGATCTGGCCGTCGGCGTCGCGCGGAACGGCGACACCGGCCTCTTCCAGCCATTCGGCGGCGCGGCGGACCTGGTCGTGGAGACTGGTGGCGAGGCTGTCTTCGCCGGTGGCGTTCTTGATCGGGCTGAACTCCTCGCTGCGGAGGGTTTCGAGGATCACGGTTTCGCCGGCTAGCGGCAGGGCGTCGAAGACGAACTGCTCGAGCTTGACGGCGTTGGGTTTGTCCGGTGTGACGGTGACACCGGCCTGGTCGACATAGGGGACCTTCTTTTCGGCGCGGTGCAGGGGCAGCTCGCACGCATCGCCGGCGGTGAGACGCTCGACGAAGGATCGCGAGAGGATGTGGATCGCGATCGATCCGGCGCTGAACTTCAGCCGGCCGTCCTCGGTGCACGCGCGGGCGAGGTCTTCGGGCATGTCAGAGTATTCGATGACGGTGACCTTGCCGTCGACGACGCAGAAGTTGCCCAGCCGCTCCATGGGGTCACGCTTGGGCAGGGCCTTGGCGCTCATCTCGGCGTGGCGCGCGGCGTGGAGGCCCAGGAACAGGGGATCGATGCAGCGGACCAGGGGGTTGTCGACCTGGAAGTAGCTGATCAGTTCGATCCCGCGCCGGGCCATGTCGTCCAGTGCGCCGCTACGACGCAGGGCGGGCAGACAGCCGCCGTGGCCGTCGGGGCTGAGGGCGAGTTGGCCTTTCTCGGTCAGCAGGATCTTGCCGTCGAAGTCGAAGGCCGGCATCGTGCCCTGGACCAGGAAGAACACATCCTCGGGGGCCAGCCCGAAGAACTTTTTCTGGCGGAAGAACGCCCGCGTGGCGACGTCATTGGCCGGGGAGGTCATGACGTACCAGGGCAGGGGCTTGCCCGCGCGCCGGCCGGCGGCGAGGATCTGCTCGGCGAGGACGCGGAAAAGGGGTTTCTTGGCGACGGGGGTGGCCTCGAGGCAGCCCTTGGGCCCTTCGTAGCCCAGCCTCGTTCCTTGGCCGCCGGCGACGGTGAAGGCGGCCACCTTGCCGGCAGCCAGCAGCTCTTCCCCTTCGGCCAGGGCAGCGGCGTGGGCGGCTGCGGTCTGATCGTCGGCGGGCCTGGCCGGCACGATCTGCGGCGGCTGAATGTCGCCGGCGGACTGGACGGTCGGCTTGGTGCGGACGTAGTGCTCGACCCAGCCGTCGACCTTGTCAAAGTCGATGGTCGCGATCTGCTCCAGCAAGGTCTGCTGCCTCGCCGGGGCCAGTTCGTCGAAGAATTGCAGCACATGGGACTGGCTGTGTCGTTCGAGCGTCTCGCGAGTGGTCTTCACGTCCAACATAGGTTTTTCCCCAGGCGCCGGTGCGCTTTCCTCTGGTGGTTGCGGCTTGTCTTGACGGTCGAGGGCAGGTTAGGAGCCTGCGTAGCGGTTGTCAATGGCTTTGCGACCAAGTGGCCGGTTCGGCCAGTCACGCGACTTTGACTTGCCTCTCCCCAGCGCTTTCCGAACGTCCGAGTAGTTTCCGCCAACGGCCTGCGAAAGCTCAGTGACGGCCGGACGCCCATAAGGGGTGCACTGAAAGCCTGTTAGGATGCTCACTTTTTCGGCTGCCCGGGCCCGGTGTTCGATAGCGGCCGCAGCATGGCGGCGCCTGGCTGCCGGTTCAAATACATCGCTTCAGGACATTGACATGTTGGTCCTATTGTACGTATGATACTGACAGACAGTGGTGGCAGGATGGCGCGGCGGCGGTAACCGCTCTCATCATCCGATTGGCTGTCATCTCAGCCGCCCGTTTTGTCCCCACCTGTCGCGACCGGTCGCTGTGCACCGGCAGGGAAGTGGGTACGGTGAAGGATGCTCCGCTGTTGAGGGCTGCACCGTGCTCGGTTGCCGGTTGGCAAGGCGATAGAGATCGTGATCCCGGGCGGCGGTCGTCCGGCGAGCATAACGTCCGAGGGTCGGCCTCGTGGCGGCCCGAGTTCAGATGTGTGCAGGCTGGTGTCGAAACGGTCTCATATATCCATGACGCATGCCGGCTGCATGATCGTCTGAGCGATACAACGAAGGAGATCGCACAATGCGACGCAAAGGTTTTACGCTGATCGAGTTGATGGTGGTCATCGCCATTATCGCGATTCTGGTGACCATCCTCCTGCCAAGTTTGACCAAGGCAAGGGACCTGGCCAAGAAAGCGACCTGCCAGGCCAGCCTCAACGGCATCGGCAAGGCGTTGGCTCTGTACATGGCCCAGAACGATGATCGAACGCCGATGATAAAGTTCGATACGGACTACGACCCGGCAACGGTGGCCGTGCCGACGGAAACGACCCAGACCGATGATGACTACGATGCGGGCACATGGGAAACGACTCTGGGCGACAATCCCATGCAGAACGTCTGGCTGCTGATCGCGGGAGGTCTGATTATCGAGAAAGGCTTCACATGCGCGGCAGATGGGGACCATGAGGACCGTCGGTCCGTGGATAGTAACAGCGACCCCGACAGGTGGGGGTGGATCTCGACGAAGAACTACTCCTACGGCATTCACGTCCCCTACACCACCAGGAATAATCCGTTGCCGTTCAATCAAAATCTGGAAGGCGGCATTGTTATTTTTGCCGACCAGCTTCCCTACGACAGCGTGGAATATCACAAGGTGGACAAGAAGAGCGATCCGCCCTGGAAGCCGTCCAACCACAAGAAGCTCGGAACCGCCTACCTGCTGTTCTCCGGAACGGTGCAATGGCAGGACACCAGCATGTCCGAGTGCGGCCTCAACGGCGACGACATCTATGAGAATGGTGAGCGTGACGAGCCCGGAGTCCCCGGCGGCGTCCCCACGCATGACGAGGACACCAGCATCGCCGCTAGTGGTCGCCAAGGCGCCTAGGCCCACACGCAATGATTCGCTGATAGGTCGGGGCGGCCCATGTGGTCGCCCCGCTTTTTTTGTGGTGTAAGTAGTTGTGTGTAAGTTTATGGTTGGTCGTTGATGGTGTCATCAGCCTGGAGCGTAGGCGAGCGTAGCGAGGCGGACGCACGCCTTCATGCCACGCCCGCGCGTGGGTGCGTGGTGCGGCTCGGCGCTACTCGCCACAGGCGGCGCACCCGCCCTCCCTGCTTATCTCTTCCGCCGCAGCAGTGTCAGGCTGCCGATACCCAAGAGGGCCAACGTTGCGGGCTCGGGGACTGGTCCCGGTGGCCCCTGCCCGACGGTGTAGCTGGCGACGATATGCTCGCCGCCTTTCGTGCCGGTGACGTAGAAGTCGAAACTGATGACCTCGTCAAGCTGACTAACGAGGTACGCGAGCGGCCAATCAGGGAACGGTTCGGCGTACGGTTCGCCGGCGCCCGGATAGCCGGCCAGCAGGCCTCCCATGTGGTCGCCAAAAGACGTTTCGGCGAAAAGAGCGAAAATGCCCTCGGCATCGCTTGGCTCGCTGCTGGGCCAAACGTCGTAGGTCTCGACGGCGGGGGTGAACTGACTCTCGATATTGGTCCAATGGCTGTCAATTGCTGTAGCGTATACATCCGTGTCCACAGATGAGCCTATCCCGAAAAGACTGGAGCGGTGCTGATGCAGCTTGCCAGTGATTCCCGTATACCCGTAAAAGTCGGAATCAATGACTACTGGGTCGTAGGAAAGGCGGGCGTCGCCGCCGGTGTGATAGTCGGTCGTATTGAAGGCGGTCACGGTAAAGGCCACCAAGTCCTCCCCGCCGGCCCCGGCGCCAACAGCCACCGGATCGCTGATAATCAGGTCGTAGATGTCGCCGCTGAAGATGGTCGTCTGCGCGCCGGCAACGGCGGAGGCGGCCAACAGGCACATGGCCACGAGAAAGAGCTTGTTCCGTATGAGCATAATTACGTCTCCTTGTACGGTTGCCTGCTTCCCTTTTTGTTAAGGCCCCGACAACTCAGCACGGTTAGCCCAGCCATCTGCGGGGCCCATCGAGGCCAATTCCTTGCTTCCACTATATACTCTATATCCTCATGCGCACGAACTGCAAGAACTTTGTCCGACATTACCTAGAGCCATTCGCTGCGACGGGTGTCTCGCTTGACACTGTCACCGCCCAATTCCTTGTAGGCCTTAATGGCTCGCGTGCGACCTGCGACGGCGCAACATCGCCAGCCCACATGCGGTAAGAAGGGCGATTGTCGCCGGCTCAGGTACCGATCCGCCAGGGGGCGATACCCGCCCAAAATACTGCTTCATGTTGGCCAAGTCAGTACCGTCGACGTACGCGCTGCAATTGAAGTTGGCATCACTCCAGTGCGTATCCGTCTGCCCAAACTTCGTCTTCATGATGGCCAGGTCGGTACCATTCACAATGCCGTCGAGATTCGCATCACCTAGGTGGGTGCCGAATCCGTGCTCGTCCCCGGGGGGGGATCCGCGGTTCCACTCGACCAGGTTCTCAACAAGATATAACAGGTCGTCTTCGTCCACATCGCCGTCTTCGTCCACGTCATAGATCTCGATGTCACCGCCCATGTTGTCGCACAGATCGTCGATGTTGACGACATCGACGTCGCCGTCCCCGTCGAAGTCCCCCAGCAGCGTCGCCACCAGGATACGCATCGTGGTGCCGTTAAAATGGCGCCAGGTGATGTTGGTCCCGCTTATCTGTGGGGTATTATCTGTGTCGTTATTGTCCGTAAGCTGTGTGATGGTCGTCCCGTCGTAGACGAATATCTCCCAGTCCTCGTCGACAATCCCCTGCCAGACAACGTGGGAGTCGCTCACTTGAGGAAACCAGTCGGTAGAGTCATTGTCAGTTATTTGGGTGGTGGTGACGCCGTCATAGAGGAATATCTCCCAGTCCCCGTCGACCTTCCCCTCCCAGACGACATTCGAGCCGCTGACTTGCGGGTTGCGATCCTCGTAGCTGTTGCTGGTCAACTGCATGGTGGTGGCCCCATTGTATAGGAATATCTCCCAGTCCCCGTCGACCTTCCCCTTCCAAACGACATTCGACCCGCTGATCTGCGGGTCATAATCAGCGTAGGCGTTGTCGGTCAACTGCGTGGTCGTGCCATTGTATAGGTATATTTCGGCGCCAGTTGAAACGCCTCCGTTCCAAACGACATTCGACCCGCTGATCTTCGGGTCATAATCACTGTAGGCGTTGGAGCTCAACTGCGTGGTCGTGCCGTCGTTGTAATGGTATACCTCCCAGTCATAACCGTCCCAGCCTCTCCAGACGATGTTATCACCGCTGACCTGTGGGTACGTGTCGGTAGACCCGTCGTCCGTGACCTGCGTCGTCGTGACCCCGTCGTAGAGGAATATCTCCAAGTCGCCTGCCTCCCCTTGCCAGACCACGTTCGATCCGCTGATCTGCGGGAATCCGTCCGAGTAGCTGTTATTGGTCACCCGCGTAACCGTCTGTCCGTCGTAGAAGTATATCTCCGCGTCCTCGCCGGAGGCACTGCCTTGCCAGGTGACGTTCAAGCCGCTGATCTGCGGGAATGCGGCAGCCCCTGTGAACAGGTTCCTTGTTTTCCATGCCCCGTGGGCATCGGATGTGCCTGAGGCCAGGACGATCAGGGCAAGGCCTAGCAGCAATGTGGCGTGTTTCATGACGAATCTCCCTTCAGTACTGTCCCGTTAACTAACCGGGATCTCCCGGATGAACTCCGGTCCACGATCATCGCAGACCTTTTTGACGATCTTATCATGATCATGGGGATCAACAAGTATTTTCTCGGTCAATTGCGGGTCGAAATTTATTAGACTTGGATTCCCAGGGCGATCTCTCCGGCCTGGCAGCGAACCCGTTGCCGCCCGGGACCCCACCTTCGTCACCGTAGACCAGCATCTAACCCCTTTCTATCCAACACACAAGACACTATCGTCATATTCCATATATGGAGCTTACACACAATTGTTGACACTATCCCCGCTTTTTTACGGGCTGACGCAACCCGTGCGGGCGTGCTATAATAGCGCGCTCGGGGCCGACAGGGCCCGCTGGGCGCTGCTGCAACACGCTGCTGCAACACGCTGCTGCCACAAGAAGACCGCATCATGGAACTCAGCATCACATTGGATGAACCCGCCAAGGCGGGGCTATTATTTGGCCCGACGGACCGCAATCTGCGGATGGTCCGCGATGCGCTGGGCGTGCAGGTGTTCGCCCGTAACGGGCGGATCAAGCTGACCGGCGCCGCCAGGAATGTCTCCCGCGCCGCGTCGGTGTTCCAGCGACTTCAACGCGCCCTGCGGCGCAATGAGCCGATCACGCCGGAGACCGTCGCCCAGGCCATCAGCCAGTCCGCCTCGGCGGAGGCCTCCGAGGCTGCCGACGTGTTGGATGTGTATGTCAGCGGGCAACTGGTCCGCCCGAAGACGCCGGGCCAGCACCGCTACGTCGAGGCGCTGTTGGCGAACGATTTGGTGTTCTGCACGGGCCCGGCCGGAACGGGAAAGACGTATCTCGCCGTCGCGCTGGCGGTGCATCTGCTGAAGCACGAGAAGGCCCGGCGGCTGATTCTCGTCCGCCCGGCCGTCGAAGCCGGCGAGAAGCTGGGCTTCCTCCCCGGGGACATGCAGGCGAAGGTCAACCCCTATCTTCGTCCGCTGTTCGACGCCCTCCACGACATGATGGAATACGACCAGATCCGCCGGTTCATGGTCAACGACATGATCGAGGTGATCCCGCTGGCCTTTATGCGCGGGCGGACGCTGAACGATTCGGTCATCATTCTGGATGAGGCCCAGAATACGACGGTCGCGCAGATGCTGATGTTCCTGACGCGCATGGGGCACGGATCCAAGATGGTTGTTTCGGGCGACACGACCCAGGTCGACCTGCCGTCGCACACGCGATGCGGCCTGCTCGACGCGCTCGACCGGCTGCAACGAATCGAGGGGTTCGAGCAGGTCACGTTGTACAACGAGGACATCGTGCGGCACCGGCTGGTGCAAGACATCGTTCGCGCCTACGAAGACGACAGGCCTAAAAAGCGGCGCTAAAGCGCTGCGGCACGCAATGGCGAGCGGAAATCAAAAGCGACGGCGGTCGGAACGGG
>LAZR01001264.1_pt1 | contig 16347 bp, 13 predicted proteins | sample 329461 | NCBI WGS metagenome assembly LAZR01 (sample SAMN03002196, study PRJNA259156) | marine sediment metagenome | biome: sea floor; feature: Hydrothermal impacted sediments; material: marine sediment; isolation source: Loki non-amplified sample from Loki's castle hydrothermal vent sediment ...
CATAAGAACCTATTGGCGGCTGGGACCTGTCAGGTGTCCCGCCAAAGCGGCTTCTCCAGTTGGGGATATTGCCGTTAGGGTACTGGGTTTCCAGGACAGCCTTTAAAATGTCTTTCGCATGCTTAGAACTTTCCACAGCGGCCCCTAAGGCGTTGAAGAATGAATCCCATTCGAATATCTTCCAATGACCAGGATTTCCGTCAGGAGTGGAGAAGATCCATCCTCGTCCTCCAGGTGTATAAAGTCTGTGGTTGCCAGGTTGATAGAGCATTGTCCAGAATAGATTATTTGTGATGGCCCTTGCTGTACCTTCGTAGAGTCCCTTTATTCTCACTCTTTTACTGCTGTATCTGTTTTTTTCCTCCTCCAGCATAGAATCGATTGCCCCTTTGTTTTTATAGCGATATGTGCGGTAGCGCAAAATCTTTTCTTCCTCCCCTACTCCGGCCACAAAATAGAGGGCTCTTTTGCCTTCCATAGAGTAAGAAAAAACCAACTCATCATCTGGAGAATCTGCGGTTAGTTCTCCTTTGGTGTCTGTCCAAAGCAAATAATGATATTTACTTAAACCTGAGCTCTCTCCTTTTATCTGCCCGTCTGGAAGAATGAGATATGTCCCTTCAATATTCCAGGGGAAATAATGCACAAGGTTAATCTTTATGTTTGAGGGAGCTTTTATCCGTCCTACGACTGTTTTTTCATCCTGACGCGACCACTCCAAAGTTAATGTATCTTTTTTTGAGGGAGGCTTTATAAGAATGGGAGTTTCACTTCCTCTTTTAAAAGGAAGGCTCAAATCCAGTTTTATCCTTGCATACGTACAATCGGGAGAGTGCGGACCAACTTCGGAGATGAGATAAAAAATATCATTTTCATCGGCAACTTCGTTCTCTTTTTCAATCTGGATTCGAAAAGCGAATACACTCTCTTGATTTGGAGCAAGGACAACGCCACCCCAGTTCTTAGCCTCCAAAGCGCCTATGTAGACATCTTTCCATCTATACTCGATTTCAGCATGAATTCCTTGAATCAAGAGGCAAAATGAGATGAGAGAAAGGAGAAAAATTCTAAGGATTTTCATTAAAATAATCTTCTAAGTAAAAATATCTTCCAATAATTAATTTAAGGCAAATCTCAAACTAAATCAACATGTTTGTAAGTATCTTTTTTTCTCAATAAAAAAAAGAAGAAAAAAAGGGATCTGCCTCCTTTTTTATATTAAAGGAATATGTTGGACCATATATTTTAGACACCCCCCCCAAACGCAAATCCTTGGGTAAATTTCAGGTTTTCTCTGTTATCTCTTAACCTATCTTGCCAGACGAGTAAGGCCATATTTTTTGGCCAATTTTAGGGCTTCAGCATACTCGCTTTTCTTAATACGCCGGGCAATTTCAGGATACTCTAATGCTTTGTACTCAGGCTGATCCTGATTCATAATCTTGATATAGAAGGTTTTGGATTGGATTAAGTTACATGTTTAATTTCCTTTGGATATTTCTTGAATTCCCCTGAAGCGTAAATAGCATCGATTTCTCTGAACAAAATATCGATTTCTTCATCTTTAGTGTAAAAATGGGGGCCCACTCTTATAACATCTGGCTCTTTATCTTGCCCTTTCCTGTAATCAACTTTAACGTTTCGTTTCTCTAAGGCCTGCTTGACTGGAAAAGCATGGGGCAAACTGATTGATACTGATCCTCCCCTGAGATTATTCTCTTCGGGTGTGAAAAGGAGATATCCTCTTTTTTTGGCTTTGTTTATAATCAATTCAGTAAGGGAGAGTGATTTCTCCCGTATACCAGGGATTCCTATCTTTTTTATTATGTCCAAGCCGGCCCTTGCTGTGTAAAGGCACGGTATGGGCGGGGTTCCTGACAGGAACTTTTGTCCTCCTCTGGCATATTCCATCTCCTGGGCGAAGAGGAAAGGTTCTCTGTGAGCAAACCAGCCAGTTAACTGAGGTTGAAGGTTCTCTGAGAGCTCTGGTTTGACATACAGGAAGGCATTTCCCGGGCCTCCGCAAAGCCACTTCAGGCAGCCTCCGATATAAAAGTCTACATCTAGCTGTTTGACATCCACGGGAATGATGCCTGGTGCGTGGTAGCCATCGATAAGGGTCAGGGCGCCCACCTCTCGTGCCCTGGCAGAAATCTGTTTTATGTTCTGGATGAAAGCTGATTTAAAATAGACATGGGAAGTGGCAACGAATAGGGTCTCTTCATCTATTCGTTTTAAAATATCCTCGACATTAATTGCTGGGTTGCCGTTGCTTTTCACAATCTCAAGCTTCCACCCCTTAAAATCTGAGATTTTTGAAACGGCATATAACATAGAAGGAAAATCATGATCTGTCATGATAACCTTCTTTCTTCTCTCGTCTTGGGCAAGAAATTTAGTCGATAGAACCACCCAATGGCAGTGGGTTGCATTTGGTGCCATTGTCACTTCATCTTCCTTTGCCCCCAAAAAGTAAGCCACGTTGTTTCCCACTTCTCGCGAAAGGTCCCACCATTCCTTCTGCCAGGCACTCACTCCTTCCTCTGCCCACATCTGATAAAATTCCTGTAGATTCTCCAGCGCTTTCTGGGGAACGGCTCCCAATGAATTGCTGATGAGATATACACAGCGTTCCAGGATAGGAAATTTCTTCCGTATCAAAGCCAGATCCTTTTTTAAATCCAATCTCATCTCCAGGTTTTCCCCTTAAATATATTTATCACAGGTAATTATGTTCACCCCTGCAAAATAACTTTATCTCAGGTAATAATCCTTGTTTTTGCCTACTATCTTTATTCCAAGGCAGACATACTCTTCTTCAGCTGGGAAGTCCGTGTTTTAGATAATAAGAGACCGCCTCGATAAAGACATCCAATTCCCGAAGGGTTGTGTAGATGCTTGGTGTTACACGTATTCCAGTTATCTTTTCACCATCCAATTCAAAAGAAGGAATTCCGACTGTGATGATGTAGATTTTATGTTTCTCGAACAGAACCTGAACCAATTTACGCAGATCCATGTTTTCAACTTTAAAAGTCCCAATCCCGCACGACTGTTCCGGGTCATAAGAAGTCAGAATTTTTACGCCAGGGAGCTTATCAAGAGTTTTTGCCCAGTAATTCCTCAGATAGCGCATTCTCTCTTCTTTCCTCTTGGCGCCAATCCCATGATGGAAGGCCAAGGCCTCTCCTATTGCGAGTTCTAAAGGATCAGGATGGGTTCCGATGTTTTCAAATTTCCTGATATCATCACTCAAAGGATCAGAGGCAGGAAAAAGAGGCCATATCTTCTTGATCTTTTCTTTTTTCACATAAAGAAAACCTGTGCCTATAGGAGCCATCATCCATTTGTGGAGGTTAGCACCGTAGATGTCGCAGCCGAGGTCTTTCTGCTTGAAATCGAAATGTCCAAAAGCATGAGCTCCATCTATCACTACTTCTATTCCTCGCTTTCTTGCCATCTGACAGATTTCTCTAATTGGAAAGATCTGTCCAGTGAGATTGGTGATGTGACAGACTTCAATGAGCTTTGTCCTGGATGTAATATTTTCTTCAAAAACATCAGCCAGCTCTTTTATATTTTTTGGGGGATAGCGAAATGGGAACATTTTGACTTTTACCCCTTCCTTTTTTTCTCTCTGCAAAAGGGCGTTTTTCATGGAAGGATAGTCATGGGTGGTTGTCAGCAGCTCATCGCCCGGCTTAAGCTCAAGCCCAAGAAGAGCGATCTGCATGGCTTCAGTTACATTCCTGGTTATGGCAATCTCCTCAGGCGAACAGCCGAAAGTATCAGCCAGTTTTTTTCTTATGAGTTCTTTTCTGGGCCGGAGGACTTCCCAGGAGTTATAAACAGGGGCCCCGTTAGCGAAATCCAGGTAGCGGTGAACAGCATCCATGACAATTGTTGGGGCTGGATGAACACCTCCGTTGTTGAGGTTGATGATGCTCCTGTCACAATTAAAAGCCTGCTGAACGTAGAACCAGAAATCTTCATCTTGAGCAATCTCGGTTGAGGGTAAACCTTTTATCTTGTTTAATTTTTTCTTAAGCTCAGCTTGGGCGTTCTTTGCGGTTAAACCAAAAGCACTTAAACTTCCGATGCCCAAGCCAATGTTTTTTAGAAAATCCCTACGACTTGTATCCATTCCCTTCTCCTTTCTTATTGGTTTGATTTTTTTTACCATTTTATCTTGTAGGGGCTTGATTTATCAAGCCCGAACTTTTAAATGGTGAATAAATTTTTCTTCATGCAGGATTTAATTTATCAGAGATATAGTTTATTTTTATAATCAAAAATGTGGGTTTGATAAATCAAACCCCTACACAAGAAAAATCAAGCCCCTGAAGAACAAAAATGTGGGTTTGATAAATCAAATCCCTTCTCAGGAAAAACCAAGCCCCTGAAGAACAAAAATGTGGGTTTGATAAATCAAACCCCTGAACAATATAAATCAAATCCTACCTTAAAGGAGATTTTCTACGAAAGGGAATGCGACCGTAAAAGAAGTCATCTGCCCAGATTGAAAAGGATTGGGCAGCAGAAGAGTTTTGCGACATTATCCTGATGAAGTTGTGGAAGGCATTGTCCGATTTGCTGTAGGGACAGACATAAATACAAACAGCGCAATCAGTTCCTGCTTTTCGCCAGAATTTATAGCATTCCTCTCGATTGAGCACCCATCTCATCACCCCGTTTTCCTCTACTTTCTCTTCGTAAGGAATGGCCTGGGCTGGGCAATTTCTGGCACATTTCTTACATTTCTGACAAAAATTCTGTATACCCAGTTTCCTTGGTTTATCCGCAACCAGAGGAAGATCAGTTGTTATAAGTCCTAACCTCGCTCGGGGGCCGTATTTGGAGGTCATGAGAATCCCCAGCCTCCCCAATTCTCCCAATCCAGCCAGCCAGGCGAGTGGGGGCAGCATAGCTTGATAATTGCTCCCGGCAATATGAGCTCTGGCTGGATAGCCCAGGCGGCGGATGAAATTAGCAACTATGATAGATATTTTTGCTGCTTCAACATATTTCTTGCCAGTTTCAACAATAACAGGTTCTTTAGGAGCGGATGCAACCATGCCTAAATCCATCTCTAAAGCAAAGGCAATAGCGTATTTGTGTTCAAGCTTTATTTCCTCACTATAATGTTCTGGCCCTCTTCCTACATGAGAGTAAACATAAGCTTGATTTAAAAGACAGATACCGCTGTGATCAGAGCCCAAATATTTCATAATTTTCTTTATTATTCGAGTGTTTTCAGAAGGTGGCAATTGAGATTTTTCTCTACTTTCCCTTCCACTTACCTGGGTTAATTGGTGTTCAAGAAAGTCAAACTCTGCAGAAGCCAGAGCGGAAAGAATGGGATTTTTTTTCGAATGAGAATGAGAAAGAATGTCGGGAAACTTTCTTATTTCATCATCTATCTTCTTGTATTCAGGTCTTCTCCCATAATACTCCTCATATGTCTCAGTTCCTTCATCGTATTCAAATCGAGCAAAGATAACGTCTCTTTCATCAACTTTATTCTGTCCTCCTACAATTTCTGTTGATTTTCTTTTCAAGGGAAAAAGTAGCAGGATTGCAAGATCAAGGATTAGTAAAATAAAGACGGTGCCAAACAACCATTTTTTTAACGGGGATTCAGCAAGAAAAAAAATAATACTTATGATGATTAAAAAAAGGAAAACAATACTGCTGCGCCAGAACGCTCTCTTTTCTTTCTCCAGAAGACTGTAAAGAGCAAATAGAAAGAAAAAACAGATCAAGATGATTAATGAAACTGCGCCGGCGATGATGAGGATGTTCATAGCCTAGAAAGTAATAAACTTAATCTTCCTTGTCAATCCTCTCCATCGTGCCGCAAGCATCATATAACTTCGCCTTTCTAGCTTTTCTTGGATATAATAAAATAAATGAAAAAGGCAAAAGTCTCAATTGTAAAAGTTGAGGACTATAATAGTGAAGAGATTTATACAGCCTTGAAGAGGAACCTATCCCTCCTGGGCGGTTTAGAGAATATCATTAAGCCTCGAAGCAAAGTTTTTGTTAAAATAAATCATCTCTCCCCCCCTTCATCTCCAGATGATGTTATTGTTACCCATCCTTACTTTACTAAAGAAGTCCTGCGCCTTTTGTTAGAACTTAATCTTGAAATAACAGTCGGAGATGATGTCCAATCAAAGGAAAAAGATGGCTTTCTCCTATCCGGTTACCGCAAGGTTTGCAATGATTTGGGTGTCCGCCTTATTAACCTGAAACAAAGAGGATTTCGAGAAGTAATCTGTAACGGGCAAATTTTAAAAAAGGTCCTTATTTCTCCTTTGCTTCATGAAGCAGATTATATCCTGAATCTCCCCAAATTAAAGACCCATTCTCTTACTATGTTCACAGGGGCAGTGAAAAACATGTTCGGCATAATTCCTCACGGATTACGTCTTGATTATCATCGCCTGTATAAACAGAGCGATGTGTTCAGTCAGATGCTCGTGGATATTTTTTCCTATGCTCGGCCGCACCTGACAATCATGGATGCGATTGTCGCCATGGAAGGCGAGGGTCCATCTGGAGGAAGTCCAAAAAGAGTTGGCCTCATTCTTGCCTCACAAGACAGCGTGGCTGTGGATGCTGTTGCATCAAAAATTGTGGATTTTAATCCTATGAATATCTTCACGACTCAGAACGCCCACGAAAGAGGCTTAGGAACGGGCGAAATCGATAAGATAGACATTTTAGGAGAAGACATTAGCGCTGTTGAGGTCAGGAATTTTAAACATTCAGCCGTTGCTATAGGTTTTATTAAGAGAAAAATTCCCTGGTTTCTTCATGGTTTCATCCAAGGTCAGCTGACACTCACTCCAAAGATTACCATAAATAAGTGTACTTTATGTATGGAATGTGTAGACATATGCCCCAAAGGAGCTGCAAAATTAGACGGGGATTTAGTTTGGATAGATAGAAGTCTCTGTATCCACTGCATGTGCTGCCATGAGGTTTGTCGTTTCCAGGCGATTAAGCTCAGACAGCGACCTTTAGGAAGAATTTCTAGAGAAGTAAACGAGTTTTTTAGAAAGGCTAAATATTTGTTTAGCTGAGAAAGGAAAAGGCTCAGGCAATCTGGTTCAAAAACACGTTGCTTTTGCCCCAAGGCTTCGCTCTCCTCTGGGGTCAGACTTTGTCATCATGTTAAGAGTTGGACTTCATTTTGTTTTTGAACACTACCGCATGATAAAGTCTGACCCCGCATGCCCGGCTCCAGCCTTTCTCACGGTTTTTTCACCATACAGCCTTCGCCAAGCAGGTAAAACAGGAAAAAAAGTAGCCTGTCTCTTTTTTATATGATACATTTATAATCGCACAGAGAAGGAGGACTCATGGATTTCTTTTATTACTTTAAATCTCGCCAGGGAGAGATGATTCGCCTTCTAAAAGATATAGTTGGGCATGAATCTCCCTCTGGAGAAAAAAAGGCTGTAGATGCTTGTTCCTCTTATGTCATCGATGAGCTAAAAAAAACAGGTGCCAAAATAACTCGTTTTCCGCAAAAAGAGTTGGGGGCCTTTCATCTTGCCGAGTATCCTTCTTCTGACCTTAAAGAAAAAAAGGAACAAATTCTAATCCTTACTCATATTGATACGGTCTGGCCTGTGGGCAAGATTTACAAAATGCCCTTTTATGTTTCTGAAAACAAGGTGTTTGGCCCTGGGGTCTTAGATATGAAGGCTAGCCTTGTTATGGCTATATATTCTTTCAAAGCACTAAAAGAGCTAAATATCCAGCCGAAAAAGAAGATTGCCGTTTTCATCAATTCAGCCGAAGAGATAGGCAGTGATATATCTAACGATACCATTCGAGACCTTTCCAGAAAAGCAGATTATGTGCTCTGCCTCGAGCCTGCTCTTCCAGGAGGGGCGTTAAAGATTCAAAGGAAAGGTCGTATTGTTATCCGTTTGGAAGCCAAAGGTAAAGCGGCTCATGCGGGAACTCCTGAGAAAGGAATCAATGCCATAGATGAGCTAATGCAGCAACTTGACCGAATCCATAAGCTCGAAATTAAAGACACAACGATCAACACCGCTATGATAGGAGGAGGAGAAAAACCAAATATAGTGGCTGAAAAAGCATGGGCTATTCTGGATATAAGGTTCTGGGAGAAAATCCAGAAGGAAAAACTCGTCACCTATATGAAGCAACTGAAACCAATCCTCAAGGGCGCTAAAATCAAATTTTCTATCGAGAGTTCTACTCCTCCAATGGAAAAAACAGAAGCTTCGGCGGATCTCCTCATAGAGGTCAGAAAAATTGCTTCATCTTTGAATATGAAGCTGGATACGGGTAAAGCTGGAGGAGGCTCTGATGCTTCTATTGCTTCCAGCCTGGGAATCGCTACCCTGGATGGCCTGGGTCCTGACGGAGAAGGAATTCATGCTGAAAATGAACACCTTATTCTCTCATCTCTTATAGAGAGAACCGCTCTCCTGACAGAAATATTAATCCAACTTTGATTGACTGATACCCCAATTTTTGTTAATTTAAATTGTTGGGTTTTTCCAAATTTATATGTTTTAAGTTAGTGTTATTCATCCCGCTAGATTTTAATTGTTTTATAATAATCGCTCCTTGAGAGATATAATAATCTCACAGGGAAAGATTAGCCACATTATAATAAAAGGAGGACTCATATGATAAAAAAATATTACCTTCTCTCTCCCGGCCCTACGCCTGTTCCTGAAGAGGTGCTTGCTGCAGCTGCGAATCCCATTATCCATCACCGAACTCCTGAATTTTCAGGTATTTTTATGGAAGTGACGGAGGGGCTAAAGTATGTATTCGGAACAGAGCAAGATGTTTTCGTTTTAACATCTTCAGGAACAGGAGCCATGGAAACTGCTGTTATCAATACTCTCAGCCCAGGCGATAAAGTGATCGTTCTTAACGGAGGAAAATTCGGCGAAAGATGGGGTCAAATCTGCACGAGTTATGGGGTAGACGTCAGAGAGGTTTCTGTAGAATGGGGTGAGCCTTTTTCCAAAGACCAACTTACAGATGAACTAAAAGCCAACCCTGAAACAAAGGCAGTTTTTGCAACTCTTTCTGAAACTTCTTCGGGGACAGTTTATGACATTCAAGGATACGGAGAGGTTTTAGCCAAGGCAGATGCAATCCTGGTCGTTGACGGAATCTCTGGCCTTGGTGCTACTCCCTGCCCCATGGACGAATGGGGAGTGGATGTTATGGTTGCGGGTTCCCAAAAATCATTTATGATCCCGCCCGGTCTCGCTTATCTTTCTTTTAGTTCCAAGGCCTGGGATTTAGTGGAAAAATCAACTCTACCAAAATTTTATTTTGACGCCAAAAAATATAAAAAGAATTTGGAAAAAAGAACAACGCCGTATACTCCTGCAATTTCGCTCGTCATCCAGCAGAAAAAAGCTCTGGATATTATTAAATCAGTAGGATTGGAGAAGCTTTTTGAACATCATCGAATTCTGGGAGATGCTACAAGAGCAGGAGTAAAAGCTATCGGTCTGGGGCTTCTCTCTAAAAGCCCTGGAAACATTCTGACAGCTGTTAATGTTCCTGCCGGAGTTGACGGTCTAAAACTTGTCAAAACCATGCAGGGAAAATACATGGCCTATATCGCAGGTGGCCAAGAGCCATACAAAGGAAAGATGTTCCGGATAGCCCACCTTGGATACATGGGAGGCTTCGATGTAATAACTGCTCTCACAGCGCTTGAGATGACACTCTCTGAGCTCGGGTATGAATTTAAGCTAGGAAGCGCAATAGGAGCAGCGGAAGCTATTTTAAAGGAGAATTGGGAATGAAAAAAATACTCGTAGCTGATTCTTTAAGCCCGGAAGTTTTTGAAGAACTCAAATCCATTCCGGGTTTTGAAGTCACTTTAAAAACAGGAATGGATGAGGCGGAATTGATCAAAACAATCCCCGAGTTTCATGCTGCTGTCGTCAGAGGCGCCACTAAAGTCACTAAAAATGCTATCGAGGCCGCCTCAAACATGGAGCTCATAATTAGGGCCGGAATAGGTCTTGATAACATCGATGTTGCTGCAGCTCAAGAGAAAGGAATTCAGGTTACAAATACGCCCGCTGCCACATCTATCTCAGTAGCAGAACATGCTTTTGGATTGATGTTAGCTGCTGTCAGAAACCACGGCAGAGCTAATCTTTCCATGAAAGAGCACAAGTGGGAGAAAAAGGTTCTCTCAGGAACAGAGCTTTACGGAAAAACCCTGGGAGTAATCGGCATAGGAAGAATCGGTCTGGAGGTCGCCAAGCGCGCCCTCGCTTTTGGGATGAAAGTCATTGCTTATGATGTAATTGAAGTAAAAATAGATCTTGATGTAAAACAGGTTGGCCTTGAAGAACTTATTGCCCAGGCAGACATTATAACTCTTCATGTGCCTTTAACAGAAGAAACGAAGCATATAGTAAGCGACGCTGAATTAGAAAAAATGAAGGATGGAGTTATAATCATCAACGTCTCCCGCGGAGGGACTGTGGACGAAAAAGCACTTCTCCGAGCTCTTGAATCTGGAAAAGTCAGAGCCGCAGGTTTAGACGTATTCGAGAAAGAACCACCGGATGATTTCTCTTTGGTCGATAACCCAAATGTGATTGCAACTCCTCATATCGGTGCTGCTGCCAAGGAAGGCCAAAAAAGAGCAGCTATGGAGGTTATCGAGATCTTAAAAGAGAGGTTAGCTTAGGAATAATTTAAAATAGCATTTTCATTTTTCACGGATGGTGCAGGTATCATAAGCAATTAGCTCAAAAAGATTGGTATTAAAACGGAGATAAAATGGCAGAAATAAGACCTTTTAAAGGATTACGATATAACACTCAAAAAATAAAACTAGAAGAGGTCATAACGGAACCCTATGACCGGATCCCTCCTGCTCTTCAAGAAGATTATTACAGAAGGAATCCTTATAATGTCGTAAGAATTATCCTGGGAAAAGATGATGATCCTGAGCATTCTGAAAAGGATAAATATAAAAGAGCTAAGATTTACCTGGATGAATGGGAGAAGGACGGCCTTCTTATCAGAGAAGATCAAGATGCTCTCTATCTTTATGAACAGGAATTCCAGGTCAAAGGAGAAAAGAAAAGAAGGACCGGACTTATTGCTCGGGTAAAACTTGAAGAATTCTCTTCGAGAAAAGTCCTCCCGCACGAGAAGACTTTTCCCAAACATAAGATAGACAGGTTGAATCTCTTGCGGGCTACAAACACCAACACAGGTCAGATCTTTCTCCTTTACAAGGACGACCAAGACACTGTCTCTCAGGCTATCGAAAGAGCAAAGCAAGAAGCCGAACTCGGAGCAGAAATGAGAGATGAAGCTAATTTTCAACATAGGATATTGATAATTAAAAATAAAGAGACAGTCCAGAGGCTTCAGGAAGCTATGGCAGATAAAGTGTTGATCATTGCCGATGGGCATCACCGTTATGAAACTTCCCTCAACTATCAGAAGGAAATCCTCGAAGAGGCGAAAGAAGCTAAGGGCGATGAGCCGTTCAACTACATCATGATGACTCTTTTTAAGCTTGAAGATCCAGGGATGATGATTCTTCCTACTTACAGACTGGTAAAGGGCCTGGATAAACTTTCAGGTGAGGGGCTCAAGAATCTCCTCCTCCCCTATTTTGAAATTTCTGAGGTTGACTGGCCCGACACTTCAGATAAATCCAAGCTTGAAGAAGTTCAAAATAAAATACTCAACGGCACCCATGCTTTTGCCGCCTATGTTTCTCAATTTAAGAAGTTTTTCATCTTTAATCTCAAGTCTGAAGATCTCTTAGAGAAAGAAATAACCGAAGATAGATCCAAAGAATGGAAACGTTTGGATGTTGCTATTCTCCATTCTCTCATCATTGATAAGCTCCAGGCTTTATCCTCTGAACCTTTTTCCCTGGAGAACAACGTGAGCTACATCAGGAATCTTGACCAGGGGATTGGAAAGGTCGAGCAAGGAGAATTTCAAATCATTTTTCTCATGAAGCCTGTTACTCTTCATCAAATTAGAGAAGTCGTCGAGAATGGAGAGGTTATGCCCCAAAAATCCACCGATTTTTTTCCCAAGCTCAAGTCCGGTCTGGTTATGAATCCTTTGGACGAATGAGAAACAGAGGAACTTGATCTATTGGCAGGAGTTTGATTGAAGCGCAAGAGCTTGATTAATTTGAAGGGATTTGATTAGCTTGTAGGAGCTTGATTTATCAAACTCGCATTATTTACAACTCAAACGATAAACGAGGTTTTAAATGATATATCTAGATAACAACGCGACAACTCCTCTAGATCCAGCTGTCGCGGAAAAAATGTCTCAGTTTCTCAAAGAACACTTCGGGAATCCGTCTTCACTCTACCCTATCGGAAGAAAAGTCAAAGAAATCATCACCGAAGCCCGGGAAGTCATCGCCAAGGCCATAGGGGCTGTGAGGACTGAGATTATCTTTACTGCATCAGGAACAGAAGCAGATAATTTTGCCATCCGGGGAGTTCTTGATGCTTTCCCTGAAAAAAACGAAATTATCACCTCGGCCATCGAACATCCTGCTATCATGAATTCAGCTGATTATCTGGAGAAGAAGGGACTGAAAGTCACCTATGTTCCGGTAGATAAATATGGAACTGTGGATATTGATTTTCTCAGGAACGCAATTACTCCTCAGACATCCCTTATTTCAGTCATGTATGCTAATAATGAGGTGGGAACAATCCAGCCAATCGAGCAGATAAGTAAAATTGCAAAAGAGAGAGGAGTTCTGTTTCATACCGATGCTGTTCAGGCTTTCGGCAAGATAGATGTCAATGTTAACAAGCTGGGTGTTGATCTGCTTTCGATTTCAGCTCATAAGATCTATGGACCTAAAGGAGTTGGTGCTCTCTATATTCGAAAAGGAACAAATATCTGGCCTCTTATTTATGGAGGATCTCAAGAGAGAGAAATGAGGGCAGGGACTGAAAATACAATCGGTATTGTTGGTTTTGGAGAAGCTGTAAGGGTAATGACAGAGAGAAAAGATAAGGATAAAAAACGGACAAAAAAGCTGTCAGAACAACTTAAGAAGGGAATTGAGGAAAAAATACCCAAGGTGAAATTCAACGGCCATGAGAAAAATAGAATGAAAGGGACTTTGAATTTTTCTTTCTATAATCTTGAAGCAGAAGCCATTCTTTTATCTCTGGCCACAAAGGGAATCTATGTCTCAACCGGCTCTGCCTGCAGCGAGGGAGCTGAGGACGTCTCTCATGTTCTCGAGGCAATTGGCCTTAAGCCTGAAGTTGCCCGATCCTCCGTCCGTATGTCATTGGGCCGTTTTAATACAGAAGAGGATATAAAGACCGTATTGGAAGAGCTTCCAGAAATTGTTGAAAAGTTGAGAGAAATCTCCGCACTCGATATTGACGAAGATTAAAATGGATGGGTTTGTTTCGCCAAATCCTTATTGAATAGAATTGTAGGGGCTTGATTTATCAAGTCCACCTTGAATAAAAACGTAGGGATTGGATTTATCATGACTTTAATGAATAAGATTGTAGGGGCTTGATTTATCAAGTCCACCTTTTGATAATTAAAATAAAATTAACTTAAACCGATGATTATTGTTGAGGAAAGCAATCGGTAATAAAGAGGGCAAAGCGTATTACAAATTCGCTAGCTGAGAAAGATAAATCTGCCTGGTTTCCAGGAGAAAATCCTTATATTTTTTGCTTCTATAATCGGGGTAAGTCCAGTCCAGAGTTTTGATGCCTGTTTTGCTGAATAATAATTCAACATGGGCGTAAATTCCCTGTTGAAGAGGTATGCGGTGAGCGAAATTTTTAGCTGTGGCCATGATTAAAGACGCCTGAGTCAAATAGCCAGGATCAAGGTTTACAACTCTTAGTCTTTCCTTTAATTCTTCTCTTATTTCTTCTTCGAGTCCGTTTGTCCGAAGCTTTATCTCACCTAATTTTTCAGGTGAAATAAGGCTGGCAAAGCTTAAAAATTGTTTTTTTAAATTCTTGCCCATCTGTTTTTCATAATAATCCGTAGTATTGAAGGTGATTAAAGGACTTGTTATGTCCAAAGAACCATAAAGCCGTACAAGGCGTTCTTCTGCCTTTTTAAAAGAAGCTTCTTTGGAGGCAATGATCCCGCAGATAAGTTTTACCTGCGAGAAAGGCTTCGATTTGGTCATAGTTTTATATTTTTAGGAAATAAGTTTCTTGATTTTATCAATATTTTCATTGCCGATATTCTCTCCTGTTTCCACTATCCTTATATAGTCAGAGTAATCAAGTGCATCCATTTCTAAATCAATTCTTATTACAAGATCCGCTCTGTTTATTTTATCTTCTGTTGTATAGGCCACCATAGTCTCCACCATCCTGTGAAGAAGTTGGAATGTATTCTTTATTTCTTCTGTTGCAACTTCTTTTATATCTTTATGCACATCCACAAGAATTACCTTCTGTGCGTCCAGATTTTTTGCTATTCCCACCGGAGCATTATTGAGAACTCCTCCATCCAGGAGCAGCATATTGTCAATTTTTGTTGGTTCAAATAAGATCGGCAGAGACATTGTTGCCCGAAGAGCCTTATAGAGTTTTCCATTTTCGAAAATAATCTCTCTTCCTGATATTAAATCAAGTGCATTACATGCAAATTTCACAGGTAGCTCTTCTATGCAAACTTCTCCTATTAGATTTCTTAAATAGGCTTCCATTTTATCTTCCCTATTGAGTCCCAATTTCTTCAGAAGCCTGCTCTTGTAACTTTCGAGCAAAAGGAAATCTAAAATATTGATTTGGCTTTTTTTTGATAAAAAAGGAAGGTGAGGTCTTTCGATAAAATTATTTAAATTAAAATCGTTCGCTATCTCTTTCAATTTTGCTGGAGAAATCCCAGATGCAAAAAGCCCTCCGATTACAGCTCCCATGGATGTTCCTACGATAATATCTGGAGTCAATTCATTTTTTTGGAGAACATCAAGAATCCCTATGTGTGCCAGTCCTCTTGAACCGCCTCCCATAAGGACTAAAGCCCACTTTGGTTTCTTTTTTTTAAATAACTTGAGTAATCCTTTCATCATCTACCCAACAGAATAAGTTAAACAAGAATACGTAGGGGATCAAGCCTTTATATTTGAAAAACTCAGAACATTTAGATTTATGGCATCCAAGGCAGAACGTGTGCTGGAATTAGGTCTTTCCCCAACAATAATCATCGATTTTAGTTAATTTATTATAGCTTTAAAGGTGGGTTTGATAAATCAAACCCCTACAATTTTAATTGGAAACCCCTACAATTTTAATTGGCACCAAATACTTTGTTGATAATAAAGAATTATAATCCTCTGTGGCAAATAAGAGGTCCAGCATCCTTTCCTCTTCCACCTACTCGCTCTCCACGATAATCAGTTACACAAACAACATCCTTAAAGAATTTTTCTTCTTCGAATGTTTCCGCACCAGCCCCCAGTATAAAATCATCTTTTGCTATCAATCTGATCTCATCCAGTGATGGCTGAAAAAGGGAGAAGAATCCCCGCAAATACCGCCTATAGAAAAGAAGACCACCAATTCCCATTTTTTCAGTATCCAGGATGTATTTTCGAAGCGATTTAAACATCTGGAGGATTGTCTTGTGGTTGTAATATTGGATTATTGAATCAGCTCTAGTAAAAATGTAAGGGATTATCCTGCAGGTGCGGAAACCACTTATATGTTTCAAGATCTCTGAACTGAAAGAAATGATGCGCATATTTTTTGATTTCAGGTCAGAGTCTTTTAATTGTTCTGTGATACTTCTGGCCAATTCCTGGCAATAAACAGGATCTTTTTTCTTTCCTAAAGTGGTATCTTCTTTTGTCTCTATCCAGAGTGTTTTGCCATTATCATTGATTGATTTTATTACCTGAGGATGGTCGATAAGTTCCTGGAGAGCCTGTACTCCCTTAAGGTCCTTGAAATCTGTTTCGAGAAGTCTCCGGCCATTGTACTTAGCATTGTGGTAAAGGACCAAAACTCTGTCTCTTGTTAGCCTTACGTCCAATTCGCATCCATCATATGATCTCAGGGCTGCCAATATTGAGGAGACCGAATTTTTTTCTGTATTATTACTGGCCTTCATAACTGTCTCTATTTACGAAAACTAAATGTTTGCTACGAAATTATTAGGCTTCCCTCAGATAATATAATTATAATGAAGAAAGGAAAGCTATAGCATAGGATAACTCAGATGTCAAAACCAAGATACTGAGTGTCAAGGCAAAGCGAATACTTCCTGTTCCGGGCAAAGCAAATATTTCCGGTTTTGTCATGGTCTAAATCCTCTCTC
>LAZR01001266.1_pt1 | contig 16327 bp, 13 predicted proteins | sample 329461 | NCBI WGS metagenome assembly LAZR01 (sample SAMN03002196, study PRJNA259156) | marine sediment metagenome | biome: sea floor; feature: Hydrothermal impacted sediments; material: marine sediment; isolation source: Loki non-amplified sample from Loki's castle hydrothermal vent sediment ...
ATGAATATTGACATCGAACAGTTAAAAACTATCGTTATTTCCGCCAGCAAAGAGGAGTTACTGCCTCGTTTTAACTCGGTAAAACGCAATTATAAACGTGATGGCAGTGTCGTGACTGAAGCTGATTTGGTGATGCAGGCTAGGCTGATTACCAGCTTAAAAGCCTTGTATCCCGATATCGCTTTATTAGGCGAAGAAATGTCAGTCGAACAGCAGCAAACATTATTAGCATCAGATACGCCACTATGGTGTTTAGATCCTGTAGATGGCACCAGTAACTTTGTCGCTGGCGTGCCTTATTTTTGTGTATCGTTGGCACTGATTGAAAATGGTAAAGTTACCTTAGGTTTAATTTACGATCCGATTCGAGATGAATGCTTCACCGCACAACGTGGCCAAGGCGCTTATCTCAATAATGAACGACTGATGAGCGAAGACACCGGTTTGCAGTTAAAAGAGGCCATTGCCTTAATCGACTTCAAACGCTTAACGCCTGAATTAGCAACCGAATTAGTCACCCGCCGCCCTTATGGATCGCAACGCAGTTTGGGTTCGATTGCTTTAGAATTATGTTGGATAGCCGCGGGACGAGGTCACATTTATCTACATGGTAAACAGCAGTTATGGGACTATGCAGCAGCGCAACTAATCTTATCTGAAGCAGGTGCGCTTGCATTAACGCTTGAAGGCAAAGCACTGGGTAGTGACAGCTTAAAACCCATTTCCACGGTTGCCGCTTTAGATGAATCATTATTTAACGAATGGACGACTTATTTAACTGTTTCGCGATGATGTCTGACAATCTTATTCTCCCTGATTGGCCCGCACCAGAGTGTATTAAAGCACTCAGCACTACACGCTTAGGCGGTTCGAGTTTGCCACCTTATGATGGTTTTAATCTTGGCACTCATGTTGGTGATGAACCTAATACTGTCATTAAAAACCGTGATTATTTAGTCGAGCTAGCACAGCTACCTGAATCACCACGCTGGTTAAATCAAATCCATGGCACTCAAGTCATTAATAGTAATGATTGGCTGCTCAATATGGATGCTGATGCCATTATCAGTCAGCAAAATAATCATATTTGCACGATTATGACGGCGGATTGTTTACCGCTGTTATTGTGCAATAAACAAGGTGATACGGTTGCAGCTATTCATGCCGGTTGGCGCGGGCTAGCGGCAGGCATTATCGAAAAAACGATTGCTGAGTTTCATTGTGATCCCCAAGATATTTTAGTCTGGCTAGGTCCGGCGATTGGCCCTACCCAATTTGAAGTTGGCCCTGATGTTTATCACACTTTTACCCAGCATTCTGCTCAAGCTATTCAGGCATTTCAACAAACGGATGCCACACATTATTTAGCGGATATTTATTTGCTTGCGAGACAACGCCTAATCACATTAGGAGTCAATGCTGTCTTCGGCGGTAATTTGTGTACAGCAAGCGATTCACAACATTTTTTTTCTTATCGGCGTGACAACGTCACCGGCAGGATGGCATCGATGATCTGGATCAGCTCTAAATAAGGTATGATCTTCCGAATTTAGATTTATCCTTTAGGATTGTTATGGAATTATTGCTCTGGATCATTGGCTTTAGCTTGATTGGCGGTTTGTTGAGTGTCATTGTCGCTTCGTCATTTTTACTGTTATCAACTAACGCACGCAATGTAGCCGTTCCTCACTTAGTTAGTTTTGCTATCGGCAGTTTATTAGGCGCTTCTTTTTTAGGTCTAATTCCTCATGCAATGGAACATGAATATTCGGTTGATCCACATACTATCGGACTAACTTTACTCTTAGGCTTACTCAGCTTTTTCTTATTAGAAAAAATGGTGTTATGGCGCCACTGCCACAGTGATCACTGCGAAGGTCATTTACCAGAGCTAGAAGGACATAGCCACTCACATTCGCATGGTCATCATAACAATCAAGACGGCAATAATAAGGCGGCTGGCACTTTAATTTTAATCGGTGATACCTTTCATAACTTTGTCGATGGTATTTTAATTGCTGCGGCTTTCATGACCGATATCCATCTTGGTATTGTGACCTCATTAGCGATCGCCGCTCATGAAATCCCCCAAGAAGTCGGTGATTTTGTTATTTTATTACACAGTGGTTTCACGCGAAAAAAAGCATTATATTACAACATGTTATCTAGCCTTGGCACGGTTGCAGGCGCACTTATCGCCTACTTTGCATTATCCGATGTACAGCAGTATTTACCTTATGTGTTAATTATTGCCGCCTCTAGCTTTATCTATATCGCGGTCGCCGATCTCATTCCCGGTTTACATAACAAAGTAAAACTATCCGAAACCTTGCAGCAAATATCGCTCATCGCTGCTGGTGTGCTATTTATTTACATAGCTCACAGTACCTTGCACTAACGGAAAAGCGTGTTGAAGCAATTCACTATTTGGCATTTTACAGATGGCAAACCAGGTCATGAAAATCAAACGAGGGGCTTAATACAAGCAATGGCGAACGTCACATCAATTCAGCGCCACACGATTGATGTTCCTCAAAGTATGTTGCTACTCTTATGGGCTTTAATATCTGGTAACTTATTTCGCCAGTTATCAAAACTAAAAAAGCCGGATTACCTTATTGCTGCTGGTCGACGAACCCATTTTCCGATGCTATTAGCAAAGCTCTGGTTTGGTGGAAAAAGCATCGTCTTAATGCGCCCTTCTTGGCCTAAAAAATGGTTCGATATGCTGATTATTCCTGAGCATGATCATCCTAAAGCAAGCCCCAATATCCTGACTACGCAAGGCGCTATCAATACGATTACGCCGTCATTTGATCATGATCAAAATCAAGGAATCATTTTAATAGGCGGGCCGAGTAAACATTATTATTGGGATACAAGCAGTATTATTCAGCAAATTTCTTCGTTATTAAGCAATATGCCCGACAGATCATGGACGATTATCAACTCTCGCCGAACGCCTGATAATTTTTTAACTCAACTGCAACATATCTCCCACCCTTACACATTTATTGATCATCACCAAACAAGTAAAGAGTGGCTACCTAAACAACTAGCCACTGCTGGACAAATATGGGTTTCACCAGATAGCGTATCAATGATTTACGAAGCGCTCACCTCAGGCGGCGCTGTAGGTTGTTTTGATCTTGAAAAAAAAGGTGACAATCGGATTGTGAAAGGCATCGAAAAACTGATGCAAAATGGCATGCTGACACCTTTTAAGCATTGGCAAGCTACACATACGATACAGCCACCGCCATCTCAACTTAACGAAGCTCAACGGGCAGCAGATTGGATATTAAATCAATGAACAAAACTCTTACCGTTATTCAAATTTTACCGGCACTGAATAGTGGTGGCGTAGAACGTGGCACGACTGAAATAGCCAATGCCTTAGTTAAGGCTGGACACCGCTCGATTGTTATTTCTGCTGGCGGTCGTTTAGTTGAACAGTTAGAAAATGAAGGGACAACTCATATCACCTTGCCTATTGGTGAAAAACGCTTAAGCACGTTGAAATATATCTGGAAAATGAGAAAGATTATTCGAGATATTCAGCCCGATATTATTCATCTACGATCACGCTTACCGGCATGGATAGCCTATTTAGCATGGAAAAAATTACCTGTAGCTCATCGGCCACATATTGTGACGACTGTTCACGGCCCTTATTCTGTCAATAAATACAGCGCCATTATGACCATTGGTGAACAGGTCATTGCCGTGTCAAATATGATTAAAAATTATATTCTCGACAATTATCAAGGCATCAATCCTAATAAGATCCATGTTATTCATCGAGGCATCGACCCACAACGTTACAGCAATGAATATCGCCCAAGCGATGCGTGGCTGACGCAATGGCAACAAGATTATCCGCAACTTACAAATCAATTTGTGATGACATTACCAGCTCGTATTACTGGCTGGAAAGGTCAAGATGATTTCATCAGCTGCATTCACCGGCTTAAATCTCAAGGCATCAAAGTACAAGGTCTTATCGTGGGTGAAACACATCCGCGTAAACAAGCTTTTTTAGCGGTGCTCAAGCAACGTATTAAAGAGCTGGATCTTGAAAATGAGATTATATTTACCGGCCACAGAAGTGATCTGCAAAATATCCTCGCTGTTTCCAATATTGTTTTTTCTTTAGCCAAGCAACCGGAAGCTTTTGGGCGCACGACAATTGAAGCTTTAAGTATGGGTATTCCAGTTATTGGTTATGATCATGGCGGTGTAGCTGAACAACTCGATACGCTATTTCCGGAAGGTAAAGTGCCTGTTGAAGATATTCAAGCCGTTGTTGATAAAGTGATCGCTTGGCAACACACAACGCCATCTGTAGGCACTGACCATCCCTTTACTTTACAAATAATGTGTCAAAAAACTTTAGAGATTTATCAAGAGCTGGCGAATAAACCTAAGATCTGACAATGCAAATAGCGTTCGAATCGATCAGCTAAATTCATGTTAAAAAATACTATTGCGTTATCAGCTTAAAAAAGTCTTTATATTGTTCAATAATCCGGTCGCGACTATATTTCTGTTGATATTCTAAATAACCATGTTCAGCTAATTGTTTTGCCTGATTAGGATTTGCAAGTAATGTTTTGATGGCTGATGCTAAAGCAGTTACGTCATCAATCGGTGTCACTAAACCATTTTTTTGATCGGTAATTAATTCACTCGGTCCTTGCGATGCGGTGGCAATCATTGGGCATTTATTGAACCACGCTTCAATAATGATGCTGCCCAAACCTTCATGACGTGACGGGCAAATAAACAAGTCTGCTGTTTGCATTAAGGCATTAACATCACTTTGCCAACCTAAAAACCGAACTCGTTCGGTAATACCAAGCTGGTTTGCTAATTGCTGCAAACTCTCTTTTTCAGGTCCATCGCCAGCTAACCAAAGTACGGCATCCGTATCTATTTTAGCCAAAGCTTTTAATAAAATATCAAAACCCTTGTGTGTATGTAAGCGACCTAAAGCAAACAAAATTGGGACGCCAGCGGGTGTCGAAAAGCTTTCTCTCGCAATGCTTTCAGATGCCGTCTCATTTACAAAATTAGGAATATGAACAACGCGATGAGCAGGCAAGCCAGAGTTAATTAAATAGTCACAAATCCCTTTTGTAATGCCTACCCAATAATCACAGTGTTTGTAATATTTAATATCGTAATAATGGCCCAATCTTGCGACTAATTTATAGTCACCTGCTGGTGTGAGTGAGGTTGCACGGTTCATATACGTCATCACAATATCAGGCTTAATGCTTTTTAATGCCTTCCGATATTTATAATGATCGATAAAATGAACCAAACTACCAAACTTAAAGGCATGCATCTCAACATTGGCCGCTGCAAAGGCATGTTGTCTTATTTTATGAGCTCGGGTGAAGGCATATTGCACAAATTCTTTTTCTGCTGCGAGTTCACAAACAAGACGTGTATAAAAATTCTCTGCTCCGCCCTGATTCGCTCCGGCAAGAACATGAGCCACTTTTATTGGAGTGATGCTGTTATTGGTCATTGTTGCCTCTGTTTATCATCCATCCAGCCTCTTAAACCCCAATCTCCGCCTGTATCGCGTTTTTTTATTAGAGATTCAATCGCCTTATGTAATCTTGACGCTTTGCGACCTGCTTTGTAACGCGCTAATGGTGGGAAATAATAAGCGAATGGCACAATATCTGGCCAACCTAAACCATCAATGACAACCAATCTTATAATCGAAGGATCTTGCGTGATGTTATCTTGTTGAACAACAATATTGTGTAATAACAAGTTACGTGACGGCATGCCAAGTGATTGCCATAAATGAAGAAATGTATTTAGAGCAGGTTTTAGTGCATCATTAAGACCATATAACCAAACATACTGTTTTAAGGTCATGGATATTTGGCCGTCTGTATCTTTGATTAATTCAAAAGCTAATCCGCGACCCAAGTTAGTCTCAACATAGCCATAACATTTTGGCATCAGCTGATAAGCATCATGACCTATCGACTTTTCAACCCGCTGATATACCGCTAAATCAGATATATTCTCATCAAAATAAGATAAGGGACGAAGATTGCCAGGGAAGGATTTTTCAGCTCGCTTTCTTTCAGGCGCACGTTCCGGTCGAGCAATTTTGATGCAGCATAGTGGATTATTGGGATCAACAAAACAAAGTCTATTACCACCCGACGAAAAGGCAGAATCTAACGAGGCAAATTCAATCATTATTAACCTTTCTTTAGTCTCAATTTACCAGGGCCACGTTCAGCGGATAAAGCCAACACAGGAAGCCACGTCGACCCATTATTATTTTGTGTGTTTATCACTGATGGAATCCGCGAGTTATATATCTAAACGAGTATTAACTTTAATTTAATAGTTTTAAGTTGGAATGGATGCTGAATGAAATTTAAACGTATTAGCCAGCATTTCTGTGCTGAGATAATATTTTTAAGAAAGCATCTGGGTTCTTAATCTGTGTTAATTCACCTTCACGAGGGAATAATTTGTCTTGCAGGCGTGACAACCAAAAACGTAATGCAGCAGCACGTAAAACCAAATTCCAGTTGGCTGCTTCATTATCCGTTAATTCCCGTTGTTTAGAATAAGCGGCCATCAATGCCTGATAACGCTCAAGCTCAATTAAACCGGATTCATCGACACACCAATCATTTACCGCGACTGCCAAGTCGTACAGCAAATATTCATCACAGGCATAATAAAAGTCGATAATGCCTTTTAATTGATCGCCTTCAAATAAGGCGTTATCACGAAATAGGTCTGAGTGAGTAACACCCATTGTTAAGTCTAAATTGGCATAGTTTTGTTGAAAGTCCAATTCATCACGTAGTAACGCAGCACTATCATCATCAAGATGTGGCAATAAGGTTTCAGCCATCAGCTGACGCCATTCAGGTCCGCGTTCTGTTGTGCGATGAAACTCGAACTGTTGGCCAACCGTGTGCATTTTCCCCAAGATATCGCCAATCGCCTGACATTGCGCAATATTTGCAATCGTATCAACACCTCGGCCCGATAATCGCATCACTAAAGCAGCGGGTTTATCGCAAAGCATTTTTAAATAATTGCCTTGCGTATCAGCAGCAGGATGCGCCGAAGGAATGCCTTGTTGATAAAAAAAGGTCATCACATTAAGAAAATAAGATAATTCATCAAAAGAATGTTGCTCGAACAAGGTCAATACAAACTGTCCCTGTTCAGTTGTAACAAAATAATTGGTATTTTCGATGCCATCACTAATGCCTTCATACGACACTAGAGATCCGACGGAATAATCATTTAAAAACGTAACAAGCGCGTCACGTGACACTTCAGTATAAACAGACATTAATAATAAGACTCAGAAGCTAAAACTATTTACCATTTAAACAAGATCCAGTTTGGCACGAGGTCAGACTGTAATTCAAATTGTTTAGATTCTAATGAACCATCACCATCGGTATCAATGAAGTAATATGGCTTACCCACTGTCGGTGTCACTTTGATCATATATAACTGACCATTTGCCCGATATTCTTCAATGGTACGGTCTTCTTTTTGAATAATATTGATTTCAGGTTCGATGCTTTGTCCATCCTCCAATGGGGGTGGAATAACAGGCGCCTGAGGTAGCTCAGGATCAGCAGACCAAACATTGGCTGACATTAACAAGCTAACAACGCATACAATAGGCATAACAGCGGATTTGTTAAACATGATTTGTGCTCCGTATAATTTCGGACTAAGAATAGCATTCAAATGCGCGATTATAGCAATCTATCACCCAATATCTAAAATATAAAGTAAATAGCCATGAAACAAATGCCCCCTTTTATCCTTGTTGACGGTTCGTCTTATCTTTACCGGGCTTATCATGCCATGGGTCAAGCAAACCTCACTAACGCAGATGGACAGGCCACTGGAGCTACCTATGGTGTAGTCAATATGTTGCGTAAGTTATTACGTGATTACAATCCAGAGCATATTGCCGTGGTCTTTGATGCGAAGGGGAAAACCTTTCGTAATGACATGTACCCAGAATATAAAGCCCACCGCCCGCCAATGCCGGATGATTTGCGCGAGCAAATAGAACCTATACACGCCATTGTCAGAGCAATGGGGCTGCCATTATTGATGATTGATGGCGTAGAAGCAGATGATGTCATCGGCACCTTGGCTCAACAAGCAACAGAGCAAGGGATCAATACGATTATTTCGACTGGCGATAAGGATATGGCACAACTGGTCAATGAACATATCACCTTGATCAATACCATGAGCAACACGACCACCGATATTCAAGCCATTATGGATAAATATGGCATCGCGCCAGACAGGATCATTGATTATTTAGCCTTAATGGGCGACAAAGTAGATAACATTCCCGGCGTGCCCAGTGTTGGAACGAAAACAGCCACTAAATTATTACAACAGTATGATTCTCTTGAAGGTGTCATTGCTCACGCTGATGAAGTGAAAGGTAAATTAGGCGAGAAATTACGCGAATCGACGTCGTTTTTACCCTTGTCCTATCAACTTGCCACCATCAAACTTGATGTGCCATTGGACTTTTCACCAGCAACATTAAATATTCAACCGCAAGATCATGATGCGCTACTGGCATTGTTCAAAAAGCTAGATTTTAAAACGTGGACGAGCGAATTAGTGCGTGCAGATAACGCAGCATCATCAACGAATAGCACAGCACCGATGTCAGAAAACATCGCGCCTACGCCGCCAGCGCCAAGCGAAAGTCATTACGAAACTATTTTGACTGAAGATCGCCTGCAACATTGGTTGGCTAAACTTAAAAGTGCAGAACTATTTGCCTTTGATACCGAAACCACCAGCTTGAATTATCTTGATGCGCGCATTGTCGGTTTATCATTCGCAGTAACCGCAGGCGAAGCTGCCTATCTTCCTCTGACTCACGATTATCTTGGCGCACCAGAACAACTGAATATTGATCATGTTTTAGCCTTATTCAAACCTTTATTAGAAGATCCAACACGCTATAAAGTTGGCCAAAATCTAAAATATGATCGTCATATATTGCTCAATCACCATATTGATTTACAAGGTATTCAACATGACACCATGTTGCAATCTTATGTTTTAGATAGCACCGCAACCCGTCATGATATGGACTCACTGGCTGAAAAATATCTAGGTCGCCAAACAATTCACTTTGAGGATGTAGCTGGTAAAGGCAAAAAACAGCTGACATTCAACCAAATTGACCTCGAACACGCCGCACCGTATGCAGCCGAAGATGCTGATATAACCTTACAATTACATCAAACGTTATGGCCAAAAATTCAAGCGATTCCTTCATTAGCGAATGTTTATGCCACGCTAGAAATGCCTTTATTGCCAGTACTTAATACCTTAGAACGTAATGGCGTTAACATTGATATTTGGATGTTGCAGCAACAAAGTGATGAATTGGGTCATAAACTCGACAAACTTGAACAACAAGCATGGGAATTGGCAGGTGAAAAATTCAATTTAGGTTCGCCCAAACAACTTGGCGTCATTTTGTACGACAAGCTTGAAATTCCTATCTTGAAAAAAACGCCAAAAGGCCAACCATCAACAGCAGAAGCCGTATTACAAGAATTAGCTGATGACGGTTATGAATTACCGCAAGTGCTAATGCACTATCGCAGTTTAAGTAAGCTAAAATCAACGTACACCGACCGTTTGCCAGAGCAAGTGAATAAAACCACAGGCCGCGTGCATACTTCTTATCATCAAGCGGTGACGGCAACCGGTCGCCTATCTTCTTCTGATCCGAATTTACAAAACATTCCTATTCGTAGTGAAGAAGGTCGTCGTATCCGCGAAGCTTTTGTGGCTTCGACTGGTTATATCTTACTCGCTGCCGATTATTCTCAAATTGAATTGCGCATCATGGCGCATTTATCGCAAGATCCAGGTTTGCTCAAAGCCTTTGCCGCAGGCGAAGATATTCATCGCCATACCGCCGCGGAGATTTTTGGTGTGAATTTGGATGATGTCAGCAACGATCAACGACGTAGTGCAAAAGCAATTAACTTTGGTTTAATTTATGGCATGTCGGCGCATGGTTTATCCAAGCAATTGGGGATTGAACGTCATCAAGCTGCTGATTATATGACGACGTATTTTGAGCGTTATCCTGGCGTCAAACATTATATGGAAAGCACCCGCGAGCAAGCTAAATTGGATGGTTACGTCGAAACATTGTTTGGCCGCCGTTTGTTTTTACCTGAAATCAATTCGAGTAACGGCATGCGCAGACAATATGCTGAACGCACCGCGATCAATGCGCCAATGCAAGGCACCGCAGCCGATATCATCAAACGCGCGATGATTGATATTCATCAATGGCTGGTCGCTGAAAACTCAGCCATTCGAATGATTATGCAAGTGCACGATGAATTAGTGTTTGAGGTACCCGTTGATCAAATCGACATGGCAAAAGCACAAATTGAACAGTTTATGAGCAATGCCGCCAAATTAGATGTGCCATTAGAAGTGGGGATTGGTACGGGTGATAATTGGGAAAAAGCCCATTAAGCATCATCCATAGCTCAACTAAATAATGGCTAATTCAAACAATGACTCGCCGCTCAGAGGGTGAACGGCGAGTCATACTCAGCTTAATAACTAACTGTTTTATGACGATTTATAGTTATTTCTTCTTAGCGCGTGGATGCGCCTCATCGTACACTTTTGCTAAATGCTGAAAATCAACATGAGTATAAATCTGGGTTGTGGAAATATCAGCGTGACCCAACAATTCTTGAACCGCTCTCAAATCACCGCTCGCTTCTAACATATGTGAAGCAAAAGCATGCCGCAACCGATGCGGATGTACTTTGTCGGAAATACCCTGTTTTTTCCCCCAATAATTTAGTCGTTTTTGAATCGAACGTACGCCTAATCGCTTGCCTTGTTTAGTCAGAAATAAAGCTGATTGTTCAAAAAAACCTAATTCATCGCGTTGACTTAACCAAGATTGTAACGCTCTGATGGCTTGTGTTCCGACCGGTACGATGCGTTGTTTATTGCCCTTACCCAACACATGAACAAGCTGAGATCCAAAATCGACATCGCGTAAATCAAGCGCAGCTAATTCAGCTAAACGTAAACCAGAAGAATAAAATAATTCCATCATCGCCCGATCACGACAACCAATCATGGTGTCTTGCGATGTGCCATCTAATAAACCACTCATTTGATCGACATCTAATGTCGATGGCAACCGTTTTTCGCCTTTAGGTGCTTGAACAGCTTGTGCGGGATTATTATCAGCCAAACCTTCACGAATCAAATAACGATAGAAACTACGCATCGCTGATAAAGAGCGTTGGATGGAACGGCTTGCTAAACCTTGACGATGAAGTTGACTAATAAATTGTCGTATATGACTGCTTTTAAGCAACGACCACACGGGAAGTGCTAGCTGCCCACAATAAGTAGCAAATTGCTTAAGATCACGTTGATAATTGTTCACCGTATGCGGCGACATGCGTTTTTCTTGCGCTAAATACAGTAAGAAATCATCAATAGCCTGTTGCTGCTCATTCACCGTGTAACTCATGATGATAAGGACGTAATAAACGCATCGTTATTTCGCCCAAAAAGCTTAAATAATCCGTCGCCATATCGGCATGAAAACGGTTTTCATTAAAACTTGCGATTGCTAACAAACCGGCACATGGCTCATGACCTAAGGGCAAACAAGCAACTGATTGCACTTGTTCGGCCTTATCAGCAAATAATACGTTTTTTTGAGCTTGCGTTAAGCGCCCACACACCGGTTGTTGTTTAGCTAAAATACGATCAAAAACTTTAAAATCTTCATCATCAATATGATGTTGAACGATATTATCAGCAAGCTTTGGTAGTTCTATCTTCGCATCGCCGTTATAAAACAAACGTAACGTCACCTCATCCGCTTCGAATTCTCGCTTAAACTCATTCATTAATAACGGCAATAACTCATCCAAACTTTTCGCATCCATCAATCGCAAACAAAGTTGGTGTACTCGCGACTGTAATTCATTATTTTTTCGAGCATTAAATAACAATGAATTAAGTTGGGTTTGGAGCTTTTCATTTTTTTGCACACTGCGATCTAACTGCCTTTGTGCCAGTGAAATCGTACCTTCAGGCGAAGTTGAAAGCTGTAGCGAATCTAACACCGCTGGTTCAGAAATAAAAAAATCAGGATGTTTTTTTAGATATGTCGCCACCTGTTCGGTGGTTAATTCGAGTTGATCTTCGCCCATGCCATTTCCCCATCAAATACGTGCGTTGTTGGTCCCGTCATCCAAACAGATGCGTTGTCGTCAGACCATTCAATAACTAATTCACCACCCGGCAATTTAACCGTCACTTCTCGCGCTAATAAACCGCGTTGGATCCCGCTGACTACCGCAGCACATGCACCTGTTCCGCAAGCCAATGTTTCGCCTGCACCACGTTCAAATACACGTAAATTGATGAGATTCGGATTAACCACTTCCATAAAACCAACGTTGACTCGCTCAGGGAATTGACTATGTTGTTCAATAATCGCCCCTAAGGTATTCACCTCGGCGGTAATAACATCATCAACCAATAATACCGCATGCGGATTACCCATCGAAACTGCGCCAATTTCCACATCTTGTCTACCCGCTATTGGTAATTGATAGGTTAGAGATTGGCTATCAGAGACAAAAGGAATATTGTGTGGAGAAAATTGTGGTGGCCCCATATCAACCGTGACTTCGCCACCGTTTTTCAGACTCGGGTAAATCACGCCAGAAGCCGTTTCAACAGCAATCGTCGTTTTATCCGTTAAGCGATTATCATGAACAAATCGAGCAAAACAACGAGCGCCATTGCCGCATTGAGCAACTTCGCCACCATCGGCGTTAAAAATACGATATTTAAAATCATTGTTAGCGTTTGATGCCGTTTCGACCAGCAATAACTGATCGCAACCGATGCCGTAACGTCGGTCAGCTAATAAACGAATTTGACTAGCCGTTAACTCAACGTGCTGGTTAATCGCATCGATGACAATAAAGTCGTTGCCAATGCCATGCATTTTACTAAATTTCAACATGATTAGGCCGGAAGCAGCTGTTCACCAGCATATAAAGATTCAATCGTTTCACGTTCACGTACCACATGAATTTTATCGCCATCCACCATTATTTCCGCCGCACGAGGACGTGAATTGTAATTAGAACTCATTGTAAAACCATAAGCGCCTGCCGAACGAATGGCTAATAAATCATCTGGTTTAATCGCAAGCTGGCGATCTTTACCAAGAAAATCACCTGTTTCACAAATAGGCCCAACAATATCAAAATTTTGTGGCGTTAATGACTCGTCCGGAATGACAGCTTGAATATCCATCCAAGATTGATATAAAGCTGGGCGTAATAAATCATTCATCGCCGCATCAACAATCGCAAATTGTTTATCTTCTGTCGGTTTAATGTATTCCACTTTAGTCACTAAAATACCGGCATTACCCGCTATTGCACGACCTGGTTCTAACAATATTTCCAAATCACGACCGACCAATAAACTACGCAAAGCCGCCGCATATTCAGCCGGGCTAGGCGGTGTTTCATTTTGATAGGTAATCCCTAAACCGCCACCGATATCTAAATGTTTCAGCTTAATATCCAACTCAGCCAATCTGTCGATTAATGTCAACACGCGTTTTAAAGCATCAACAAACGGTGCGACTGACGTCAATTGAGAACCGATATGGCAGTCAATACCAACAACATCTAAATGAGATAAGGCTTGTGCTTGCAAATAAACCGATTCGGCATTTTCAATAGCAATACCAAATTTGTTTTCTTTTAGGCCTGTTGATATATAAGGATGAGTCTGTGCATCCACATCAGGATTAACGCGAATTGAAATGGCCGCGCGCTGATTTAATTCAGTCGCTACTTCATTAATCCGTTCCAATTCAGGAATTGATTCAACATTAAAACAACGAATGCCTTGTTGTAATGCATAGCTAATTTCCGCAACTGTCTTACCGACACCCGAAAAAACGACTCGGTCAGCCTGTCCACCAGCGGCTAATACACGTGCGAGTTCACCAGCAGAAACGATGTCAAATCCAGAACCTAAGCGAGCTAATACATTTAAAACAGCTAAGTTAGAGTTTGCTTTTACCGCGTAACATACTAAATGTGCTTGGCCTGAAAAAGCATCATCAAAGGCTTGCCAGTGGTTTTCTAATGCTGCTCGAGAATAGACATATGTAGGCGTACCAAATTGCTCTGCAATACTTGATACCGCGACATCTTCTGCGAATAAAACACCTGTTTTGTAATCAAAATAATTCATTTTCTATTATGACCCTGAGCTCGTGAGAGCCTGATCTTCAGGCATATATAAATCGCCTTTTAGGCCACATGCCGTTAAAACAGATACTAAGCTGACAATTAATATTAGTCGGTTCCAACTCATTATTTTTTGCATTATTATTTCCAATATCGATCAATTGTGAGCAGTATATACGGGAAGCAAGTGACTCGTCTCGACTTGCAAACTAGAAATTATCGAATAACTTACATAGTATAAGTGCTCAATAACACAATCTTTAGCTTTTAGGTCATCGCGCATATCATGGAAAATACCGAATCAATCAGACTTAGTGGTTTAGCAAGACGTCTCATTACTGATGGCCTATTGAGTGAAGAAGACGCACTTTCTGCCCAAAAAAATGCTAAAAAAGCTAATCAGCCTTTTGTAAGCTATTTAGTTCGCAATAAAATATTAGATAGTCACGCTATCGCCTTAGTTGCATCTCAAGAATTTGGCGTACCTCTTTTTGATATTGATGCGATGAATATGGAGGTTGCAGCGACATCACTGATTAAAGAAAGTCTTATTCGTCAACATCATGCTTTGCCGCTATATCAACGTGGGAATCGCCTTCATGTTGCGATGTCCGATCCTACTAATTTACAAGCATTAGATGAGTATCAATTCAGCACGGGCATGAATACTTTTGCAGTTTTAGTTGAAGAGCAAAAATTAACAACGGCCATAGAACGCGCTTTAGATAAAAGTAATGAAAAATTTGATGATTTTGGTGGTGCCGATTTAGATGATATTGATCTAGGCCCAGATGATACCAATGATGGCAAAGAGCCTGCTGGTTCAGAAGCCGATGAGACCCCCATCGTACGCTTTATTAATGGTATTTTGACCCACGCCATCAAGTCCGGCGCATCAGATATTCACTTTGAACCTTATGAAAAAAAATACCGAGTACGCATTCGTATCGATGGTATTTTGCAAGAAGCTCAGGCAGCGCCCGTTAATCTTGGTGGTCGAATCGCAGCTCGCCTCAAAGTATTATCCCGTTTAAATATCGCTGAACGTCGTGTGCCACAAGATGGCCGGATGCGACTCAAATTATCGAATACTAAAACCATTGATTTCCGGGTAAATACTTGCCCAACTTTATTTGGTGAAAAAATTGTATTGCGTATTCTTGACCCAACCAGTGCGCAACTTGGGATTGATGCTTTAGGCTATGAACCCGATCAAAAGAAAATATTCATGGAAACCATGCATCAGCCTTACGGCATGGTGTTGGTCACCGGCCCAACAGGTAGTGGTAAAACGGTATCGCTCTACACCGCGCTCAATATCTTAAATACCGATGATAGAAATATTTCTACCGCAGAAGATCCCGCCGAAATCAGCTTAGCCGGTATCAATCAAGTTAATATCAATCCTGCGGTCGGACTCACCTTCTCTTCAGCGTTAAAAGCCTTTCTTCGTCAAGATCCAGACATCATCATGGTCGGTGAGATTCGCGACTTAGAAACGGCAGAAATATCGATCAAAGCCGCACAAACTGGTCATATGGTATTTTCAACCTTACACACTAATGATGCGCCACAAACCCTTACCCGTTTAGCCAATATGGGCGTTCCTGCCTTTAATATTGCCTCTGCGGTCTCGCTTATTATTGCCCAACGACTCGGCCGCCGTTTATGCAGTAAATGTAAAAAATCGGAAGATATTCCTGCTGAAGCATTATTAGAAGAAGGCTTCACCCAAGCACAAATAGATAAAGGGATGACTATTTTTAAAGCGGTAGGCTGTGAAAGTTGTACTTTAGGCTATAAAGGCCGTGTCGGCATCTACCAAGTGATGCCTATCTCTGAAGAAATGGGCCGTATCATAATGGAAGGTGGCAATGCGATGACCTTAGCCGATCAAGCCGAAAAAGAAGGCATTGATGATTTAAGAAAATCCGGTCTTAAAAAAGTTGCTGCGGGCATGACAAGCCTTG
>LAZR01001267.1_pt1 | contig 16322 bp, 9 predicted proteins | sample 329461 | NCBI WGS metagenome assembly LAZR01 (sample SAMN03002196, study PRJNA259156) | marine sediment metagenome | biome: sea floor; feature: Hydrothermal impacted sediments; material: marine sediment; isolation source: Loki non-amplified sample from Loki's castle hydrothermal vent sediment ...
GGCTTGAGAAGCATCCTCTTGACGTATCTTCCGAATTGTTTTTTTATAGTGTTATAGATTCTATGAATTTTGGGATTTTTTCCCAAAAAAATTATTACTTTCTAATTTTAACGATTAATGTTGTGAACAAGGGCATCCTTCTTGCCCACCTACTCATTTTAAACCATTTATACCAAATGCTCAAAGAACTTTTTAGTGGAAACAATCAATCCCTACTTTATGTGGTCTCTGCAATAATAGTGCTGATTATTACTCATTTTATAGTGTTGTTTGTATTGAGGCGTATGGGTAAGAATCCTAAATATTTGATGCCAATTGAAGCTGTAAAGCAAGTCAGCAAACCTCTTTTTATAATTTTTCTATCCATATTAATCCGTTTAGAGGCCCTTAGACATGTTCTTGGTCTTGAAGAGTATGCCTATTGGTTTCGAAAATCGAGTACGCTCTTGTTCATCTTTGCGTTTACTTGGTTGTTATTGAGTGTCATTAAAATAGTGAAACGGAATGTTATTGAGAAATATGATGCAGGGGCTAGCGACAATCTAAAGGCCAGAAAAGTAGTTACCCAATTCAACATATTGGAGCGTATTTTAATATTTATCATCATCATATTTGCCATAGGGATTGCCCTTATGAGCTTCGAGGGTATTCGTGAAATCGGCGTCAGCATTTTTGCCTCCGCCGGAGTGGCCGGTATTATCATCGGGTTTTCAGCACAGAAGATGATTGGCACTATATTGGCAGGTATCCAGATTGCCGTGGCACAGCCTATCAAATTAGACGATGTTGTAGTGGTAGAGGGGGAATGGGGCCGTATCGAAAAAATTATGCTTACCTACGTTGTCGTTCAAATATGGGACAAAAGAAGACTTATTTTGCCTACAACTTATTTTATCGAAAAACCGTTTCAAAATTGGACCAAAACCTCTTCTGAAATTTTGGGTACAGTTTTTCTGTACACCGATTATAACGTTCCTTTTGATGCTATACGAGAGGAATTTACGAGAATTTTGAACGGTACCGAGCTTTGGGACGGTGAGGTCAATGTCGTACAGGTTACGGATTCAAAATTGGATTGTATCGAAATCCGTGCACTAATGAGTGCTAAAGATTCGCCTACGGCATTTGATTTAAGGGTTCTAGTGCGTGAAAAGTTAATTACGTTTTTACAGGAAAATTATCCCGATAGCTTGCCTCGAACCCGCCTTAAGATCGAAAAAGAGGGACTCTCGGAAAATAGGAGTGAAGATTAGCCGTTATATCCTAAAACTGATGAGTATTTTAATGGTATACGAGGATATGCCATTCGGTCAACTTGCCTAAATTTGTATACCTCGTCATAATTGTAATTATTTACTTACGCACAACTGCTGTTTCATAGCAGGGTAACCGGGGTAATGCCATAGCGAAAATTGAAATTTATGCGCCTTCTGCTTAGCCTATTATTTTGTCTTCTTGCCGCTTCGGGATATACCCAAGATGATAACAGCCTGCTCTGGGAAATTTCTGGCAACGGCCTTGAGAAATCATCTTACCTCTACGGCACCATGCACGTAAGTAAAAAGATTGCATTTCGGCTTGACGATGTATTTTATGAAGCTTTGGATACTAGTGATATGGTGGCTCTTGAATCTGACCCAGGTCTATGGCTCGAAAACAGTGAGGCGATGGGCGACAATAGCTTTGGTTATGGAGGTGGATATATTGCCAAGGGTTTTTACGCCGATAGGTTTAGAATCGAAAATCCAAAAAAAGAACTTTTGGGAGCTTATATCGCTTATGAAGACCGTATAGTAAATAATATTCTATACCGTACCAACGAGTTATCCCAAAATTTTGAAGAGGAGACATATCTTGACATGTTTATCTATCAGGCCGGTAAAAAGTTCGATAAGCCTATAGTCGCACTTGAAGATATGGAAGAGTCTTCTGCTTTGGTCGGGCGCGCCAGTATGAACGCCATGAAACAAAAACCGGACGAATGGTTGCAAAAAAAGATGCAGCAATCCGACCCCATGTTTTTGCTACAAGATGCTTACCGCGAGCGTAACATTTCACTTTTAGACTCCATTGACCGTGCAATGTACACCAATCACTATATGAGAAATATGTTGCACATCCGCAATGCGAATATGACCGAGCGGTTAGATTCCATAATGCCTAAGGGCAAGGTGTTTGCTGGCATAGGTGCCGCCCATTTGCCCGGAGATAAAGGAGTTATCGACCTATTGCGAAAAAAGGGATATACGGTAGCACCACTACTATCGAAATCGAGTTCAAAGGGCAAGGCGCTAAAACTCAAATTTGAAAAGAAAAAACGGGAAAATGAATATACAGCATACAGTCCGGAAGACGGATTTTTCACAATACATCTTTCGAACAAACTGTATCCGGTTTCTGATTTAGGTAAGACCACGTATGTATCTCCAGATTTGGCCAACGGTAGTTTTGTAGTGATAAATCGCATACCAACACACTCCTTTTTGAAGCAAGATGCCGTCTATACCTTAGAGGATATCGATAAATTACTTTTTGAAAATATCCCTGGAAAAATTTTGGAGAAAACGACCATTGCAAAGGATGGATTTAAGGGATTGGATATTATGAACCAGTTGAAGAACGGTGATAAACAGCGCTATCAAATCTTTAAAACCCCATTAGAAATCTTAATTATCAAAATGGGGGGTGAGGGAGATTACGTTACCCAACATTCCGATACGGTTTTCAATAGTTTACAATTTAGAAAACACCAAGAAAGACCTGTGCAACTATCTTCTGATTTTAAAGATTTTATTGTTGAAATGCCTGCGCTGTATAGCTTTACCAATAAAAGTCGTAACGGCGACCGATGGGTCGAAGGCTATGATGTAAAACAGAAATCGTATTCTTTTCTTAAGAAAGCCGTTGTGAATGACTTTAGCTTTATCGAGGCCGATACTTTTGAGCTGAAACAAATTCAGAAACGATTTTATCAAGACCTTAAATTGAAGCCCCGTTACCAAACTTTTGCCGGAAACAGGTTAATTTCGTCGGCAGTCTTCGATTCCGATTCTGGTAAGCGATTACATTTGATGACCACAATCCGGCGTGGAGAATATTTCCTTCTGGGTATCTTGACCGAATATGGCAAAGCGGCGGAAGAATATTTCAATTCCTTCCATCTAAAACCTGTGACATATGAAACGCCCTTTGAAACGGTAGTCGATACAGCTCTGTTTTTTAGCACAAAAACCATGGTCAAACCGCCCAAATTCGTTGAGAGCAGTAATAGCTTTTATAGTGGTGCGCCGGAAACCAAAGCCTATGACCCGTTTCATAAAAAAACAGTCTATCGCAATAATAATGATGAAGCCATCTCGGTAGAACTAAATAAGACCCATGATTTTCTGATGTTCGGCACACTTGATTCAGCTTGGGCGTTACGAAAAAAACTGTATGCCCAAAAACAGTTTAACATCATCAACGAGAAAACACTGACAACGACCGAGGGCTTTCAAGAAATGCAGCTGATCCTTAGCGACACAGCGAGTACTCGGGGTATTTTAATTAAGAATATTATTAATAATGGGCTGCTTTACGAATTAAAGGCGGTGGTAGATACCATTGAAAAACCGAGTCGTTTTATAACGGAATTCTTTGATAATTTTAAACCTAAGGATACAGTCATTGGGCGAGACATACTAGAGGATAAAATTCCAGATTTTTTTGCGGCCCTACGTAAGAATGATAGTATTGTGCTAGATGGGTATCGGTATCTGAAATTTAATAAAAACCACGCCGATTCGCTCCAAAAATATATCTCAGAACATGAGTTTGGTTCAGCCATGCGCCAGATACAGTCGCATCTAATTCTACAATTAGGGCAGTTAAAAGATGTGGATGCAAACGCGTTTTTTAAGGATTTCTATGAGAAATCCTACAATAATTCAACCGCTCAGGCGATGATATTACAGTCCATCTCGCACAAATCAGATGAAACATCTACAGATTTCTTGCTGGAACTGATGGCAACAGATTTACCCTTACTTTCAAACACATTTCATATCAGTTATATCTTCGCTCCCTATCGCGAAAATCTTTCCCTAGCCAAAAAATTGTTCCCTGAACTATTGCAGTATAGTACGATAAGCGAATATAAAGCTCCGATTTTTTCGCTACTCGCCAAACTGGTAAGTGAAGGGGAACTAAAACCGAAGGTCTATAAAAAATATAAATCCCAAATCTTGAATGATGCCAAGATACAGCTGAAACGACAGCTGGGCCGAGACGTAACATTGAATGCGCAGGATTTCTATAGCCCTAGAACACCCACACAGGATATTGGAGTTCTAGAAAATTATATTATGCTTTTGTTCCCGTTCAAGGCTGAAAAAAGGGTGAAGCAATTCTTTGAAAAGGTGGCTTTGATCGATAATCCCGAAATCCGCACTACCTATATGACCCTTTTGGTAGAAAATGGTTCCGTTCCCAAATCTGAGTTATTAAGGTTGGCAGCAGATGTAAATACGCGACAACTTTTGTTTAGCAAACTTGAGAAAGCTGGAAAATTGGATTTATTTCCTGAGACATTCAAGACCCAGAAAGACTTGGGGGAAGCGCAATTGTTCTCGAGCGGCAACCATCTTTCAGCCCGAGAAGAAGTAATTTTTCTTTCTGAAAAACCCTTAGTTTACAGCGGTAAAAATCTGACCGGTTATTATTTCAAAAAAAGGAATACCGATGATTACGATAAGAATTTCAACATTCACCTATTAGTTTTTGAGAATGATAAAGGTTTACAAACGGAACCCTTTTATGAAAATGGAGGCATGCGTGTAGAAGATACAGACACGGTGGAAGAGGTCATCGGATTTGTAACCGAGCAATTTCTTCTTAAAGATCGACAGCGTGCAGAGGTATACCGACCCAATGGATATGGCGGAGGGTATGGGCATCATGGCTTTTAAGTCTTATCTTCGTCAAAAATTAATCTAATGGGCAAATACAAATATTTAGTTGTCTTTTTTTTCCTTGTTGAGATAGTAGGCGCCCAAACAATCACCTGCTCTCCCGCTGATAAACAAGCTGTAGAAAACAAGATTATAGAAATCGATGGTTTGGCAAAGAACGATTTTGGCAAAACCCTAGTGGCTGTCGGAAAATCTTTTATGGGTACTCCCTATGTAGCTAAAACGCTGGAAATCGGCGATATTGAAACTCTGGTGGTAAACCTTCAAGGCCTCGATTGTACCACGTATGTTGAAAACGTACTTGCTTTTAGCCTAATGCTCGAAAACGACCGATTGAACTTCGACGAATTTGTCGAAACCTTAGAAAATATTCGCTACAAAGATGGGCAACTACGAGGCTACGCTTCCCGGTTACATTATTTTTCGGAATGGATAGCAAATAACGAAAAGAAGGGTTTGCTAAAGGACATAACCCCTGAAATTGGCGGTACCGAAATTACTAAGGATATCAATTTTATGAGTACCCATCGCGACCTCTACCCCTTTTTAAGTGACGATGAAAATTTCAACAGAATTTTGGCTTCGGAAAGCTACTTAAATGGTCAACCTATTTGTATTCTACCGCAAGACCAGATTGCTGCCAATGAAGATCGTATTCAAACTGGAGATATAATTGCCCTGACCACCTCCATTGATGGACTCGATATAACTCATACGGGCATTGCCACGCGTGAAAAGGATGGGCGTATACATCTTTTACACGCTTCCACAGGTTCAATGGAAGTTGAGGTTTCAGAACTACCACTTGCAGAGTATCTGAAAAAGATTAAAGGTAATACTGGTATTATGGTGGCGCGACCAGACTCATAGCTGTTCTTTTTCAAATCTTACAATGTTTCCCTAGTAATTTGTTGAAAATGCCGCACGATATTTACTGTCGATAGCCTACCATCCAATGCATATCGATATTTCTTCCCGCTTGAACTAATTCCGTACTTAAAGGATTCTAAACTCGGAAGCGCATTGATATTGATTTCTTGAAATCACACCAAGTATCGCTTCTTTCACTGATGAGTTAGGATTTTTTTTGGGACGGCTATTTTCCAATACTACAATAGTCACTAATTGAAAGAATGTGTTGAATGCATAGATTTTATCTGAAGCTTTGATTGCTTAGTATGTAAGTGTATTTGTGAATGGGTGTAATGCTAATAAAAGTTAGATTAGTGGCAAGTACATTCCTATTTGTAAGTTATTTTGAAATACAATACTCGTTAACTACCTAGAATATGCGGATTTCCAAACCATATGAATTTGAAGAAAAATAGCTGTGTCAAGTTAGATAGCCTTAAGAAAAAAATGTGGTAGAAGTACTGCCGATTTCGTCATACCCACCATTCGTAGGCAATATAAAAATCGATAAAACCGATGCCCGACAGTAAGCCAATTGAGAAGATAACTTTGGGGACTTGGTCAAAATGATGTACCCATATGCGACAACAAAAGGGAAAAATATTAGGCATGTGGTTAATTTATACAGCCAAATATTTTCCATTTTAAAATCCTGCAATACTGTTAAGGCCCTAAGAGCCCGCCATAGCCATTAAATACTTTTTGGGTGTAGTGCCGTATTTTTTTTTAAACGCCGATATGAAATGGCTCGCTGTACTGTACCCTACTTTTAGACCTACTTCATTCACGTTATGCCGCCCGGTTTCAAGCATTTTTCGTGCAAATTCCATCTTATAATCGAAAAGAAAACTAAATACGGAGTCCCCATAGATTTGTTTAAACCCTTCTTTTAATTTTTTTAGGGATAGCCCAATTTCTTCAGATAGTTCTTTGAGCGTTGGCGGCTCGGCCATTCGAGCGAGCATGATTTCCTTTGCCTTTCGGATGCGCCTTACATTGTCCTCATCGACCAAAAAAGGGCATTGCTCGACATCTGTACCTTCCCCTTTGTTGAAATAGAGCGATATCAGTTCGTACGTTTTTCCTTTTATATAGAGTTCTTTGATGGATGGGTGTAGATTGTAGTTCATGATTTGGCTAAGTACCACCGCAATGGCAGGATTGACAGCTTCTTGCGAATAATATTTTTTATCCTTGTTTTCCGTACTAAGAAATGGAATGTAATCAGCCTCTTTAGAGAAAAGTGAGTGAAATTTTCGTATCGTCATTACAACGGACACCAGCCAAGAATTAGCATGAAGTTCAAGGTTGAGGGGAAGATCCATCTGGGGGTTGTACAATAGCAGGGAGTTTTCTTCAGATACTTCCAAAGCGTAGTTTCCCTGATTAAAAACGAACTTGGCGCCGCCTTTTAGACAAAAATGAAACTGTATAAAGCTACTGTCGATTGCACGGGCTATCCGATGGATTTCTGAAGTATCGTTTTGAATTTTTAGTACAAAAAATCCATCTTCTATAAGGACTTCCTGAAATGAACCTTGAGCGATATTTTTTTCCTTCATTTTTAATCGGATAGGATAAACTTCTATTTAGAATGTTTCTAAATAGAAACTTTGTTAAGTCTTGTGTTTACTGCAAAATTACCTATTTGAACGGATATATTATATAAATTGCGCGTAAAAACGCGCATCGATACTAATTGTACCGCTAGCGTTATTTTTTACGGAGAACAGCCTGTATTTTTGTTGGCACTTATGGAAAAGAGTGTTTTGGATGCTATCGCCTATAAGGTTAGCCTAAGTTCTAAGAGAACAAATGTAGTATTCAGACAACCATTTTTCCACTATTGAAAACGGGGGCAAAAGTACCGTCAGCGTTTTAACGTCCATTCCAGTTAATGAAAGACTACCATATTTCACGACATAATTCGTTTTACAGTATAGGGCTCAGCTACCAGAAAGCGGATGCCGAGACCCGTGGTAATTTCAGTCTCGGAAAGGCGGCGGCAGAAAAATTATTGATGCAAGCAAAAGAACAGGGAATAGATGGTCTTTTGGTCACATCTACTTGCAACCGGACCGAATTATACGGATTTGCACAGCATCCTTTCCAACTCATTAAACTACTTTGCGATAACACAACTGGATCCGTAGAGCAGTTTCAAGAAGTTGCCTATGTCTACAAGAACACCGATGCTATCGGACATTTATTTAAGGTGGGTACGGGCTTGGATAGTCAAATACTGGGCGATTTTGAGATTATAAGTCAACTGAAACAAAGTTTTAACCGTTCGAAAAAGTTTGGCCTTGCCAATCACTTTATCGAAAGGCTTTGCAATTCCGTCATACAGGCAAGTAAGCGGATCAAGAACGAAACGGAAATATCATCCGGAGCTACATCTGTCTCTTTCGCTTCTGTCCGCTATATTTTAGAGAATGTACCAGGGGTTTCCGACAAGAACATCCTACTCTTCGGTACGGGCAAGATTGGTCGTAACACCTGCGAAAACCTGATCAAGCACACCAAAAACAATCATATCACCTTAGTAAACCGTACTAAGGAAAAAGCCGAAAGAATCGCTGGTAAGTTTGATTTGACGGTCAAGGATTACGGCGATTTGCAAACTGAAATCCGCAATTCTGATGTGCTCATCGTTGCTACTAGTGCGCAATCCCCGACCATATCAAAAGAATTAATTTACACTAAGAAACCTTTGTTGATATTGGATCTTTCTATTCCTAAAAATGTTGCCGACGACGTCTCGGAGTTGGATAATGTAACGGTAATACATCTAGATCATCTTTCCCAAATGACCGATAAGACATTAGAGCGGCGTAAAGAATATGTGCCGCATGCCGAAAAGATTATTGCCGAGGTAAGGCACGATTTCAGCAAATGGCTCGAAACCCGAAAATTCGCTCCTGTCATTAAAGCCTTGAAAAAGAAATTAAAAACGATGAAGGACGAGGAAATGGATTATCAATCCAAAAAGTTAGCCGACTTCAACGAGCAGCAAGCCGATGTCATTTCGAACCGCATTATTCAAAAAATCACCAAACAGTTCGCCAACCATCTCAAAGATGACGATGTCGATTCAGATATGAGTTTAGAACTTATTCGCAGTGTCTTTCTCATACGTATAGGTACCCGCGATAGCCAACTGGCGCTATGGCAGGCGACCACCGTTAAAGATGCATTGGAAATTCTAGGGCATAAAGCTGTTCTTGTTCCCGTAAAATCGACCGGTGATTTGATACTTGACAAGCCTCTCCACGAATTGGGCATCACCGGTATTTTCACCAAAACTTTGGATGTTGCCATGCTCAAGGGTGAAATCGACCTGGCGGTACATAGCATGAAGGATGTGCCTACGAAACTGCCTCATGGTATTGTGCAGGCCGCTGTTCTTGAACGTGGTAATGTTCTTGATATACTTGCTTTTAAAGATAATGAAGAGTTTTTAGCGGAGAGGGAAGCCACTATCGCCACTGGAAGTCTGCGTCGAAAGGCACAATGGTTGAACCGGTATCCGACTCATACCGTTGTCGACTTACGCGGCAATGTCAATACCCGTTACGAAAAATTGCAGACCAATGATTGGAACGCCGCAATCTTCGCAGGTGCAGGTCTTGAACGTATTGGTCTCGAACCCGAAAATACCATCGGTCTTACTTGGATGGTACCCGCCCCGGCACAAGGCGCCATCATGGTGGTGGCAATGGAAAATGATGAATTTGTACGCGAAGCCTGCGCCCAACTCAATCACGAATCCACAGAAATCTGTACCCGCCAAGAACGCGAGTTTCTCCGTATTTTAGAGGGAGGTTGTACCGCACCCATCGGTGCTTTGGCTTATATCAATAAAGAAAACGAGGTCAACTTAAAAGGGGTTTTGTTGACAGTCGACGGTAAAAAGAAACTGGAATCAGAGTTCAGCGCCCCTCTTGGAAGGCATGAATTTTTAGGGCGTGACTGCGCCAATAGTATTCTGAGCCGCGGCGGCAAACTTTTGATGAACGAAATTCATGGTGCTACATTAGATACGAACATATTCTCTACTAAAGACCTGACCCATGACCAATTGGGGCTTTTTAAAGATTCTGTACGCGTGAAATCAGAAGATTTTATAAAAATAAGTCCAAATCGTATTTCTGCCTACGAGCTCAAAAAAGAAAAAAACAACGTTATATTGACCAGTCAAAATGCTGTCGAAGCACTTTTGAAGAACGTAGATGGTGCTGACTTGAAATTCGGCAATATATATTGTGTGGGCCGAAAGACCAAGCGTCTTGTAGAAAGGCATATAGGTCCTGTAAGGCATCAGGAAAAATATGCCGAAAAACTCGCGGAGTATCTGGTAGAATATATGGAAGGACTTGAAGTCACCTATTTTTGTAGTAATCTGAGGCTAGATACGCTGCCGACCATTTTGGCCCAAAACAATATAAAGGTAAATGAAATAGAGGCTTACAAAACAAAACATGCTCCTAGGAAAGTTGACGAAAGTGTTACCGGAGTCATGTTCTATAGTCCGTCTACTGTCGAAAGTTATCTTCTCGAAAACACAGCCGATAAAATTGCCTATTGTATCGGTGAAACTACAGCAGCGGAAGCCCGAAAGCATTTTACTGACGTACGTGTTGCAAAAATGCCAACCGTAGAGAGTGTTATCGAACTGGTGAACAAAGGGTATAAGTAGTTTTCTTATGTGGAATAGACTCACACTTTCCAATATTGCGTTATTGTTCCTTGACCTTATTCTAATAGTTTTCTTAGTCTACGATTTCGGGTTCAAAAATTTCGATGAGCTCAGACAATACAAGATTATCGTTCTACCCTGCTTGGTTTTGGCCCTAATTGCCTTTAACCTCTATAAATATCATATTTTCAGAAAACATGGGGATAACGGTACGACGCCTAAAATTAACCTTATCTATCTGTCTTTTTTAATTGTATTCGAGGTAGTCTTTGCCCTGTTCAATTCAGAGAAATCCTTGGCTGAAGATCTTTTCAACGCCAGATATATACTTGAATACGGGTTGCTTTTTTACTTTCTTACCCGCCTTTCCCTTTTATTGCGAAGGGTTTATGCGCTTTATTTCAATCCTGCCATTCTTTTTGTGGGCAGTTTTGGCCTGATTGCCCTTGTCGGAACATTTTTACTTAAGCTGCCCGCAGCCACAGTAAACGGAATCTCCTTTATTGATGCACTCTTTACGTCTACTAGCGCTACAGCGGTGACGGGCTTGATTGTCGTTGATACCGCTCTCGATTTCACAGCTTTCGGGCAGACCGTAATTATGGTTTTGTTTCAATTGGGCGGGCTTGGAATGTTGACCTTCACCTCTTTTTTCGCCTATTTTTTCAAGACAGGCGCCTCTTACCGCGAAAGTCTATATATGCAGAATATTTTAGGTCATGATCGCTTGGGTGGGGTTATGGCACGGGTTATACAGATTGTCATATTTTCCTTGGCCATTGAAGCTTTAGGAGCTTTATTTATTTACTTTTCCCTTTCGCCGGAGATGGTTGAAAGACGAGGCTTTTTTGCCGTCTTTCACGCAATTTCAGCCTATTGTAATGCTGGGTTTTCATTGGCTTCGGATGGACTCTATGACGAAGGCTTTCGATTTAATTACTTTATGCAATGGACGGTAATGGTACTTATTGTTTTCGGGGGACTTGGCTATCATATTGCGTTCAATGTAACCCAATATCTACGTGATTTGGTGAAAAATGTTTTCAAAATAGGAAAGAAGAAATTTATAGCGAGAATCGTACTGTTGAACACCAAGATAACTATTGTGACGACTGCTATTTTAATTGTAGCGGGCACCGTTTTCTTTTTGTTCTCCGAGCAAGCTACTATATTACAGGAACATACTACGAACTTCGGAAAGCTGACCACCGCGTTGTTCGCATCCGTAACATCACGAACGGCTGGATTTAATACGGTTGACATGGCTGACTTTACCATTCCCGGACTCCTTTTTATGATATTCTTAATGTGGATAGGGGCGTCACCGGCATCTACTGGAGGCGGCATCAAAACCACTACCTTTGCATTGGCTACCCTAAATATTTTTACAGTGGCGCGTGATAGTCCATTTATCGAAATCGGTACCCGAAGAATTGCATCCGATGCCGTTAAAAGGGCATTCGCAATTATATCGATATCATTGGTCATTATCGGATCAGGTATCTTGCTATTGCTTATTTTTAACCCTGAATTTACCTTGATTCAAATTGCTTTCGAGGTGTTTTCCGCCTTTAGCACCGTTGGTCTGTCAATGGGAATTACAGCCGCCCTCTCAGAAAATAGTAAGTATGTCATCATTTTTATCATGTTTATTGGTAGGATAGGATTATTGAATCTTATGATCGGCCTCTTGAGAAGGGTAGATCAATCCGGCTACCAATATCCAGAGGAGAATGTTATGATTAACTAATGGATGCAGAACAGGTTACTATATTTAAAATACAATAGCCTAGAAAACCACTGACAGCGATTTCAAGTTCGATATTCCGCAAACCAGGTATTGGTAGAAACAAGAATTAGCACTTAAATTAATATTGTGAAAATCATCGTAATAGGATTGGGAAATTTCGGGATGTCGTTGGCCATAAACCTGAGTAATACGGGTAATGAGGTAATAGCTACCGATATTGACCCCGAAAAGATAGAGCTTATAAAGGAGAAGGTTGCGCATGCCGTGGCATTCGACGCAAAGAATGAAAATGCCTATCATGCACTACCTTTGAAGAATACTGATATGGTGGTGGTAGCCCTGGGCGATAAAGAAGGGGTTGCCATTACCGCGGCCGCCATCGTCAAGAAGTTGACCGAGGCAAAAATCGTTGCAAGGGCCTCGACCCAAATAGAGGATACAATCTTGGAAGCAATGGGTGTCGATCAGATTATACATCCCGAAAAGGAATTTGCCGAGCGCTTTACCAAGACCATTAACCTCAGCGGTAGCCTTGATAATTTTGAGATCGATAACGAATACCTTGTCTCAGAGGTCACCTTACCTGTAAAAATGATTGGTAAAACCATTGATGCCTGTCGTTTTAGGGAAGAATACAACCTTAATGTGGTAACCATACTACGAAAAGAAGAGCGTCAGCACATTTTTAGGCGAAGCTTTGATAAAAAAGAAGTTGTAGGGATGCCAAAGCCGGATACCGTTCTAAAGCGTGGTGATATTCTTGTAGTTTTTGGAAAGGATGACCATATAAAAGCTTTTTTGGAGAAGTACGATGAGAACAGTTGAGAGGTAAGGCCTAAGAGGGTTTTACTACTAAAATGAATGAAGTTTAAACACTGTAATCTATTACGCCTTGCTCATCAGGCCGATAGATTTGTGAAGACAATTTAAATGAAATGCTGAAAAACGACTTATTCCTAAGAGCCCTAAAAGGCGAAATTGTAGAACGACCACCCGTATGGATGATGCGTCAAGCTGGACGCTACCTTCCGGAATTTATGGAAATCAAAAAGAAATATGATTTTTTCACGCGCTGCCGAACTCCTGAATTGGCTTCCGAAATAACAGTTCAGCCCATCCGAAGATATGGCATGGATGCCGCTATCCTATTTTGCGATATACTCGTGATTCCGCAAGCAATGAATATTGAAGTTCAAATGAAACCCAATTTCGGACCGTTTCTGCCAAATCCCATCCGATCGCAAAAAGATGTAGACCATGTAATCGTACCCGATGTGAACGTTGAATTGGATTACGTAATGCAAGCCATTAAAGCGACCAAGGAAAAGTTGAACGATGAGATTCCCCTTATCGGTTTTGCCGGATCCCCTTGGACAATTCTCTGCTACTGTGTGCAAGGGCAAGGCAGTAAAAACTTCGACAAGGCAAAGGAATTCTGCTTTACCCAAACTATGGCGGCCCATGAAATGCTACAAAAAATCACGGATACGACTATCGCTTACCTAAAAGCGAAAGTAAAGGCTGGTGTTAATGCGGTTCAAGTTTTCGATTCTTGGGGCGGAATGCTTTCACCCACCGACTATCAAGAATTTTCATGGCAATATATGCAGCAAATCGTTGATGCACTAAAGGATGAAGCGCCGGTTATCGTTTTTGGAAAAGGGTGCTGGTTTGCATTGGGCGATATGGCGAAGTCTGGTGCAGCGGCCTTAGGCGTAGATTGGACCTGCTCTCCCAAAAATGCAAGATATTTGACAGGGGGTACTATTACACTGCAAGGTAATTTTGATCCCTCTAGATTACTTTCATCACCCGAGGACATCAAAAAAATGGTTCGCCAAATGATTGACGAATTCGGTAAGGATAAGTATGTAGTGAACCTTGGTCATGGTATTCTTCCAAACATTCCGGTTGAAAATGCGAAAGCGTTCGTAGATGCGGTGAAGGAGTATCAACGTACAGAATAGAAAATCAAATAATCATAATGTTTGCGGAGTACAACATCGAGCCCATTCATGAAAAATATGCTTGGCGTATCTGTGATTTGATGGTCGCCAATGCGGATAGGTTTAAGCGCTTTTTCCCACAGACTTTGGCGCAAAACTTAAATCCGGAGCTTTCTCGAATTTTCGTGAATGAAAAAGTAAGACTATTCGAAAGAAGGGAAGAATTTCTTTTCGTTCTGAAAGTGAAAAATGATCGAACGGTTATCGGTCTGGTATATATTAAAAAGGTAAATTGGAAAAATAAAGAAGCTGAGCTAGCGTACTGTATCGGCTATACCCACGAAGGGAAAGGTTGGATGACCGAAGCGGTACGATACCTGTCGACACACGCTCTCAATAAATTGGGCCTAAACACACTACGGATTATAGTCCATAAAAGTAATCTCGCTAGTATAAAAGTCGCCCAAAAATGTGGTTATCTTTGGAAATCAACATTAGAAAAAGAGCATACACCACTTGGGGAGGCTCCCCTTGATATGGAATTATACGTATTAGAAATATAAGCTGTACAGGCAATTTGCCCATTTTGAGAAAGTATTAGGTTACGTAAAGTACGATGACATGGCAATGAAAGACAGATTTCATAACTATATTGAAACGCTACAAAACGCAATAACCTCAAAACTAGAGGAGGTCGACGGGAAGGCTAAATTCCGTGAAGATGTTTGGGAACGTCCAGAAGGTGGCGGAGGGCGTTCAAGGGTTATTGAGAACGGAGCTGTTTTTGAAAAAGGCGGGGTCAATATTTCGGCCGTTCACGGTAAATTACCTAAAAGTATGCAGGCCTATTTCGGTGTCGAAGATGCCGACTTTTTTGCCTGTGGCTTGAGTCTGGTGTTACATCCAAAAAGTCCTATGGTGCCAACAGTACACGCGAACTGGCGGTATTTTGAAATGTATGATTGTAGTGGTTCTATTGTTGATCAATGGTTCGGCGGCGGGCAAGATTTGACCCCGTATTACTTGTTCGAAGAAGACGCTGTACATTTTCATTCCGTGTGTAAGACTGCGTGTGATAAACATCATCCTGAGTTTTATACATTGTACAAGAAAAAGTGCGATGAATATTTTTGGAATGAACATCGCGGAGAAGCTAGGGGTATTGGCGGACTTTTTTTTGATTATTGCAAGGCGACCGACGATATGAGTATGAGCGATTGGTATGATTTTGTTACCCAGGTGGGCGATAGTTTTATCGAAAGTTATGTTCCTATCGTCCTAAAGCGGAAGAATCTAACCTATACCGAAGAACAACGTGACTGGCAAGAAATACGACGTGGCAGATACGTTGAGTTTAATCTCGTTCATGACAAGGGCACCCTGTTCGGTCTAAAGACCAATGGCCGCATTGAGAGTATATTGATGAGTCTTCCCCCTTTCGTACAATGGCGCTATGACCATAAAGCGGAAGCTGGGGGTGAGGAAGAGAAGTTGCTAGATGTACTTAAAGCCCCTAAACAATGGGTCTGAACTATAGAAATAGCCTGACTGGTTTAGTTTTGATTTTCTGCTTGGGGTTCGCAATGTATTCCTGCGAACTCGTCAAAAAATCAAAGAGTGATATTGAAGTGGAATTTAAACTTGACACGCTAGATGTAGGGTATACCTATTGGTGGCCTGAATCGGGACCCTTTATAGGCAACTGCGGAGAAGAGCTTTCATTAGTATTTTCGGGCACCATCATAGACTTAAAAGCTCCTACCAACGAAGCTGGCCCACTATATAAACCTCAACAGGGAGTAATAGCGATTGAACAGGTATTTAAAATTAAAGAGCTCGGCGAAAATAGGTATGATAGTCAAAAATATTTTACTACGGATTGCTTCTACGACTCAGGACTCGGTACCGGTGATAAAGTACTGGTCATCTGCTATGATTTTGAAGATAAGTATACCATACCAGGTTCGGGCTCCCTTTTGAAAATTGATTCTTTCGATGGCAAAACCGTAGCTTCGATTAGAAAATTCATCGATTCCGATCAAAACCCAGATAAAATTGAAAAGGAT
>LAZR01001268.1_pt1 | contig 16304 bp, 23 predicted proteins | sample 329461 | NCBI WGS metagenome assembly LAZR01 (sample SAMN03002196, study PRJNA259156) | marine sediment metagenome | biome: sea floor; feature: Hydrothermal impacted sediments; material: marine sediment; isolation source: Loki non-amplified sample from Loki's castle hydrothermal vent sediment ...
GCTACAGAGAAGATAGGTTTTGATAGACTACTTAAACCTGGCAAACGTACTATCATGGCTGCTCTTAAAAAGGGTGGATGGGAAGGAGCACAAGAAGTAGTTGAAACAATGGGTCATAATCTTCTGGAATATTTCGGGTATGATTATCGCAAACCAGAAGATATACCAACTGCTGTTAAAGCAGCATTTGATCACATAATGGATGGCTGGCAAGATGCTTTGGTCGGTGGTATTGGTGCTGGTGGAATGGTTAGTGTTGTTATGCCGGGTGTGCGGCCTGGGCCAGAGATTAAGGCACTGGGTGACGCATGGACTCAAATAGAACAACAACCTGATATTACACCACAGCAAAAAGAACAAGCATTACAATATATAGGTGACATAGAAACTGAAATTGAAGAACAGATAATAAATAAATTTCCTGATGTAATAAACAGTCAAGAATCACTTGAAAGAGTTGGAAACCAGATTGCTGAAAAACTTGAAGTTGAAGGAATTACGTGGAAATGGGGAACCAGAAAACGAAGTAAAATAGCATATTATAGACCATCAGAAAAATCAATTACATTTAATCCCAATCATAGAATATTCAAAGAAGATATAGCACGCCTTAAAATTAAACGCGGAAGATCGCCTGATTCTTGGGTTGATGTCGTAAATGAAACTCCTGGTGAGTTCAATCAAGATTATGTTAAACGTGTTATTATACATGAACTTGGTCATCAAGCTGAACCTGGTACTGGTAGAATATATCATACTAAAGATTTTCGTGATTGGGTTAATACTAATATCCGGAATTTATTAGAACAAACATGGCAGAAGGTAATTCCTATTGGAGATCCTAAAGCTATCGGCCCAATCACAACTCCCCCCACTGTAGAAGAACTCATTAAGAAACCGATTGAAGAGATTGAACCTCAGACAGAAGATCATGCCATAGGACATCAGTATGGTTTAACTAATGAACAAGTGGATAGCAGATTGAATGAAGCAGAACTGAGGTATAAAGAATTACAACTCAAAGATAAGCGAACCCAGGAAGAATTTGAAGAGTTCGCTTACCTTAAAGAAAACAGAACTAACATCGAAGCCCTGTTAGAGCGAGAGACACAGCCAGTAGCCCTGCCTAAAATCAAAAGGACACAGAAGAACCTCTTAGCATTAGGCCATAAAATAGCGCGCGAGGCTGAACTTACTGACGAAGAATATCGTGACTTCGCTGAGATAGTGACAGGTAAGCGTTCTATGGGTGACATGTCTAAGGCAGAGCGGAATGAATTTGTCTCAGCCCTTGAAGAATCTTACGGTACGCCCAAGGAATTAACTCCTGAAGATTATGACATGCCTATCACTGTTGCTGGTAGAGCAACTTCGATGCGTGAAGTTTACGGCGAAGCTGTTAAAGCCACGGATGCACTTGTTGATAAAAAAGAAGTTCCAGAAACAGTTAAGATAGGTTTCGGTAAAACTGGTACGATACAAGGTTTCAAAAATTTCTTCTTCGGCATTGATAATACACCACCTTATCATCTTGCAAGAATACTCGATGGCGGTACAGAAGGTATCTTCTCAGAAGTGCTGGATAAGGGTATCGAAGCTGGTAGGAAAAACTCAGCGGCCCACACAAGATCTGTAATGAATGCTCTTCTAACTGAATTACAGGATTCTGGTATAACTGATGCTGATCTGGCCAAAATGAGTAAAGCTGTTAATCCAAGATTGCAAACTCATCAGATGATTAGCGAAGGTGCGGCTACAGAAAGTTTTGTAATAAACATAAATAATCAGAACTTTGAAATGACAATGGCTAATCTGTTGGACATCTATCTGATAAGCAATCAGGAAGCAGGAATGCGACACTTAACCAAAGGCGGCCTGGTGATAGAAGGAGTTGAGACTGGTGCGTTATCAGAAGAACAAATAGCTAATCTGCGGCAACAAGTAGAAGATGATCCGAAGGCCAAGAAGATTGCTGATACGATATTAGAAATAGGTGAACAGATTTGGAAACCATCTATCAACCAAGTCTCACAAAGACTTGAAGGGAAAGAGATAGCTACTGTGCCGGACTGGTGGGGCCTTGAAGTCTATATGCCGAAGAGATTAGCTGGTAAAACCCGGATGGGAAAACTGGGCCAATTCGGTGTCAATCTAATCGAGGATAAAGGAATACTCAAAGACAGAACCAGGAGTATAGCACCATTAGTTCTACGTGATGCTCTAAGAAGGTTCAGTGTTTTTGAAAGTGCTATAGCTGAATATGCTGGTATGGCTGAAGCTTCCAGAACATCAAGAACTCTACTTAACGATACTAATATAGCCGCAGCACTTGATCAAAAAGGATATAATGATGTACGCAAACGTATCCTTAAGATCCACGAACAGGCTCAAAGTTTGCCAGCATTTGAAGGTAATTTTTCTGCGTGGTTTGCAAAACGTTTACCAGGATTATATCGTGCTGTCTTATTCTTCAATCCAAGAGTTGTAGCCAGTCAGTATACATCAGCTTTCAACTATGGTGCTTATGTATCATCGGAATTTTTACCCAGTATCAAGGATGGTTTGAGTGTCGAGAACTCATTAGAAACATTGGCTCTGTCAGACATCGCTTGGGATCGATTCCACATGGGCCATAGCAGTCTCGAACTGGGTGAAGCAACTCAGTCTGATGCGGCATTACGGATGTGGACCGGGGGTAAAAGTTCTGACATTAATAAAGCTGGATGGGCAATGAAAGTGGCTGACCTGGGTGCCCTTACAGCCGGGATGGAGATGGCCCAAGATGAATATGATGCCACACGAAAAGGCACAATAGAAGGATTCTCTGCTGAGTGGTGGCTCGATAAAGATAACCTTCCTGAGGCAGATATTGATCTGTGGAGAAAAGTTCAAGAAGAGGGAGAGGAAGCAGATCCAGAAGAAAGACAAGCAGTTGAAGAATGGAGACGATTAGTTACAGATCGTGCAGAATATCTTTGGCAGAGAACACAGCCATCATGGGACAGGTGGAATAGGTCTACATTAACATCTCAAAAAGGTATACGGCGATTGTTTTTATTGTTCCGTTCTTTCCATGAGAAATCGCTTACAATATTCAACGAAGCTAAGATGGATTATGAAAACAGTGCAAAGACTCTCGATGATAAAACAAAGTTTGCTCAGAAAACTGGTGCCGTTCTTACTGGCTATACTGTTAATATGTTCTTACGACTTGCTATCATGGCGGCTATAACCAGAGAACTCAAAGAACCTGTTAAATATTTTGAAGAGTTCTTAACTTCATGGACAGCTATGTTTCCGATCTTTGGTAAAGTTCTTAAAACGACAGTGAACAGGTTTGTAGATACTTTGGCAGGAGCTAAACCAAGTTACATCGGTGAAGCTGTGGAATCATATCCTGTTCGAGTGATCAATATGGTACTGAAAAGTCCAACTGACATGGCACAGGCAGCGGCCCATCTTATCAATGGTAACAATGAAGAGGCCGAGAAAGCTTTCGAGCGTGGTATTAGTAGATTTGCCGAAGGTGTTGGTACGTTATCTGGCGTTCCTGTACCTGAGATCAAACGTGTTCTTCCTAAAGGGGAAGAGGAATCAACAGGGAGACGTGCTCCGGCTAAGCGGACTGCACCAAATAGAAGGGAGCCGAGATGAACGATGAAGAACGTGACATGCTGCTTGTTGAAATGCGACAAGACATCAAGTGGATTAAAGACTGGATCAAAGACCAGGGCAAATACAAATTAATGGTGTGGGGTGCTTTGATCGCTGCTGTTATTAGTTTGGTCAGTAGATAGTTTATCTTTTTCACAGTTATGTCTACCGCAATTATCGCATTGCGTTATCCATTCCCTCATACCACCAGGATTTCTTGCTCTTACAATTCCACCGCAATATTTACATTCCATCTTCTCACTCCCCCACCAAAGCCCTGCCAGCCTGATTACTGATCGGGATGCCTTGGGACCACATGATCTGGGGTTGAGGATTAGTAATTTTACCTTGTGTCTTGTTATTTATTTCAGCTAAATCCATAAAATTTAACATTACTTCTTTGGGAATTAGTCGAAATTCACCCTCTCTACACCAAAGCATAGGTACTACAGACTCTTCTTTTTTGCGCCCATCGAAAAAAAGAATTGGGGCGTGTCCTTTTATAATTGTGAATTGTTTTACATTAGTGCTCATCCCAAATCTCCTTTAACCTCTGATATGAAGCGGGGGCATCCCCACTGAACAACTGATCCCTGAACGTGCCTTGTGGGAACGCACCGACCCAATTCCCCCAAGGCACATCTCTGAGAATCCTGATACCATAATGATCCCGGTACGCGATCACGGCAACGTACCGAGTTTTGCCATGTGCAGATGTCACTCGTATGATCCAGCCAGGATGAGTCGTTGGTGGAATAGGGTTAAAACCACCGAAAAACTCAACCTGGCCTTCGTACAATGCCCGGACTATAGCTGGCCTGGGGCAGTTGTTTTCCAGCCATAGTATTAAATGTGTGCGTGATTGAAAGTGGGTCATACTATTTGAACACCTTGATAAAAAGTTTTTACTTCTGACAAATCGGCAGAAGGTGCCCATTCATTAGAAAGCACACCACGCCCTAAATCCAAAGCGTATATTCGCCCAGATTTAAGCACAATGTTTATTGTTGGCCTGAACAATAAACGCGGTAAATCATTTCTGTTACTGGCATATCTCGCCACCGGAATCTCCTTCGGTTTTTCCAATGCCTTGATTGCTTCAAATGATTCTGTGCTGATAGTATTTAACGGTACTATCTTGCCGTCTACTTCTGCTGTGATTCTAATATTTGGCATGTTTTTCCTTTCAAAATCAGGACATATTGCTATGTCAAATTTTCCCTCTGTGTATCTTCTTTTGTCACAGAGAAGTCGCCCATTAAAATTTATACAATTACCGCATAAAGGATCATTCATCAAGACACTATCTTCCTCTCACTCTTCATTGTTCTGATTACACTATCCTTCTTACGATTGTCAGCTACAGCACCGACACCGAGGATACCCAATAATGTGATACCGGCACCAACAGGATTGATGGTTCCACCTTGTGCAGCTACAACACCTATTTCAAATAGTTTTTGCTTGAATAAATCTTGCCTATCCAGATCTACAAAGGCCAGTTCAATATCAACAATATACTTGTTTACTTCATTCTGAAGCTGTTGGCGTGTGACATCACGATCAGGATTGAACGGTGATTTTACCTGGGATTCACAGCCCATGAGCCACACTCCTAATACTACAACTATTACTGCTGCTGTTGTTAGAAACTGATTGTGTCTTAACATTTCTTTGATTTTGTTTAACATTTCTGTTCTCCAATTAAAATTTACATGGATTTTTGGGGTCTTTAGGGACCCATGTTACTTCACAATAACCAGTTATTTTACCACATTTGCCCCATATAAATCCAGGCACAGGAGCAAGGTGCATGGTTGTACCAGCATACACTCTATGAAAAGCATGGCCATTTTTATAACAAAATAATTTTTGCGGATGTTTTATACAAATAACACTAATTACACCCGTGTCAATTCCTGAAATCGTATAGGTTCGTGATTGTTCGCCACTTATGTCGTGACACTGTAATTGATCTTCTAATTTAAGTTTTTTCATTTCTCTGTTCTCCTACTAATCTTTCTGTAACTGCACTTAATATTGTTATTAAATTTCCACATTCATCACAATGCCATCTCATCTTCTCCTAACTTTTAGGACGACCTAAATACGCTGAGTAAACCCAGTCTTGTAACTCAAGACCACGATATGTATATTGTCTCCTGTCACCAACCTTAGCACGGAAATCTATAATGGTTGGACAGGCTTGTTTTAACCATCGCCCGAAATAAATATTATTGCCAGCTTTGTGCCCTGTCTTAGCACACCACATCTCCCATGCTTCGTATAGCTGACTTTTAGTTATATAAGCATCCGCACTTTTAATACAGCACTCTTTCAAAAATGCTGTTACAGGTGCAGTTATTTCCGTCAGTTGTTGCAAAAGTGGTTCGGAAGATTTAGGCATGGTAAATCTACCTTGTTCTCTAAGATCTTTCAAGCCTTGTAAAGCAAAGTTAATAAGTTTACCATCACGGGCTTCTTGACGTAATCGATCTTTCAAAGTGAAATCTTCTCTGCCGATATATGAATTGGGAAAATTAAGAATTATAGATCTGGCTACGAGTGCTTTAGCCGGGTCTGAAAAACCAGGGAGATCATTCATGGCAATGGTAAATCTACAAGTCAGATAAAGATCGAATGGTTGTATATATTTGGGATTCACCGTGATTGAATCTCTACCAGTTACCTGTAATATCGTTTGCAACGCCGCATCAGCTTCGCCTCTTCTCGGTGTTCTTGCATCACCAAGTGTGGCAGCAAGTTTACCTATAAGTGAATACAATCCATGTGTATTAGCTAATGCTTGAAAACTTGTAGCGTTGTACTGATTTTTGCCGAGCATACTATGCAATGTTTCAAGTATCGTACTTTTGCCTGATCTTGCGTCACCAATGAAAATCATCAATTTCTCTTGTGTCATATCCGGTACGAGATTGTAACCAAACCACTGGGCCAGTGCCTGAATACATTCGGCATCTTCATTGAATATCTGATTACAGGTATCTGTATACAGATTGGACCAGGCGTTCTCATCGAAGGCATAGGGGAAAACATTATAAGTGAATAATCGTGGATCGGGATTATGTAATACAATATTACCCTTCATATATTCATTTACATCAAGCATACCATTCTTGAAAATTATAAGGTTATTCGGATGTGGGTGTTCTTCTTTATCGAGCCACACAGGGGGATCTTTTTCTATCGGGCACCACCTATTCATGGCATCGATGATGTCATTTACTTTAGATCTGGTAGGTTTGTAAGGAACTATGTTCTTTACACCCATAACATTTGTTTTTACAAATTGTTTACCCTCAAGAAATTTATATAACTCTCCCTTGAACAACGCTACAGATAACTCTTCATAGTGATCTTTAACCCACTGCATCCATTGGCCACGATAATTACGAAGTATTGGTATGTCGTTAAGCATATGTGACTCATTCATAAACCGTTCAGCAATAAGAAAAGCTACATCATTTTCAAACACATCAGGATCTATCTCTTTATTTTCGTCACCGTGTTCACCAACATATTCAAATAGCGAAGCTTGGGTAAGGCCACGCTGTACCCACTGTCGTAAATCTTTAATTCCTTCTGGTGGGAGTATACACTTAATATCTTCGACTGCATCTTTGATATTAAGAAAAGTTTTCTCCATCCCTTTCTTGCCAGCACCAGCATCATTGTCACCTATGATCCAGACTTCGTGACCCGTGAGAGGCATCTCTTTAAGGATGTCCATACCCCCTTCAGCAGAAGGCCGACCAATCGCCACGAAGCCCAGATCCATAGCCGCAAAAACATCAGATGCACCTTCCACGATAATAAGCGGTATTTCGGTTTCATACAAGATACTCCCCGTAGATCTACGCTGCCGTTTTTTATCGAGTATATGTAAATGCCCATCAGGTGGAATTTCTCGTATTGAGTTTTCCTTAATGCGATTACATGCCGCAGCAGACGGACCTTGTAAATCTTCGTAGTCCGAGGAAACTCTGCACCAATCAGATCGTCCACAGATGGGGCACACCTCACCTGTTCGGTGGACTTGAACCCAATGGAATTTTCCTGCATCATATTTTTTATCTCCTATTGCATGGTCTGAATTGTAGGCGTAAATCAGACCACGCTTAGAACCTTTAGCCATAAACTTCTTACCATTATGGTATCGTTTGAGTAAACCAATGATGTCACCTTTAGCGTCACGCTCTGCAAATATCCAGGCATATTCACCAGGGAAATATCCTATGCCAAGCGTTTCTAAAGAAGCTATAGTGACACCAAGTTCTTCAGCGAAGTGTTCTAACATGCCTTTGGTGACGTTGTTTTTATAAATGTCGTGTTGTTCGGCGAAGGTTAAGTCCATGTTATGCCTTTATACTATGCCCCTGATAGAAAATCTATCCTCTTCTTGTCGTTGAATTATTAATTGAACATTTTCTGGATATTTCCAGTTTAATGTTTTCAAATGATCAATAAATAACTCTTCTGGAAAATAATTAAATGCTGCTATAAACAACGGGGTTTCTAACATTTTACACCCGCCATACCATCCAGTAGGTAAGAAATCAGCGTCAACGCTAACAAAAGGTTTTTGGTGCACTGTACTATTGAAAAAAAAATTAACTTCAATTATTTTTTCATTATCATCTTCGCAAATATCAAAGCTTAAAATACAATTATCTACTACGCTCATATCACACCTCAAAAATAGATGCTGGCGGGCAGGGAATCGAACCCAAAGGCACCATCCTAAAAGCGGAATCGAACCGCCGAAGAGAGCTACTCTTCAGACCATCATTGACCCGCCAGCATCACCTGATTGATACTCTAAAACTTGGCGACACTCTCCAACGTCTTATCCCTAATCGTCAACCACTGTTCCGGGGTGACATCTTCTGATGCCACATCAGGACCAGCGATCTCAGCAATAGCACTATGCCATACTTCTCCAATTACTTTATCAACGATAGAAGGATCACGCAGTTCTACAATAGTATTCCATGCTTCGTTCATAGTACACGCAGTTTCATCTGGCTTTGGTGGCGGCACTACAGCATCTTTTGATTCTGGTTTAGGCGGTGGGCCACCTACTTTGGTTTTAGCTTTGGCTGCTGCTTTAATGTTTTTAGCTGACTTAGCAGCCATCTTTTGTGCCTTTACTTCAGGTGAATCAGGTGCAGCATCATCAGCAGGTACCCGTGCTGGATGTGCCTTAGCCGGAGCTTTGGCGGCAGTAGCCACTGGCTTCGCTGTTGCGTTCTTGGCACCCAGGGCAGCGAACTGTTTATCTAAGCTCTTCAATTCAGCAGCATCGAGTCTGCGGAGTTGTGCTCCTGGTTCGGCATCATACACATCGATCCAGTTGACCTGATATGGATACGTGGCCTCTTCATAAGTATTCTCGCCAATTCTAACCTGAAATTCAAGGTCATCATACTTGCCGTTAGCAAGTTGTACCAGTGATCTGCCGTCCCAGTTGAATACTTTCTTGACCTGATCCATACTAAGCGTGGGTCCGATCTCCCCACCCTTCTTTTTGATGGCACCATAGAGGCACAAGAACGCAGTGATCTCAGCGTTCCATTCGCTATAGTCAAACCATTTCCCCTCTTTCACATCGTAAACTTCAGTGAGTAGAACTCTTACATTGAACCACGGTAGTTCTATGTCAGTGCCCTTTTTCTTCTTACCGTCAATACCATGCTCAAGAAGTTTACATCTGAATGTTCCGATTCGGTCTAAGCTCATGTTTTACCCTTTCATTAAAATTAATTCTATCATTTTATATCAAACAACTGAGAAGGACAAAAATCACCACACCAATCAAATGGATTATGTTCTGTTGTAAACGGATTTCTTCGACAGGTAATATCGGGAGAAGATACCTTCTTTGGGGGACTCCCGACCATCTTCCATTTTCTGGCCCCAAATATACAATTACTACATTTGGCATTTTTAACAGCATTCTTAATACTATTTGTATATTTTGTCCACGCTCTAATTATATAAAACATAATCAGAACAAGGAACAACATAAAAACCCCCGCAACGACACTTATGATATCACTCGAAGTCCATATCATTTCTTCACCCTCTTACATTTAATACACACTCCAACACCATCCGGTATCGGTGTACCACAAGCACACCGTTTTAGCCCGGCATTATCTAATATCTCATTCACGTCCCGTCCCGTGACTGATTCTGGCACAGCATCAGGTTTATATTTCGCCATGAACATCTTGAACTGTTCGTCTGATAGGATTTTGCGTTTGTGTTGTTCCCTTGCTATCAGTATCGACATATGCTCAAACGCAACACGATCACATGCTGCTGCTTTACCACTATCCCCATGGCAGAATTTGAATTTAAGCCCGGAGTTACAGGGGCAAAGTTCGTTACGCCCTGGTTCTGGTCCTCTGAATTTTATACCCATTAGTCACCTCTTAATTCTACATCAATAGCAATACTCTGTTTTATAGCCCCATATTGACTATCAGTATATTCTTCTGTTGTCTTTTTATTAATATTCTGTGCCCACTTCAAAGCTGCTCGCCAAGTAATTTCACAATCACCTTTATAAATATTTTCGCCTTTGTTTTGACGCGGGACCATAATTTTCTTAAACCATTTTTCAAACTGTTCCATCACTCACCCCCTTCCTCTGGAATATCACGCCATGCTTCATCAAACAAGAACTTCCATATGGAATCATCCGCGGGATTATCAAATGATACTACGGGGAACCTGTACGGGATGGTCCGTGACTTAGCCTTATAGTAAACCTCTGGGGCATGGACGTGGATAATTCTGTTACCGGTTGATGTAGCCTTGGCCACCTTAGCCTTTTCACTATCCTTAGCAGCTACTACGCCTTCATTACTAATCTTGAGCACGTGATCTGCCCACTCACACCACAGGCCCCAGATAGCAGGAGTAGCACCATGTTTAGGTTGCAGCTTAGGCACATCACAGAGATAATCTTCACCGCCAGCATTAGCAATGGAGATCTGATTCATCTGGCATAAGATACATACATTTTTACCACGTCTGATCAAAGCATCGAAGTCTGCAAGAGGCAATCGCATGGTGTCATACAGGTGGCGGTAGCCTTTACCCCACCCATATTGCTCGATGTTTTTTACCTTAATGTTATTTTCTTTGCCACCTAATACATTCTCCAACATCCAAACAAGTGCCCAATCTTCAAGTATATTACCAGTATCAACGACAAGTGTTTCATAGTTATCAAGTAAATCAGGTTGTTGTACGGCCATTCTGAAATCATCGAATGTTTCTATGCCGGGAATATATTTTAGTTTTTCACCAGTGACAGGGTGCCGAATTTCACGACCACCATCATCAAGACCAGCGAACACAGGTGTGGGTAGCATTGAGGCAAGTGTGGTTTTGCCCATACCTGAATCGGCATACTTAATAATTTTCTTACCCCCATTATCATCACCCCAGACAGCAACCTGGAATGTTTTATTGGCCGTTTTCTGCTGTTGTTGTTTGGCGGCTTTCGGTTTCGCGGACACCAGGACAGGGGGGGCTTTTGTCAGCTTCGGTTTTGTTGGTGGTTTGTTTGATAGGGTCATTTGATATTTCCTTTCGTACTAAATATGAAAAACCATTATCGCGCCATACTTTTTTCTTATCTTTATCCATAATAGATGACATAAGTAAGTAAGTAAGATTTTCCAACTGGTGTTTATTAAACTCATATATAGAGATGCCATAAAAATAACACACACTATTAGGACATACTTGATTAAGTTTTTCTTTTACCTTGGTTTTAGTCATCACAATTCTCCTTGCAATTTTTACATGTTCTGTCAACTACATCAGCATTCTTTTCTTTTATTAGTTTGGAATATATTTCATCAACTTTACGACTGGCACAATAGTCGGCCAGGTGGATTAGGTTGGCGAAGGCTTCTGTTGGTCTGTATGCAGGATCAGTTGTCCATATCCCCATATGGCCAGCGATTCCACTAAAAATTCTTTGATAAGTAGCCTCACTTAGTTCCAAATCAGCTATTTCGTTTATCTTAAAAGCCAACGTCACCCCATGTGTCCCTGTTACACCTTGTTCAAGCGAATAGCCTTGTGCGTTCAGACCTTTGCCATTCTTGAGCATGTCGTGTAATAGGAGTGTTGCAACTATTTCATCACGGTATCCTTCAAACTGCATCGCCCTCAATAATTCAAGTCCCCACCACACAGCAAGCTTGGTATGTCGTACCAGGCCCCCAACACCGAGTGACACTTGTGGATGGTATTTGCCTGTTGTGCTGCACGGGCAGGTCCAGAAATAGTCAGGGCAGAGTTTGTCGAAACATTCTATGACAAAGTTTTTGATGGTTTTGTCGTGTATTAGATTTAGTTCATGCGCGAATATGGTTTCAGCTTTGCATAATGTCATCTAATTTCTCCCGCCTAAATCTTTCTGCGAAAATACATTTGAATCCATCAGGAATGTGATCTGGATCTACAATTTGACGATTATAACAACTTTCTATATAATCACACCGAAACGTAGCTTCACACTGATGTTCATTAGTATAGAATCTACCAGATCTAACCATAAACTGCATATTTTGAGCTATATCATAAAGTTCTTGTTCAAATGCCTTCAGTTCAGCATCAGTTCTGGTAAGCTCAACACATCGGAAATAGAACTCAGGACGTTCAGTAATGTCCTTGAGCAATCGGGCACCGAACATATCAGGTGTTTCGCGGATGGTGAAGGTGCCTGGTTTTGAACCGGGTTCAAGATATGCTTGCACTCCATTGACAGCAGGATGCAATAATTCTGTATATCCTGGTTCTGGAATACCAGTTACCACTTCAAACTCCTGCCCACAGTACATACCATCAGCCACGAACTTCTTACTGTCACCCTGAGTGAGTTTCTTCGGTCTAATTGTTGGCTTATGATACACATCGTACTTGACTGTGTTGATGAGTGGACCACCTTTTCCACAATTTTCACAAGGATGTGACAAGTGATTAAGACAACCGGGATGCTCACATGGTATTTCATTTTGTTGCATCCTTCTGGCAGCATAGATATACATAGTAGTCTGCACATCGAGGTTCAAGTGACCCCAATAAGTCGAATCAGAATCGATAGACTTGCTGGTTGACTTATGTTCCTTGACAGCTATACCGTTGGCGATCTCAATCAGTTTATCTATTCGACCTTTGATAAACACATCAGGTACAGGATGACCAGTCTGGGGATTGAGTAATGGCAGACTAAAATATTGTTCTGTCGCGACAACTGGTTCCAGTTGCTCACCATAATGCCAGCGATAACCGGCAAGTGCATGAAGCAATGTCACTCGCTCGACCTCTTTAGCTTCAGGATCATTGAACTCTATGCCCTCGTAAGCCTTGTTCAGTACACGAGTTACGACTTCCATGATGTCATCAGGGACCATACCTATGCCCTCACATATAGGGCAATCTTCTTTTATAAGTGGTAGCACTGGTCCAGGATGCACACAAGAACATTCGTTCCCTGGCACCAGGGCAGCAGTTTCAAGGAGCAGATGCCAGTTAGTTCCTACTCTTTGAGATTCCTTATCTTCGATTGGCCTAATACCGTAGACATATGCGTTCCTGAATCTGATCGGACAAGATTTGAAAGCTCCGATAGATGAAGCTGATAATATTAGTTTTTTCATTCTTGATTCCCCTTATTTAATGGCCAGTCAGCAGTCAAACCATTATTACCAAGATCTTCCTTATCATTAACCCAATCGACAGCATGGCGTGCTGAATCTCTCGTATATCGGTCTTGTCCCTCTTCAGGCCACTCATCCCAAATATCATCTTCGTCTAAGCCCTCTTCGAGCACCTGAATCTGGGCATCAAGTGCGGCCAGATTATCATCCCCAAACATAGATGTGGGACGTACATTAGGTCTAACTGTTTTAAGGGCTTCAATTTCTGTTTTGATTTGTTCTTTTATTTTCATTCTGGTTTCTCCATATTAGTTTCCCATTTAGTGCACCTTAAACACCATCGTTGATAGTATCTGTGATTAATAAAAACCCATGCTCCCCACTTATGTTCTTTCTTTAGCCAGCAGATTATTGTTCCGATCATTTGATCTCACTCCAATCTATTTTTTGGGTTATGGCTTTAGCTACGACATTTGCTATTGCTGATGCTGTTTTTCGTACTACGTCACGTGGTTGATCATCACGATCTAAGTCAACTTCAAACGTATAATCAACGTTATTAAGTTCAAACACACCTACAACTGTTTTGCATGTACGCCCACCACGTTGCATTATATCTGCCTTGACATTCAGAACTGTATTTTCCGGTAGTATGTTTTCTTTAAGTGTTGCTTCTTTAACTTTCTTCAAACAGTCATTGTAAAATTTACCGGCTTCAATTATATCTATCATACCCACTCTCCCATAAAATGTTCTAACTCTTCTACTCCGTGACATACGAAGTACAGCCCACCATTGTCACGCACTCGCTTCATTCTCTTTTGTTGACCGATACTTAGTGTACCGCCTGATCCACGCTTTGTTTCAATCTCGAAGTGTTTCCCCCAGTTATTTTTCAACATACCATGAATGTCACCAGAATTGATAATGCCGTAACAACCCCACTGCCCACGCTTATTCTGGAACGTACCAGCGTCATGTCGATTACACATTACATGGTGCTTTTTCAACCAAGACAGGCAATCAGCAAGAACCTCATGCTCAAGCTTCTTAGGGTCAACCGGCACCACCGGATGCGTCCTGATACTCCCGTCTTTAGCTCCGACACGTTTCACTTTCTCTCCCTTGCGTATCTGGTGATAGGCGTTGGCAAGGTCATTGAACTTTTGTTGTTTTGTTTGTCGGTGTTTCATGTTGATCCTTTTTGAACCGCTTATTACAGGTTTTGCAACGCTCGTTAGATTTTATTATCTTAAAAAAGGATGTTATCAAAGTACCTACTTTACGCCCATCACTTAATCCACAGGCTGTTCTCATATCTGAATCAGGTCTATCTTCAGGATAATAATGTGTTTTCACCTCAACACCCCCTCAATTTCTGACCAGCCCACTGTAACCAGTTATGTTTCTTCATGTGCTCTTCGGCCTGTTCGACACGTGCTTCAGGTTCCATCACATCAACCCGATGAATCGCACGCCCGACTGCGTATCTGATTAGGTCTATGTGTCGTTTGAAGTGTTTCATGCTGATAGATCCTCTCGATAATATATTGGCACACCCTTAAGATAACATCTGGGTAAACCATAGAGAATATTATTAGTACAACCTTGTTGTCGTGCTTTAATAAAAATAACTGTTTTGGATGTACCTTTCATGGCTCGATCAACGCCAACAATATAACTTCCGTCTTTGCCCCGCACCCATAGGTGCTTGATCGGTGATTTCAACAACTCACCAGGACACATAACAGCAGCCCCACATACGGTGGCCAGAGATCTGAGAAAGGTTCGGCGGTTCATAATGCAGGAATACCTCTTGCCATTACTGAATACCACTCTGGATATTTTATTTTGCACGCCGTTAACGCTTTATATACGGCTTCTATTTCATCTATAGTTAAAAGTGTTTTAGAAAACATAATTTTTACAGGATTATAACCTGCTTTCTCTAATTCTTTCATTACTGGTAAGAATGCTAAGATTTTACTTTTCATTATATCTATCATTTACAAAACCTTTCACTAATCTTCGCATCAATCCCCAAGGGCAATCCTTCGGCCCAAGCCGGACCTTGTAGCATTATATCACTCATAGTTTGCAAGTCTCTTTCAGCAGTTTCTTTCGGCACACACCCCACAAGTTCGTCATATGAGTGAAGTACAATCCTGATCCCTGCATCTTCACACTTCAACAACCAATACCCCAACAAACAACGACACATCGCCTGAATCAGATTCTCCGTGATAGATCCACCCCATAGGTGTCCGTGTAGATATTTAATACTGTTATCCTTGGGTGACACTGTAGCATGGCGATAGTTCATTATTCGCCCTGATGGAAGCTTCATATAAGTGGTGGATCCCTTTCGATAAAACGATAATCTGGCCGTTGACGAAATTTCATAGGTTGTCTTTTCGTTTGGATACTTGGTAGGCCACCGGAAACATTTTTCAATTTCAGTCCAAAATCCAGGAATACCCGCGTATTTACTTCGGTAGACCTTAATAAGTCGGTTAATAAAATCCCAATCGTATTCTCCACTATCGAAGAGGGGACGGAGATTATCATTTTGTCTGCAACGATCAAAAAAGGTATTAGCTCCCATCCCAAAACCACAGCCGAGTATGCCATCTTTCCCAAAGCCTCTTCTAATATCAGCCGTTTGGCCTTCAGGAGTTTTCTTTTCTTCCTCTGTTGGCTTCCAAACTTTCGCTTGAAATAAGTCTGTAGCGAACATAGAGTAAATATCTTCACCATCTGCAAACCCTTTCAAAAGATCATCCTGGTGTGCTACCCAGGCTAATTCACGTGCTTCTATTTGAGCACTGTCAACAATTATCAATGTATAGCCGTCAGGTGCCATTAATGTTCCCCGGACAGCAGCAATAGCCGGATGAATAAGCTTACCTGTTGCTCTATCTCTTTTGCCGCCTAAGTTGAGGG
>LAZR01001269.1_pt1 | contig 16299 bp, 11 predicted proteins | sample 329461 | NCBI WGS metagenome assembly LAZR01 (sample SAMN03002196, study PRJNA259156) | marine sediment metagenome | biome: sea floor; feature: Hydrothermal impacted sediments; material: marine sediment; isolation source: Loki non-amplified sample from Loki's castle hydrothermal vent sediment ...
AGGAGTTAGAGTTACTAGACGTACTGATCGATACCCGGTTCATCCGGCTGATGGTATAGTAGTATCAGATGGAATCATTGAAGCGGCTAAAGATGAAAATCTTACTGCTGGTCAAAGATATTATTATGGAATCTGGACCTACAACAAAGAGACACATTACAGTAGAGGACAATTTATTTCTGGAATTCCACAAGATCGCATATTGCCGAGTGGTGTCAACTTTGCAACAGCAACTCCGAGAATTTTACCAGGAGTCGAGAGGGATGATAATACTCAAATAATATATAATTTTGCAACTGGTGATGGATCTATTATATTTGATTCATCTGAAAACGGTCGTCATGGCGTTTTAGGAAGCGAGGTTATATTAGATAACTTCTGGTCAGGAGACGGAACATCTGGATCTACCGGAGAAATTCGTAACGCTGTCGGTGCAAGGTTTGATGGGGAATTTGATATAATTGAGACATCGGTTGATGATAGCATTGCAGCCGTAGGTGGTTCTCGGGCAATAACAATAAACTTTTGGATATATAGATATAGGAGAAACCAATTACAATGGATAATTGGAACTTCTAATTCTGCTCCGTCGAGCAATGCTGGTTGGGTAATTGGATTAGATGCTGATGGTCAAATAAGAGTTGGTTCTGGCAATATATCTGATAATATAGGATCATCTTCCATAGGACTCATACCAGAGCAAACATGGACCATGGTAACGGTGACTATTGATCTATCTGGTGTTGCATCCGCATTTATTAACGGAGTGTTTTCAGATTTAGTTACTCTTCCTGGGGGTGCCAATTTTGATAGTAGTGGGTTTGACACTCTTTATATAGGTGCTAAACCAGTTGACAGTGGATCTACATGGTCTGGAGCAGACTTTTTTGGGTGTTTAAACTTAATAAGTATTCATAATATAGAGAGATCATCTGGATACATTTCTGATCTTAATGCCCAAGAATCTGAAGTATTTAATCAGACCATTCAAAATAGAGCCCAAGATCCTCCCGACAATAAACAGAGAGAGGCTTTACTGAGTTGGACTATTCCCGCAGATTTTGATTATGAGGGTGGTTTCGTCAAAATTGTTAGAAAGTTTCGTGAACTTCCATCTCACTTTGATGACGGAGATAATGTTGCAATTTTAAATGCTGAGTCAGGAACATTCTATTTCTTAGATACATATAATTTTATACATAATGCCGATTATATTTATAGATTTTTTACTGTTAATAGTTTAGATAATATATGTGATCGTCTTGAGGCTCGGGCAGTTGCAGTACACATTCCGAAATCTATCAATGATCCTCCTTCTCCGCCTTTGGAGTCGGTATCTAACGAGATAATTACTCCTGGCAGTAAAAAACTTTTGCTACAATGGTCTAATCCTAGTGGTAGTGAATGGAGAGGAACTCGGGTATATTTTAGCGAAACTGATTTTCCAACGATAAGTATAAGTAAAGGTGTTCCTAATGTTTCTAACGGAACTCTGCTAACAGATACTACTGATGCTTTTATAGCACATCGAGTAGTAGTAAAATCTGTAGTTTCTGGATCTAAAGTTCCTCTTACTAATGGTCGTCCTTATTTTTATACTATTGTTACTTATGATGAGCTTAATAGATTGTCCGAACCAAAGTTTTTAACGGGTATACCTTCTGCTCAATTATCTACCGTATTTGATCCAGAAGATGTTAAAGACTTACATTTAACTTTATTAAATCCAAGAACATTATCTATTCGATGGACAAATCCCACAGTTAAAAGCGAGGAATTAGATCTATTTTTTGGAGAGGCCGCGCTTTGTTTTGTTAGTGTACGAGATTTATTTGGTGGTGATTTAGAAGATATTACTAATCTTAGATTGCAGTTTTGTACAGAAATTAAGAAAAGGGGACTAAAGACAACGGAAAGATCTTTGGGGAGTGGCAGTGACGAAGATTTATTTGAAGAAAGAGGTAACATTAGAACACTAGGAGGAGCAGAGTTTGGATTTGTTTTCGCTGATAATTGTAATGGAGAAGAGGAAGAAAGAGAGACAATTCTAACATATTCAACTGTAGAAAGCGGATTAATCAAGGGGATGTTGACCCACACGAGCAATAGAGAGACTCTTGCTCGCCGAGCAAAGTATACTATGAACGTCCGGGCTCAATACAGGGTTGTTGATCCCGATACGAAAAAAAGTATATTTGAGTTTAACACAGACGGCGTATCTGTTACTTTTATTCACCCTGTTAAAATTTCTTTAATTAATAAAAATCACGCTAAAATTAATATTGGATGTGAGCAAGAAGGTGGACTAAGAGGATTAGAGCCCTGTCCATGTGAAAATGAAATAGAGGGAACTTGTCAAACTACTGAGTTTAATGGTGGATATACTGGGGCTGCACGTCCTTATGTTTGTAGAGTGGAAATACAATATAAAGGGGAGGCTCTCCCGGACGGTACACCGATTTCTGTTTATTTATTCCAACACGGGACTGGTGCTAATTCTCATCCTCTAAATAGTAAATCTAATAAAACATTTATAAGAGAAGGTATATACTCTACTTCCGCCGTTTTAGAAGAAGAATTAGACTTTGAAGGAAATCCTACGGGAAACTTAGTTTCTAAAAGCATTGCTGACATAGAAGTTCCTGCTCCCCTTGAGCCTGATTTTGTAGACATATATGTTAGTATGGATTACGCTGGGTTGCTTGTTGATGCAGTTCACTCAGTAAAATTCATAAGTAGTTTACTTATACGAGCAGAAATCACCCCGTGTGATGACGATGGCATTGATGTAGCTGAGCAATTTGCAACTGTATGGATCATTGACCCAGATGATCCGGATAATCTGACTGCTAGACTGCCAGTACCAGATGGCACAGTAGTAAAGTGGGAGTTACAAAAACTACAGTTTGCAAAGGATAGACCTTTCTATAGTACTGAACCTTTACCTTTCTTCTTAAGTGGAGTATACTCAACTACAATATCAGGAGTTGCCAGGAATGTATTTTTCGGTCCGGTTGGAGATATTGAAGCACATAGCTTTATTAAAGAATGCGGGACTGAAGCACCTCCTGAAGATTGTTGTATTGGTGAAGAATATGCTATAACTGTCAGGGTAATATTAGGAGATCAGTCTGCAACAGATGGAGAGAAATTTCATTATAGTTGCGATGTAGAAGACAAGGTATTTTCTAATAAAAAATTCTTTGTTAATGCGGCTATTACGCAGCCAAGTGGAGCATCTGAGTCTTGGCCACATTATGTGGCGTGGGGAGACGGAGTTCATTTACTCCACTTTCAAATAGCCCAAGATCCTGCATTGTTAGATGATACTCAAATGAGGGAGGTTGCCGAATATAATGATTGTGTAGATAGAATAGTTGGTGGTCAAAGTTTCTTCCTTCCTCTGGAACATATTATACAAATTACTGCTCCTGGTGAGATTTTGTGGGATGTCGTTTTTCAAGAAGATCCTTATACTGGGGAACAAGTTCCTGTTTCATATCAATCAATTTCTCCCAAAAAAGCTGAAGAGTTACAAATACCTTTGGTGGCTAACATTCCTGTCAGGGGACCGGTTACAGATTTTTATCTAAGGTTTAACATATTTATTGGAGACGATGCTAATCCAAAACCTGCCGAATGTGAGAGTGGCGGTGGTGGAGGAAATCTCAATATACTTCCTTGTGAATGGAGATACATTTGTGATGATTCTACTCGTCGTATATGGACTAATGTTGATACTGTATCTGGAGTAACTACTTTAATAATAAATAACAAAGAGGTATCGTTACAAGCAGCAGGAGGATATGAAAACGGCATTCCGCCTGTCTGGGCAGGATTTAAAGAACCACTTGATGTTCGTATTATTGAAGCTCGTGTTAACGGTGAACGGGTATTAACTGGTGAACTATTAGCAGATAATGTAACTAGATATACATTTGTGGTTGAAGTATCATTTACCGGAGATCCAGTTCCGGATGGGACAATAGTTATTCTTACTGTGACCGGAGAAGGACAAGATGTAGTCATTTTATCTAATTGTGGAGGAGTATCAGCAAACTGCAATCCTGCAAGCAATGGAATTATTTATACTCGCCAATTAAATGATCACTTGATAAATCCAGATGGAGATAAAAGATCTTTTGCATATTTTACCATTGAACCTCTACCTAATATTGCATTTAATGCCATAATAAATGTTGAATGTTCATATGATAAATTAGGTACAGTTGAACGAAAAATAAAGAGATGTGTCGAACTAAGAAATTCAGTCAATACTAATCCGGCACCACCTTTGCCTCCAGCATGTCCAGACCCACCTTGTGATGAACCTTTATTGACAGCAGCTACTAGTAACGAATGTATCATTTACGATACTGTTCAAAATAATTATAGTATTACTGTAGGACCTCTCATTAGAAGAATGGCTCATTTTGCAGCATCTGTTCCTTCTGGTACTGCGGAGAAGATATATGTTTTTGGAGGGTTTACTGGAGGTGCAGACAATAGCACCCCGAATATTACTCCATTTTCTGAAGAATTTATTTTAGCTACTCAGGAATGGTCATTCATTACAGATATGCCAACAGGTAGATGTGCCGGAATGACTGCTGTAAAAGATGATATTATATATTGTATTGGTGGATTAGAAATTGACGAACTACTATCTTTATATCAAGTTTCCCGAAAAATTGAAAGTTATAATACTAGGACAGAAACTTGGAATACTATTCTTGCACCTATGCCAGAAGACTACGGTGTAGCATTCGGAGATGCTCAAGTAATAGGTGATGATATCTATGTAGTTTGCGGAGTGACTAGAGTAGTTAATAGCTCTCATGCGGAGACTGTTAATGATAGAATACTTAAATATTCTATCTTAAATGATACATGGGAAACTATTACTCCTTCAATTCCAAGCATATATAATAGAATATCACCCTTCAGCTTCAATAGAAGCAACCCTCCGTCTCAAACGTTTAATATGGATATTAGTTCTTTGGCGGATAATGCTACTGAGTCAGAAGGGGCGAGTTTTAATACCGGAGTTGATCTAATTACTGGACAGATCGGTGGTAGAAAACAGAATGCTTGGTTGAGATTTAGACTTGATGTACCTAAAAAAGCTCGTATCATCAACTCTAATATACAAGGTGTAGAAATTGAAGTAAATGGACTAGATTCTAAAGAGTTTAGAGTTTATGCCCTAGACAGGGATGACTTTGATAATTTTGACTCAGATGATCCGAGATTATATAACACTATTCCCGAGACAGTAGATTGGATATATGGAGTCAGTGGTGGATCTGGAACTGTCGTACCTGATATTAGTTCTATAATACAGGCTTTTGTCAATAGGGATGGATATTTTTCAGGAAATCATATTGTTATAAAAATTGATGGACATACTACCTCAAATGATAACTCAGTAGTTTGGGGAGGTTTTCAAGTTGGTAATCACATACCTTTTGCTTTGGAAATAGAATATCAAGATGCCGGGACATATTACGTATGTAACGGAGCGATTGCCAAGTCCAGTGCAGAAATAGAAGCAGAAAGAAATACTATTATTCAACAAAGGCTGGCGGAATTTCGATCTTTCATTTTAACTTCTACTTATTACGGTAATTTAACCGTAGATGAGCAAGACGCATTTCGACAAGAAAATGAAGATAGAATAGTCGCTGAGGCACAGGTCCCGGCATTTGTTTATCCGAATGGTGGTTTTAAATTTAAAGCAGGTTCTGAAACAGTTGTAAATAACGAACGGACAATGGATATATCAGATATTCTGGAAGATGAATGGACTGTGTTGCCTATGGCAAGAGATCGTGGACAATGTATTTACATTCCCCATCAAGATATAGCATATTTTATGGGAGGGGCTAATCAAAACTTATCAACTACACTTAATAGAGTAGAAAATATTGATTTGCGAAATAATAATGAATATATTCGATTGTCCCCTTTAGGTAGAGGAAGAGCAATGTTTGGTGCCGTGGATGTAGGTGATGATATATATATTACTGGTGGACTTACTAGTGGACATCAAGAAGGGTATGTCGAAATTGAATGTCAACAGTTCCCGGAATTTATTCAGGCGTTAGGAGTAGAAAGTAGCGGGGTATTAATTACCCTTCGTAATGATTCTGGAGAAATTATAGAAGATGATATTAGACTAGATATACGAGGAACTTTAAGAAGTCCAATTATAGATAATGTTCTTGCTGAATATCTTGCCCGTCGTGGAGCTGATCGGGCATTAGGTGGTGACGGAAGCGGAAATGCACCTGACCTGCCTGAGGGAGAAGAATTTGGTGACATACAAGCTGTTATCAAAGCACAAAATAAAATCACTGATCCTAATAGCGACCAGTTTCAATTTAATGCTGCTCGAAAATTGAATGAAGAAATATTTTTATTCCCGGTACTTTATGGTTCAAATGATTTTATTCTACAAGGAGGCGTTGGTGGGACGACTTTATTCCCGAGATCCGAAGATCCTCTTGAAGATGTGGCTAAATTATCCGAATTTATTAATACTATACTAACTAATGTTCCGCCTGATCCAGACGAAAGGTTCGAAGGCAACTTAACTAGAGAAGAGCTAGCAGCCCTAGGAGATGTGTTAGAGACCATTCAATTGCCGCCTACTATTATAGATGCTGGGTCTCTGAGAGAATTATATTCTATAGAAACACAAGTCACCGTTTTGGATGATTTTTATTTTGGACAAGCTATCAGTGAATTCGACGAGCAAGTTCAAGAACTCATTAGAGGCAAAATTGAAGAGTTACTCAACTCCAGTGAAGAACTTGGCAACTCTCAACTAACATCACCCAAGCCAGGAAGCAGACTCGCTGGAACTGATATTGTTTTTAAGTGGATGGCAATTACTGGAGCTATCGGGTACCAACTTAAAGTAGGTAGTACATTAGGAGGAAGCGAATTTTCTGATTCAGGGATACTGGCACCAGATGTGCTTTCAGCATCGGTTAGTGGATTACCGCAAGATGGAAGCATAGTATATGTAAGATTATTTACTAACTTCGAAGGTCGTAGTGGTGAAGATTATAACGACTATTTGTTTGGAGCCTTCTTCCTAGGTGCCCAAGGAGACCCAGGAGAACCAGTCTCAGAAGATAGTGAATGTTTCTTATTAGAACATTTAGCTGATCCTGATTTGCCTCCATCTACTACTCCTCCGCAAAGTGGAGGAGGAAATAACCCCGGTGGTACTGGTGGATTTTCCCAGTCAGGACAATCCTTATCTAGTTTATCATTATTGCCTTTGAATGTTAAAGCTCGTGATCAATTAAATAATCCTACAGCGGTTTTCTACAATGCTACCGATTGGGTGCCGCAGATTAAAGAAAGATTAATAGACAACACTTCAACTTTAGCGGAAACAATAGAAGAAATAGATACAATAGATTACGAGGTGCCATTCGGTAGTAGTCAATTATATAATACTATGATTGCAGCATCACGAACTATGTCTGGCGATTCGTTTACTGATACCAAAAAAGTAATTTACATATGTTCAGACAATTCTCAAAATCTGTCTTTGGTTAGCAGAAATGATGCCATTGATGAAGTTAATTCAATTGACGGGGATATGAAAGTTCCTGTTGTATATACTGTATTTAGCACTTCTTTCCCGACTAGTTTGTCTTCTCAATTGGAAAGAGCAGAGACTGGCGATGTTGATAAAATTACTAAGGCTACTAGAGGGCAGTCAGCAACTCTAATTGCTTCGGGATTTTTAGATCAGTTATTAAATCTTACTTTAGGAAGTGCTACTGGTGGACTTGGATATGGAGTTTATAACAGAAAAATAGAGTTCAAGGAATTAACTGCCTTAACTGCCTTAACTATGAATTTTCTTCTTCCGGCAAATACTCGTGGATTATTAAGATATCGTTATAGCCAGGATGGATATAATTTTACAGACTATAGCGAAAAACTTGAAGGAAACGATCCTATTAACTTTATTGACTTTTTTGCCCGAATTTTGGACATAGAAGTAACTTTGACAACTGGATTCACTGTAGACATTTCTGAATATTATGATACAACTGCAACAGGAATACCCAAACTATTAAGCACAATATGGGAGACTTCGGGAGAAAGAGAAGACTTATTGTTCTTGGACAAAGAAACAGTTCTAACCAATGTTCAACAAGTGGCGGTAGCTGCCGAGGGACATGTCCCGGTTAATGCAATCATTGATATCGGAGTGGCAACTTCTAATAGTCATCACTGGGCAGACTTTCACACACCAGCCCAGCCTTCTGTTCGTGAGTTTGGTAAAATATTCATGCTAGAAAGAACCGATGATCCAGTATCTATTGTGCCTATTGAACCACTAACTACTCGAAATCAACAGCTATATGTATCAGCCTATGGTCCGTGGAACCCAAACTCAGTTGTGAGTTTGCTTGAAGTAAGAAACAATGAAGAGGTTCCGGTTTTATCAGGATTTATTTTATATCCGAGATTAGGACAAATATATTTCGGAACCAGACAGGACCCAATTAAGGTATTTAAGTTAGCGATTGTAAATGAAAATACTACCAGAGTAGGCTTAAGATTACGCAATAGGTTACATTCTGATAGTATTTCGTTGAATGGAGTTGGTTTTATATACAGTACAAATGAAGTCTTACCTGCAACTCTAACTCAAGTACCACCCAGCGTATCTAATGTTCGTATTTCTCCTACTGAACCTAATTCTGATGATACTTTCTTCGCGTTATATGACTTCTTGGATTTGAATCAAAATACGGAATCAGGATCTCTTATATCTTGGTTTAAAGATGGAAAACAACTTTTGGAAATACAAAATAGAACATCATGGACTAATGAGAATTTACTTCTTAGTAATAAATTAGAACCAAATGATAAGATTTATTTCTCAATTACACCAAGTGATGGCGTCGATTTTGGGACTACTATATTTTCGCCAACTGTGATTATTCTGGCAAGGGAACCGGGAGCACAGGATGTGAAAATTGTTCCGACAAGGAATGGAGTGCTAAATAATAGATTCGATACATCGGGTACTTTCACAGTAAAATATGTATTTAATACCGATGATACTGGATCTGGTGCGGTAGAAGTAGGAACTATTATAAAATGGTTTTTAAATGGAGTACTTTTTAAAGAAGGAACTTTTTCGGCGGCAGAGCCTCCAATTGAAGTGGATGAAAACGGAAATCCTCTGCCTACTCCACTTAGGCTTCTGCCTGGTGAGCTTGTTGGAGGGACTACTGCTCATGTTATTGGAAACCAAGTATACGTAGAAGTAACACCTAGAACCTTATTGGTTACTGGAGAAACTGTCAGAAGTTCCACAATTATTGTAGAAAATAGCTTGTTAATTGTCAAAAATGTGACTATAACACCATTAGAACCTACTTCACAATCAACACTAGAGGTAAATTACGATATAGAAGATGCAGATATTGCGAATGGAACACAAACTGATCAAAGTGAAATTAAGTGGTTGAAATCGCTTAATGGAGTTGATTTTGAAGAACAAACTGAATTACGAGACCAAACGATTGTAGGGGCTTCTGAGACAGCTTTGGGAGAGTATTGGAAAGTTATTGTTTTGCCGTTTGACGGCTTGGACACTGGGAGCAGTGTCGAGAGTAATGTGGTTAGAATTCAGTAGTACGGTATAATATTAATATCTAGGTTTTGCATTTTATTTTTAGGAGTAAAAATGATAATTGACATAATTAGTGATGATGATTACGGATTTTGTTTTGTATGTGAACGTGAAGGTCTTTATCAAATTAAAAGGGGAGAGTTTGGTTGTGCAAGCTGTGGAGTCGAAATAAAGTTAAAAACTAGTCAAGGTGATTGTGGCTACCTTTATGACGTGGTCTTCGGTGTCTACGTCCGTCATCTGCCCACAATGGGTTAATAATGCCTCATCCATTAACAGATATATTGTGTTTATGTTATAATCAACTATCTATTACTCAACAATTTGTGAAACATCTGTTTGCTAATACTCAAAACTTTCGGGTTTCTTTTCTTGATAATAACTCCACGGATAAGACTTTAGAGTATTTAGAAAAAATATCACAAACTCATGAAAATTGTTTTTATTTTCATTCAGATAAGAATTTAGGAATAATTAAGGGACGTAACTATTTAGCGAATAAATTATTCACGAGTAGTTATTTTAATGAAGAACCTAGTAAGTATTTTCTTAACATAGATAACGATCAGTATGTAATTAAGAATACTTGGTTGTCTCAATTACATAATCTAATGTCTCAGGGTTATGATATAGTAGGAGTAGATGCGTGGCAATTATTGCCTCCTAATAGCAAGAGAACAGTTGTAATAAGCAGTCGATTGACAAAAGATTCTTCTTATTTTCCGCACCGCAGATGTACGCAAAAAAGGGATGCGTTTTCCTATGTGGGATGTGGAGGATGTCTCATTAAAAAAACAGTGTACGATGATATAGGATTATTTGATGAAAGATACCGGATGTGTTATTTTGAAGATCCTGATTATTCTTTTACAGCCATTAAAGCAGGATATAAAATAGCATGGTTACACAACTGTCCTATTTTGCATTTATCACATCAAACTCTGAATAGTCAAATATCTTATGATAAGCATAAAGAATTTTCCGATAGTTGGAAGTCTTTTAGGGAAAAATGGTATCCGTATTTCCCTGATTTAATGGTCATGGAGTGATAATGTGATTTTTCGATTAGATAAACCAGAGATTAAAAGAATTGGCTGGGTATTATCAGAGTATATGCCCGATGGATATAACGCTACTATAGTGGGTGAGGATGGAGTTACTAAAATAAATGCTGAAATTCAACACTTGGGGGATTCCCAGATTTGTTGGCTTCAGATATGGAAGGGAAGTATTCTTGTGGCTCGCTTTAATGCAGTTAATATCGATAGTATCATTTACGAGGAGGAAAAATGACGTACAGAGACAGAAAATCTATTGAGGCTGAGGTTGATTTAATAATGCATCCTAAGGAAGTTGATTTTTCTTATGAGACTAAATTAATGCAGATAGGACTTTTACAAGTAGAACTTTTATTAGATATACGAGGTCTCTTAGACGAAGCCAACCAAAAACAAGGTGTAACGAGGGGTGAGATTTGGAACCAATATAATAAAGATGCACACAAGGATGCGTAAGTGTCAAAAAGAATAGTTATATGTGTAAATTCACATTCGCCCTTGCTAGGCGGGTGCGAGAAGGTTACTCAAAAAATAGCTGAGTATCTAGGTGATTTTTATGATGTAATAGTGATGACTCGTCGGTATCCTGGAAGAGACCATAGCAGTTTCACTAATTACAAAGTAATGGATTATCTTCAAAATGATGCCAACGGGTTTATGAAACAACTTCAGGCTGTTCATCCAGATGTAGTTTTGATATATAGCGATCTATTTGATTTTTTCCGGCAAATAATTAATAAACCAAGTACCTACAAAACTATTCTTGCTCCTTGTGGGGCTAATTATGTGTTCAATAATCCTTCGGCAGCTAACACGGTCTACAGACGTTCCGATAATATAAACTCAATCATTTGTCATTCGACTCATGAAAGAGATTATAAGTTTTATAATATAGAGAAATTTAGTCAAAAATTGACTATAATACCTAATGGGATAGATTTAGATGAGTTTGATGATAACCATCTAAATCGAGAGGAAATTGCTTCCGAGTTAAGAATTAATCATTCTGATATTTCTAAGAAATGGGTGTTAAGTGTATCTAATTTCTTTCCTGGTAAAGGACAGGAACATCTCGCCGACATACTTAATCAACTTCCGAGTGAAGAGTTTTTATATATTCAAGTATGTAGTAAAATGAGTTTTCCTGTAGGAGAAACACTGGAAATAATCTGGAGACGCCAGATGACCCAAGCAGGAATTAATTTTACCTTGGCGAAAAATATTTCCCGAGAATATACTGTGGGATTATTTAAAAACAGTAACGTATTTATATTTCCCTCTGAAAAAGAAGTGGCACCTCTTGTATTGCTTGAATGTATGGCTGCAAGATTGCCGTGGGTTTCAACTGATGTTGGCAATGCTAAAGATTTATCTGGTGGAGTATGTATTACAGCAGCAAAGAACTCAAAATATTACAATATTATAGATGTACGAGTCAAAAAATTACTAGCTTCGGCTATGGAGAAAATTTGGCATACTCCTCAACAGGCAGATGGGGGAAGATTGCAAATTGAACAATCAATGCAGTGGAATAAATTGCTTCCTCGATATAAAGAAGTGATTAAGCAGGTATAATGCCTAAGTTAAGCATAATATGCACCGTATATAATGCAGAACTTTATTTGAAAGAAAGTCTTGATTCAATTTCCGCACAAACATTTAAAGACTTTGAGTTAATTTTAGTAAATGATGGATCGACCGATAAAAGCAGAGATATTCTCTTGAAATATGTAGGTTCTAATGTGAGGTTATTAGAAAATAAATATAATGAAGGGATACCTATCAGTCGTAATCGGGCATTACTAGAAGCAACGGGAGAGTATATAGCAATACATGATGGAGATGACATTAGCTACAAAGAAAGATTTAGTAAAGAAGTAGAATATTTAGATCAACATCCTGAAGTAGACTTTATGGGTGGACACGCAACGAAAATTAGTCATACAGGAGAATTTTTAGGATATATGCATTATCCTCCGTTATCAACAGCAGATGCTTTTATGGTAATCTCCAGATATAAACTTAATCCTATTATCGACCCCTCTTGTATGTATCGTAAAGATGTTGTTCTTAATAATGGTGGATATACTATGGACCCAGATTTACGAACAGCATTAGATTTTCATCTTTGGTGTAGATTGCTTATTAAAAAACACAAAATGGCTAATCTCCAGGAACCTCTAATTAAGTATAGAATTAATCCGCAGGGAGTCACTCGAACTGAAACTGAGACAATGGTTGAAGCAACTGATGCTATCTGGGCCAGTTTTAGACGCAAAGAATTTGCAGAAGTAGTTCTTCGTAAGGACTTTTTTCAGCAGGATTCTTTTACTGAATATTGTATATGATATAGGAGAATTGAATGTTTGAGACAAAAGATAGAAATGGTATTGGCTCTAAGTGGGCTGAAGATGAGATGATGTTACTTTATCAGCTTAAAAAAGCGGGTAAAGAATTTTCAGAAATAGCAGATATTATGTCAGACACATTTAAAAACAGACGCACATATAACGCGAATGTGTGTTATAAAAAATGGACTGGAACAGATTGGGAAGTTTTTGCGAAATCTGTGAATGATAAGGAAACCGAACTTAAGGAATCCGAGGAAAAGGAATCTGAAAAACAGAAGATTATCGAATCGACTTTGGCTAATCAGGATAAATTAGTCAGACGAGAACAGGCACGTACATCATTAATGATAGATGCTATGAAGTCTGCCGTTTATCGATTACCTCGTCCAAAATCAAGTGATTTATCTTGTAATGTAAAACACACTGATAAATACAGACAAGAGCACGTAGGAATTTTATTAAGTGATCTCCATATTGGTGCTTCTTATACTAAGGAAGAAACTGGTGGATTATCTGAGTACAATCTAGAAATATTTTACAAAAGGCTTACGATATTAAAAGAAGCTGTTATCGAAATAGTAGACAGACACAGACATGTATGTGATCTTCCTCATTTACATATATTTTGTCTAGGAGATATAGTAGCTGGTATGCCTGATGTTGGAGCATGGTCAAGTAGTTACATTGATCAGGATATATATGATCAAATGTTTGAAGGAGTTGCCGGGCTTAGAGATATAATTGCTACTTGGTCTCGAATGTTTGATAAGATTACTTTTTACGGTGTGTACGGAAATCATGGCCGGATGAATCGAAAAGGAATAGTCAAGGATTCTACCAATTGGGATCGTATTTGTTATGAATTTGTTAAGCTTTCTTTGGTTGAGTATGATAATATCGAGTGGAAAATTCCTAAGGCTTGGTGGTTAATGGAAAAAATTCAAAATCATAATTTCTACATAACACATGGAGATGGTATTCGTGGAAGCATGGGTATTCCGTACCCCGGCGTAGAAAGAGCAGAGAGAAATATTCTGGGATTGATGGATGAAAAACCCGATTACATGCTTCTTGGACATTTTCATTCTCCTGCTGAAATACAAACTAACAGCGGTAGGATTATCCTCAACGGATCATTCCTCGGGGGCGACATGTACTCTTTAAGAGATCTAAGACGAAAAGACAGAGCTGAGCAAAAACTGTTCGGTATACACGAGAAAAAAGGAATTACTTGGAGTTATAATATACATTTGGAGTAAGGAGTTGAAATGCATCTATGGCAATATCTCCCTCGTTGGATGGTTAATATACTTAATTCTAAATCGTGCTCTCAATGTAATGAAAGAGTAAATAAATCCGATGTTATTGCTGTCGGAGTTAGGCTGATAGAAGGTTCGTCGGACAAGACTACTTTATACGTAGAACATGCTTGTTCTTCTTGTCAAAAAAGAGTTATAACTAGTTTCTCGAAGGAAAAGCAAAACTCTGTTGAAAATTTATGTTATATGCTGATTGAACAAATGCAGCAAAAAAGAGAATTAGAAAAGTCTCAAGAGATCTCTAACCATGACAGAAAAGAAGAGATAAGTGATGAAGAAGTAGTGGAATTATTGGAGTTTATGGAGAAACATAATTCTCACGAAGATTTTATGAAATTCATAAAAGCCCCCAAATTATCTGAAAACGATGAAGATTAAAGATATACAATTTGCAAGATATTTTCTTACCCAAGAAATTAATGCCCCAACTGAAGTGGTTCAGGAAATATTAAGTCGCACCGTCGAAATTAGTTTCTTCGGAGAACCCGATACAGTTATTGACCGAGGACAAACTATTACCTATCAAAACCCTTCCTCTATTACTATGTTTCTATTCAATCTATTGTACTCTCTACTAAAAGGTAAAATTAATGAAGGAACACAGCAAGATAAATTAGGGCTAGCTTTACTATTTCTTTGTCGTGATTATGTTTACGCCGATTTTAGTACAAAAAAACTTTCAGGACCTCCAGCTATTGTAGGTTTTGATAAAATATCTATTCCATCATCCATCGTAAGGAACTTAGTTGAACCTTTGATAGGAAAAATGGAGATGCGTCCTTTACTGTTTGTTCCTTGCAAGTTTACGGATGCATGTAGAATAGTGGAAACTACATCCCAATTAGAATCTGAATATAAATTCCCATTACACAGTATATCTAATTCTGATTTTCCGCTAGTAATAGTAAACCGTAATATTCATAACGATGCTGCCCGGCTTGCCCATCTTACAATTAAATCGATGGAACTTTCGGTTGGAACTAAAAAAACGGAAAAAATAATTCAAAATCTATTGCTGGGAGATAGTAGTCTACCAGAAAGTTTACTTCAGATATTAAAAGTTCTAAAAGGTGATCCGTTATTTTTCGCTAATTTCTTGAAATATTTTGAGTTAGGTACTATAATAGAACAGAAAGATTACGTTAAAATTCATTCGATTCAAAGTTCTGTGGTTGAGTCCGATGAATATTTAAATAAACATATAAAGGTGGCTGCTCCTCCCAATACGGCCATAACTAAACAGTGGTCTCAATGGTCTATGTTGATGGGATTGATAGAGAAACAATTAGAACCAATGAGAGGGTCAATGTGGCCTGCAAGCGAAAACATTAAACCTCACGAAGACCGTTTCAGACTAATGGTAAAAGAAAGAACTAAGGAAAAAGGAAAAAATCAGGCTAATTTTGAAGAACTATTAGAAACATCGCGAGATTTATATGATCATAATGCAATTGAACCAGGACAATTAATTGAGACACTGCTGAAGGAGAATCGAGCGTGGAAGGCATGAAAAAAATTGAAGATGATTTAAGGGATTTGCTTATGGATATACACGGGGCTAAAAATCTAGTTGATGATGGAAAAGAAGTAAAATGTTCTTATAAATTACAGGGTATTTTAACTAAGTGTAGGAATATATATTTAAATGTTGTGCAACAAAATAGAATCATGGCTGAGCAGACTAGCAAAGAGCAAACCGGAGCCTAGCGGGACTCAAACTTCTGGTTATGGAGAAAATATGAGTTACCCAGGTGAAACAACTGGTATAGGAGAAATGTTTATTAATCCTGCTCCGAAGAAGAAACGGAAATATAAAACACAGAGAGTTGAGAATGTTTATCAAGAGAACTACACCCCAGGAAACACCCGTCAAAGTAAGTAAAAATTTAAGTAGG
>LAZR01001272.1_pt1 | contig 16260 bp, 15 predicted proteins | sample 329461 | NCBI WGS metagenome assembly LAZR01 (sample SAMN03002196, study PRJNA259156) | marine sediment metagenome | biome: sea floor; feature: Hydrothermal impacted sediments; material: marine sediment; isolation source: Loki non-amplified sample from Loki's castle hydrothermal vent sediment ...
TGTCTTCTAAACTTTCTATTTTTTGTTTATTAGTTTTGAATTTATTTATGATTTTCTCTTGAATTTGAATATACTTTCTTAAGTTTTCTCGCTTTTCAGGATTCAATTCAATTAAATCTTTCAAATTTCTAAGTTCCATAATAAATTCAATTGGTAAAAATCCAATAGATTTTAACTTTAACATTAAAGGAGCAACCTTAATATCTATAAGGTAATCGACGATTATTTCTAAAAATATTTCATAAATGATTGGAGCAAATTTTATCTCATAAAGGGCTATAACTGAGGTAATCCTTAGATCATCTTCTCGAAGCTCTAAGAAAGGATCTTGAAACCTATTTTGGATATCATCTTTTTCAAATCCAAAATCAACAAACATTTTCTCTAGAAATAAAGTAAGATCTTGGTATTTCTGATTAATATTTTTTTCAGTTTCTGATGATTTAACAAAAAAACTGTTAATTTTCTCCCGGAAGAACGTTTCTATGCTATTATAGAAAAGATCTTCACCTTTGAAGTAGAGGTCAAGTATATTAAACAAGCCCTGATATAACATGTCAGCTCAAGTTAGAATTTTTCATTCCTTGTTAATGTAAATATTATCAAAAAAATTAATACTTTATTCTTTAGTAATTAGAATTTTTATGCATTAAGATTCTTGTAGGTAGTCTATTTTGAACCTTTTGTTTATTAGAAATTAAGAGATCAAATATAAAACAAATAAAACCTTCCTATTTTTATACTATATTACCCGAATCAAGGGTAAATTTTATTGATTTAAATGATAAATTGATAATTATAAACTAAATAGGGTTAAAAATTGGGCTTAAAATTCGGAACATCGGGCATTCGTAAAGTTTTTCAGAATTATAGTGATTCTGACGTTATGTTTACACCTCAAATGGCATTAGATTTTGGACTTGCTCTTGGTACGTACCTGGGTGGGAATTGCCTTGTTGTTATTGGTAAGGATATTAGAACCTCCGCACTCCCCATAGAATATGCTTTAATTTCAGGAATTGTAAGTACTGGATGTAATGTAAAAACTCTGGGAATCATAACAACTCCAACTCTAGCAATGTCTCAGCGTTATTTAAGAGCAGACGCGGGAGTTATGATTACAGCCAGTCATAATACTCCCGAATATATTGGATTAAAAATATGGAATCCTTCAGGGATGGGGTATACGCCTGAACAAGAAGAAGTAATTGAGCGAATCTACAATGAAAAAAGCTTCATAAACATCGAATGGGACGAAGTTGGTAAAGTTACACATGAGAATGATATAAATGACATCCATATTTTAGACATTACAAGGAGGGTAATGTTTGACGGAAGCAAATTAAATGTAATGGTTGATCCTGGAAATGGAGCAGGATGCGAGATTGTCCCGAAATTACTAAGCACTTATAATATCAATGTTGTTACATTGAATAGTCAGATGGACGGAAAATTCCCTGGTCGTCATTCAGAGCCCAATAAGGAAAATCTGGAAGAGCTTTCTAAATTTCTAAAAGCTTCCAATCAAAAATACATAGGCATAGCTCTTGATGGTGATGCTGATAGAGTAGTTTTTCTTGATGAAAGTGGAGCTCTTGTCGATCCTATACGACTTCTAACTCTTGTTGCGAAAAATTATTTAAAGAGATATAAGGGTACTAAAAAGATACTAAAAAATAACATGAAAGTTGTTACCGCAATCAACTCTTCAAGTTTGATAGAAGATGTATTAAATCCCCTAGGTTGCGAAGTAATCAGAACTGAAGTTGGCGACATCAAGATAGCAATAAAAATAAAAGAAGAAGGTGGATTTATGGGTGGAGAAACCTCAGGTACATATATATGGCCTAGTACCCATCTTGGACCTGATTCTATTGTCACTATCGCAAAAGTCTTAAGGATGATGAGTGAAACGGGAAAAACTTTGCAGGAATTGATAGAGGATATTCCAGAATACCCATACTACGCTACAAAGTTTAGATTAAAAGAGGATATTGCATTTACAGAAGCTACTCATCAGAAAATTATTGACGTTATTAAGAAATCATTTGAACAAATTGATAAGAAAATTTTGAAGATAAATCGAATAGATGGATGTAGATTTGACTTTGGAGATAGTTGGATTCTTATTAGACGATCTGGAACAAGTCCATACTTAAGAATTTCTAGCGAATCCAAAATAGATTTAAATCATTCAATAAAGATTAATAATTTAGCGAAGAAGGGATTACAAGAATTAAACCTTATATAACTTATTATACAAATCAGTTATAATACTAAATCTTACAAGACTAATCTTTTAATTACTTAGGATATTCTTTTTCCATTTCTGGAAAGGAATAAAGAACTTTCTCATCTGGCATTACGTTTTGTAATTCTTTCAGCTCCTCCATATAATTTTTTAGTGGTAAAGCAACCTGACCACCTTTAATAGCTGATTGAATAAGACCAGCCATAATCTCAAAACCCTTATATGCACTTTCGAAATTACATTGGTGGACTTTTCCATCATCATCTAACCAATCAGCAATTTCTTGTATATATGGAGGCATATCGAGGTCATAATTCATACTACCCTCTCCAGATGATGCGCCTTCCTTAGTAACTGCCCGCCAACCTCCTCCAGTTAAAACCTCTGCATATCCATCTGTACCTTGAGCGCCAATTCTTGCTTTTCTCCACCAATAATCAACTTCAGGGACATTAGGAGCACCTGCTCCACATTCTAAAATACCTCTGACTCCATTTTCGTAATGAACAAATCCTCCAATGTAATCTGGAGATGAATGAATGTCTGAAAACTTACCTTTTCCGCTAGCTTGCCCCATTACCCATTCAGCTTCTTCATTATTGTTAAACCACCGAGTATATTCTATTAAATGTGTTAACATATGCATCATCCAGCCTGAAGCTGTGCCATAAACGGTATGAACTCTTCCGAGTGCTCCACTAGCAATAATTTCTTTTACTTTTTGATAATGTACACCATATCGATGTTGATGGCTTACTACTGCCTTAATACCGGCTTTATCTATAATTTTTTTAATTTCTATTGCCTCAGTGCTAGATAATGCGATTGGTTTCTCAAAAGCAATTAATTGAGCCCCTGATTCAATTCCAATTTTAATCATTTCTAAACGTAAATCGGGATGGGTTGTGAAACAGAATATATCAGGTTTAATAGAATCGGCGAGTTTTGCAGCATCTGTTTCTATTTGAGGACTATCTAGCTTAGAATCCCATTCTTTTAACCGAACCTCATCAATATCACAGATTCCAGCAAGTTCAAAACGATTATTTGCATGAAAATAAGTCGCATGGTGTCCACCTCTTTTTCCCATTCCAATAACTACTACTTTATATTTATCATTCATAAAACTATCCCTTCCATCTATTAAAGAATTAAAAAAAAATTTAATTTATATTAAAAATTTCATTTTGAATTATCCCATTCAATAATTTTTTCATTAATGTAATCTATTTCTTCATTCTTTAATGCTGGAAATATTGGAAGTGAAATACAACGTGCTGCATTCAATTCAGAATTTTCTAAAGAGCCAACTATTTTCGCATTTTTATCCCATGGGTATCCTTCTTGCTGATGGATCGCTATTGGATAATGAGTTTTAGCATCGATCCCATTATCATTTAGATGTTTTAATAATATATCTCGATCACTAACTTCTTTTGTATGAATTACATAAAGATGAAAAACATGTCGAAATCCTGGTTTTGTATAAGGTAATATTATATTTTTAACATCTTTTAATCTTTCAGAAAATTTCCCAGCAATTTCTATGCGTTTATCCGACCATTCGCTGATTCGTTTGAGTTTCGCACTTAATATTCCCGCATGTATGTCATCTAACCTGCTATTAAATCCTGGACTATGAACTGATCTCTGATTTGATCCGTGATTGCGTAATTTTCGTACCGTTTCATTTATTTTATCATTATTTGTGAAAATAGCACCAGCATCACCATAAGTACCTAGATTTTTTTGAGCAATAAAACTTATTGTAACAGCATCACTCTTTTCTCCTTGTTTGAAATCTTCTCCATGTCCATCAATAGATTGTGCGTTATCCTCAATGATTAATAAGTTATGTTTCTCTGCTATTTCCCAGATTGGTGTCATATCAGCACATTGCCCATATAAATGAACAGGAACTAGAACCTTAGTCTTAGGGGTAATTGCAGCCTCTATTTTATCCGGATCAATACAATGTGTCTTTGGGTCACTATCAACAAATACTGCCGTTGCACCAGTAATCCAAATTGCTTCTGCTGTAGCAAAAAATGTATTTGTTGTCGTTATACATTCATCCCCTGGACCAATGCCTAGAGCTTGCAAGGTTAAATAGATGGCGTCCGTACCGTTAGCAACTCCAATTGCATATTTAGTTCCAAAATATTCCATTAATTCTTTTTCAAATCTTGCAAGCATAGGACCTTGAACATATTTGCCACTCTCTAAAACTTCATGTATGTTCTTATCAATTTCTTCTTTCAATTCGGCATATTGTCTTTCATGCCCATAAAACCCAACCTTCATTTTAACTCTCTTCTTTTTAAAATATCATAATTTAATTAGGACTTATAGTTCCAAATAATCCATCTTTTTTTAAGATTTTTTACCCAAAAAACTAAATTGTAATTTTTAATTATATAGTTTAAAAAAATATGTTTAATATAATTTGGATTTATGTGCGGGATATTTGGAGTAATTTCAAATCAAGAGGATTTTGATATAGGAAATATTATATTCGAAGGAATAAAGCGTTTAGAATATCGTGGTTATGACTCTTGTGGAATTGTGTCAATTTCTAATGGAAAACTCTTTGTTAAAAAAGATGCTGGAAAGATTACTGATATACACAAAAAACTCAAGTTAAACGAGCTTCCGGATGGTTCTAAACTTGCCCTTGCTCATACGAGATGGGCAACACATGGTGCCCCAACAAAAATTAATAGCCATCCCCATTTAGATTGTACAGATAAAATCGCTGTGGTCCATAACGGTATAATTGAAAATTTTATAGAATTAAGGAAAGAACTCATCTCAAAAGGTCATAAATTAAAATCTGAAACGGATACGGAACTAATACCTCATTTAATAGAAGAAATTATGAAAAAAACTACTAATTTTAAAAATGCTGTTATGGAGGCATTAAATCGGTGTAATGGCGCTTATGGTGTAGCAATTTGTCATGCTGATTATCCTGATGAGATTATTGTTGCTCGAAAAGAATCTCCATTAGTAATTGGAATTGATGAAGGTAGGACAGCTTACTGTGCCTCGGACATACCAGCGTTGCTACCTTATACAAACAAATGCTATATACTTGAAGATAATGAATTAGCTATTCTCAAAGCTGGCAGTGTGGAATTTTTTGATTTTCAAAGTGGTGATAGATTAGAAAAAAATCAACAACTTATAGAATGGAGTATTGATGCAGCAGAAAAAGGTGGATATGAACATTTCATGTTAAAAGAGATTTACGAAGAACCAACAGCGTTACGTCAAACGATGAAAATATCAAAAGGGTCTTTAAAAAAGTTTGCAAACATATTGTTATCTGCAGAACATATTTATATCACAGCAGCAGGCACTTCTTTTTACGCTTCACTAGCGGGAAAATTTGTAATTACTAAATTCTTAGAAAAATTCATCCAACCAATAGAGTGTTCTGAATTTAAAACCCAACTATATAATTCGTTAGAAGATAACTCAGTCATTATTGCTGTATCTCAGTCAGGAGAGACAATTGATCTTATTGAAGCTATCAGATGGGCTAAGGAATATAAACCTACAATAAAAATTTTATCTATAACTAACGTTCTTGGCTCAACACTCACAAGATATTCTGATGAGACACTAATTACACAAGCAGGTCCCGAAATTGGAGTTGCTGCTACAAAAACATATGTTACACAAGTTCTAACCCTTTCCTTAATCGCTTTAGAAATTGCTAAGTTAAAAGGATTATCGCCAGAAGAAGAAATAAAAAAATATAATGATGCTCTTGAATCTTCACCCCAAATTATAGAAAATTTTCTCAATGAAAATGTGGACTCAATTAAATCAATTGTTGATCGTTTAGAAACAAGTACGAATTTCTTTTTTTTAGCACGGGGGATTTCTATCTCTATTGCTAAAGAAGGCGGCTTGAAATTGAAAGAGGTTGCATGTCGATTTATTGAAGGGTACTCCGCAGCACATGCCAAACATGGTCCAATTGCTTTAGTGAGGGAAGGATATCCAATAATATTCATTGCCCCTCCTGATGAGACTTATAATAGACTAGTTGGAAATGTTATGGAATTTAAAGCAAGAGGGGGCACTATTATATCGATCGTAGTAGAAAGTGATGAAAAAATTACAAATTTAAGTGATATCACGATTAGAATTCCTCAACCGGCTGAGAAATATTATAATATCTTTAGTCCAATAACTTTTATTCCTGCATTACAATTATTAGCTTATTATTCTGCATTAAAACACGGTTTAGATCCAGATAAACCACTCAATTTATCAAAAACAGTTACAGTTCATTAAATTTCATTTAAAAAGTAATTAAAAGCCCGCTGCCTCTCTATCTGTACCGAAACCTACTCCTCTAAAAGCACGACCTTAAGCAGATTGTATAGCAGAATTAAAGAATTTAATGGGGAAGGTAAAGGTGTCTATTGATTCTAACAAATTGAATATAACACTGGCTATTCTGCAAAAGATGATCGTTACTGAGAAAAAAAATAATGAACTCAAGTTGGTGGAATAATTTAAATGTCAATGATCCATTCTTTTCATAGTAAGGCAATTCTTATTGTAATGGAAAAAAAGATTGAAATAAAATTATTATAGGAGCTATTTATGCTTGAAGTTTTGAATATAATAAAAAAAAATCAAATGGAAGCTAAAAAAATAATAATTGATGCTTCTATCGAAGCTGAAAAGATCAAACAAGGCTTGTTACATATAATAAACAACGAGCTTCTTTGCTAAATTCCAAACCTATATATTAATTAAACTAATGAGACTTCTCAATTATGGGATCTCGGATGTTATTTTTTTTAATCTAATAATGTTTGCTAGTATTCGTTCCTCCCACTCTGTTTGTGATCAAATCCGATCATCCAACTCTCTACATGTGATCAAATCCGATCATCTCATCCAAATTATATATGAGATACAATCATATATAAAGCTATCCATTTTTAATCCAAAATTATCCATAGAAAATCCAAAAAAAGCAAACTTATTATTTAAAAATATAAAGAAGATAAATAATGAACAATGAAAAACATGAATTTCATATTTCTCTAGAAGTAGATGTATTCAATAAATTAGAATCTATTAAAGAGTATCACGGAATAAAGAATATCACAGAAATCATTAGATTCTTAATAACTAAAGAACATAGGGAAATCAAAAAAGTTGAATGAATAAAATATTAGTTTAAAATGTGTATTAAGATTTTATTATTTTGAGCAAAACAGAAGAATAACTTATTATTCTGCACTATAACACGGTTTAGATCCAGATAAACCACTCAATTTATCTAAAACGGTCGCTGTTCATTAGATTTTAATATTATGAATTAAGTTTCTTTTTTTTAATCCCTTCTGAGGGATCCCAATAATAAAGTGTATCTGGAGCTACATCTTCCATAACTAGAGTATGTGCCCCAATCACAGAATTTTCTCCGATTTTTTTCCCACACATAATACTGGAATTTATTCCCGTCTGTGCATTTGGACCAATTATCGCTCCAAGTTTTCTGCGACCCGAATCTATTTGTTCACCTTTAATAGTTACCCAGACGCTTTTGTTGTCAAAACGCAAGTTTGAAGTTTTTGAACCAGCACCAAGATTTACACATTCACATATAATGGAGTCTCCGACGTAGTTAAAATGTGGAATATTTGATTTTGAGAAGATCAATGAATTTTTAACCTCACTCATCCCAACATGACAATTATCTCCTATAGAAGTATATGGCCTTATGTATGCATTAGGACCAATTAAAGAATTTTCTCCAATATAACAAGGACCTATAATAGATGTTCCTGGTTTAACTTTTGTATTTTTTCCAATATGAACATTCCCCGAGATAAATACATTCTCTTCTATATCCCCCAACACTTCAGGATCAATATGATCTAAGAGAAATTTATTTGCTTCGAGAATTTGCCAGGGTAAACCAATATCACTCCAAAACTCATCTTTAATAATATATCCTCTTATTTTAGCATTAAGTTGGGTTATATAAATTTCCATGGAATCAGTAAATTCATATTCACCTCTCGGAGATTTAGTTGTTTGCTCAATAGCTTGAAATATTGAAGAATTGAAAATAAAGACTCCCGCATTCGCGAGGTTTCCTACATTTATTTCTGGTGAGGGTTTTTCAATAATTTTTTCAACAAATCCCTCTGGATCTAAAGATATAATCCCAAAAACTTCAGGATTTTCTACATGCATTAAGAGGATGATCCCATCGTCTTTATTATCATTGAACTTCTGCACTATTTCTTTAAAGACTTTAGGTTCTACCAATAAATCTCCATACATGAATAATACTGATTCATCGTTAGCAAAATATTTACCATACCCAAAAGCATGTGCCGTTCCCAATTGCTCCTCTTGAGTTACATATTCAATTTTTAAATCAAATTTCTCTTTTCCATCCCCAAAATACTCTTTAATTAAATTTTCTTTATAACCGACTACAAGTAATATCTTTTTTATTCCCGAATTTTTTAGTGCTAATATAGTATGCTCCAATAAGGGTTTTCCAGAGATTGGAATTAAAGGTTTTGGTCGGGAAGAAGTAATTGGTCTTAATCTTTTTCCTTCTCCAGCAACAATGATAACAGCTTTCATATAAAGCATTAGTTGATTATTTTATTAAAAATTTCTTACGACTTCAAAATAAGATCTATTCGTATTTCTTAATGTTAAAAATATGAGCATTCCATCCAGATAATTCAACATACAAACCAAATTTACTGAGATCTTCACCACTATATCTGAAATCTCTCTGATTAAGTAAATCTGTGAAAATCCAAATATTCTCTCCATAATTCAATTTTTCAGATGTAATATATGCCCTTGAAGGAAAAGGGCTAAAATTCACTACAATTAACCGGAAAAATTCACTACTTTTCCATAAATATGAAATTATGTTTGTATTAGACGAATCTTCAAACTTTACGGGTTGATTTTCGCAAAGTGACCAATTTGCATTCTCAAATATAATACTTGGCATAGATTTTAAAAGATCGTGATAAAATTTATGAAGTTTCTTATTTTTTTCTTCCGAAGGTCTTCTTCTTAGCTGAACTGGTAATCTTATTTTGTAACCGTTAGTTTGTCCCTCATAGACTAATCTTGCCCCTGGTAAAGTTAAAGCTATAACTGCCGCCGCTCGTGATCGATCTTCTCCGAGATTTTCTACTGCTCTTAATTCATCATGATTTTCGATAAAGCGAACAAGTTTACTTTGATAATCTAATTCTGCTTTAAGATGGTCCTTGATCGTAGATGCATTCTCATAAGTTAATCGTTCATAAAGTCGTTTATCATAGCAAAAGTCAAATCCTTGTTGTTGAAGCTCCCATTCCATATCCCAATATACTTCTGCTATGAATGAGAAGTTTGGAAAGTTAGACTTTAAAGTTGGGATCACATCTGACCAAAATTCGTTTTTAGGAACTAGACCTGCTCTCTCACCCCAAGTTCTCCTAAATACATCATTAGTCATCAACATTGCCATATCACATCGAACGCCATCACTAAGCTCAGCAATATTTAATAATGTTTCAATTGTCTTTTGACGAGCTTCCTTTGAGAAAGCGTTAATTTGGATAGTATCAGTCCACGGAGAGTCAAAAAAGTAAGGATCCAAACCATGAGCAAATATTTGATTATTCACCTTAAAAAATTGCTTAGGGTGAGAGTTAATGTCTTCTAAATCTCCTTTGATGAAAATATTAGGATCTTCTAATACCCAAGGATGGTCTATTGAAACATGATTAGGGACATAATCTAATATTATTCTAATATTTCGCTCAGTTAATCTCTTTTTAACATTTTTTAAAGCATCAATACCACCAATATTCTTATCCACATGATATTCATGAACAGCATAAGGGGATCCTACCACATCTTCTTCCCTATAATCATTTAATATTCTGTGATACTCTTGCTGCAAATCAGGATGCTCTAGAGCAATCTTTTTACTAGCAGGACTTCTTTCCCACACTCCCATAAACCAAATAACATCAAATAAACTTAATTCCTCGTCAATGATATCATCAGGAATACTATCAAAAGTTATAATTTCTCCATATTGTTGTGATAATGATTCAAGCCAGACCCAAGTATTTATTTCCAATATTTTCGGATGTTTTACCCATTTGGTATTTTGAAAATTCATGTTAAATATATATTTGATTGAGATAATATTTATTCGAAGTAATTAAAACAACCTAGCTATAAATTAATATTTTACAAGCATATTTAAGCATATATTTTTACTTAAATTAAATCTATAATTGCCTAGAATATTTTTTAGGCGATTATCCTTTATCAATAATTTTAAACAGTTAAGTAATTTAAAAATTTATTTATTCATAATAAGGAAAGTATTTTTAAAAAAATAAGTTCGCTCTATAACGTAGAATAGAAAAAAATTTAAATAAAAGTTAGGTCTTGATTATCGATGTTAACGTTAGGCTTTTTATCAAGGCCCAGTTCCCGTATTTCTTTATTTAATTTTATAAACGCTTCTCTTACAATTTCTTTATTCTTTGCTCCGGCACAAACTACTTTTCCCGTAGAAAAAAGTAAGAAAACAGTTTTGGGATCTCCCATACGATAAATTACACCTGGAAATACTTCTGGCTCATACATAACATTTTCCATTATAATCGCAGCCATATTTAAATCAATAAATATGTGTAAATCTCCACTTGCGACAATATTCTGAATCGTTATTTCTGGATTAGATACATTAATTCCGGCGTCTTTAATGTTTTGAATTACTTTTTTTACTCCAGCACTTGCCTCATCTGCTCTTCTAAGTCCTGTGATAACCATTTTTCCTGTAGTGAAGATAAGAAATGTTGCTTTAGGTTCCTTGATTCTCATAATAAGACCTGGAAATCTTTCGGGATTATACTCTACATCCTCATACTTACGGGAGATTTTGGTAAGATCTATCTTTTCGGTAATTTCCATAACAACTGTTGCAACTACATTTTGGATTTTATAGTCTAGTTTAAAATGATTGGATTCATCATTTTTTTTTTCTTCTGACATATTATTACGTAAAAGAAATAATTGTTAATTAAACATTTCTAACCATTTATTTATATTTATAGAATTTAAAATTATAGTAAAAAAAATTAATGAGCATCTGGGATATTTTCGAGAGTAATAGGTTTCCTATATGTTTCTAATAAGGAGTATAGCCAAGACTATTAATTTCATAAGTTTTGGATTTTTCGACCATTCTGTACGATTTACTAACATTTTAACATTTGACATAATCTTTTTATTGAAAAATAGGTAAGTCTTTCTTATTGTTCTCGGGATTTTAAAACTATTACTATTATATCTCCAACATATTTTACTATAATCGCAAAAATACCCATAAGAATGATTATAACTATGTAAAGGAACATTTGACGCATTACGTTAAAATCTCCAGAACCCATTCCACTGAAAAGCAAGATCATGGTGATCCCAAGCATCAATAGAAAGCTAAAAATTAAAGATAATTTTGTTACAATAATTTTATCTATTTTATCCAAGTTTTTCAATCCTATATTTGAATCTTAAGCTATTGATTTTTAATCTTTTAACTTTTTAATCTTTTAGGAATTTATTCAAAATTTAAAATTCAAAATTCAAAATAAATAGATATAAATTTCTATAAATTCATAATTATGTTAGAATAAATAAAATATTAGAAAATATTCGAGTTGAAATTTATTGAGTGAAGAAAAAAATGCTTTGCGGAAGCTGATAATGTTGATATCAGACTTGCGTGCGAAGGATGAGGAGCGATATGAGGCGCATGTCAATTTCATGAAAATCTTTCAGTTTTCCTGAAATTTCGTGAATGAAACTATAAAAATGATAAGTGCCATCGAATCTCAAATGAATAAACATTGGTCAACTGTTTTAGATTCGTTAGAGGAATTAAATGAAAGTATAAGTGAAAATTTAGATTCTCTACTTACAGGAATTAATCCAAAAGGACTAAGAGAGACATCGAAATCTCTAAAGGAAATAATGGACACAATGAATAAAAGTGTTCAAACCATGAATTTAGAAAAAGTTCTAAGTGAGTTAAAAGTTTTAAAAGCTGGCGGAATTTCTTTCGCTCCCGGTCAACCTATGGTATACGCACAACAACCTGAAGCCATAACAGCAGGAGCAAATCTTAGACCTCCAGGATTAAAAGGTCCGGGAGGAGCCAAAGCTGCTGATGGTGAAGCAGAATGGGTTGATCCCAGTGAACAAGCAGAAAAGGATAAAAAAAAGAAAGTGCCTGAGGATCAACATCTACTTAAGCCATCTGACTTTTTCGGGATGTAGGATCTTTTTTAGATAAACTGCTCCATAAAAGGATCTAATTTGGATTTTATTTGTTCGAGATTCTCACCAATCATCTTAAAACTTATCCCGATGGTAGGTAGCCTAAGCTCAGTTCTAATTTTGTTTTTCATATAATCATAACGTTTGTCATGAAAATGACAACCAATTAATTGATTGACTATAAGTCCGTCGACTTTAATTTTTTTAATATAATTTATATATGAATTAGTCAATGATTCAACATTTTCCAGACACATAATACCTTTATTAAAAGCGTTTAGAAGGAAACGAGCATATTCCTCAGTCGGATCAGAATTTTTTGAAACAGATATTTCTTCTAGAAAGCCTAAAAGATCCCAATCTGCGTACAAAACCCTTCCCCCTAATTTAAAAATAATTTCATGAGTTGCTGGTTCCCATCCGTTAAATATTGGAGTTAGTAAGATTCTGGGCATATGTGAAACATCCATTCCAACACCTTTATTCATACGTTCCTTCATCTCTTTTACTAATTGACTCATATTTTCCAAATATCTTTGACCATTAGAATTATAATCTTGGAAAGTTATTGTTAACAAAGCTAAAATCTCTGCAAATGTAGCTGGATTACAAGGATAATAATCAGATGTACTTATATCATAAATAATTGTCTTATAATACCTTTTTACTTGATTTCCTATACGAAACTGCTTCTTTAAACTATTATCAGTTACGACATTTCCAGTAATATTTTCAAGCTCTGATATCGCATTTTTTATGTTATTTGTCATAAGTTCCAAATTATCATGATTTTCTACCTTAGGGTGAGGAATATCAACCCAAATTTGATTAGGGTTGGTTGTTCTTAAAGACTTTATATAATTGTTATATTTATTGCACCGAATTGTGAAATTTATAGAGGAATCAAAAGAGATACTTTTTGAAACATGCATACCATAAATAGATTTAACCCCAAAACAGAAAGCTTCTGAAACTTTATTATCAACAGCCAGATTATATAGAAGATTATATTTTTCATTGATTGAGTCAATAACGTTATTTAAAGTATTATCAACTATTTTTAAGAAATCAAGCTGTTTCACAATCCCTAGTAATTGAGTTGTAAGATCCCAACCAAACAAATTTGTAGCTGAATTCAAAGCTACTAAAAACAAATTCATTTTAAATTTTTCCATTCGAATGGGAAAAACAGGGATAGAATCTGCGGCAAATACCAAATCTGGGAAACCTGAGGCCACAGAGATTAGTTTTTTTCTTTCTTTTGATCTTTTCTGGTTTAACTCTCGTCTACCCATTAAAAAATTGTATGAAATTTTAAGCACAGAAGTGAAATTTATTACATCATTATAGACGCTCATTTCTCTATGTGCTCCTTAATCTAAATACTTGACTTTGAAACTTTAGAATCTATATTTTAAAGTTAATCATAATATTATTTTAAGATTTATGAGATTAATTATATTTTTCCGAAAAAAATATTCTGGTATCTTTATATGTCCCATTCCCAGTTAGTCGTCTAAAGGTTTCAAATTTCAAATTAATACCGGATCTTAAAGGAAAAAATACGTATAGAACTTTAAATTCCTAGTATTGCATTAACTTTTCATAAAATTGGCGAAAATGTTGAACAAGTAAAAATCCGGTTAGGATCATTTATGGAAATTAGTATCCCTGTGAGAAAGTTAAAGATTTAAGTTGGACATTTTGTTGTTTCTTTATGGGTTGATAGCTATAGGATCAAGTGGTTCTTAAAATTATTAAACCAATGTATCTATTTTAATTCAAATTTAAATGGAAAAAGAGTGAGCATTACTAAAACTCCCAATTTGTCCTTTAAATAGTAAAAAAAAATGGTAAAACCAATTCTATGTAAAGAACTTAACTCTTAAGTGTCAAAATTATAATGAATAACTAATTTGTCATAATTTCATATATTCAAAAATTAATACAGATTTAAATCCGTCTAATAATAATAATATAGAGATTAAAAAAGAAACAATGGCTAATCAAATAATATTAAAGAAGGATAAAAAAGTAATTAAGCCAGAAAAATCTAATTTTAGACTTAATAAAAGAAATCTTTATTATATAATAGATGTTGGGCTAGTCTGTAGCTTTAGTTTACTTTTTATAACAGGAATATTAAAACTTCTCAATATTTACGGTAATATTTTTTATCCTATGGAGTTTATGGGAGACAATTTAATAGTTCATAATTGGAGTGGTTTAATCTTTGGAATCTTTGCCATATTCCATACGGCACTACACTTGAAATGGTTCCTACCAAAAATTAAGAAAATATTTCTAAGAACCAGAAATTTTAAACCAAAACATTTTGGAAAACGGGGACGAAGAAATTTAATTTTAATCATTAACGTAACGATTGTGATATCTTTAATAATAGTCATTGTTACTGGAATTCTTAAAATTTCCGGTGTATTAGCTCAATTGGGTTTGTATTATCAATATTCTTTTATTGTTACGCTTTTACATGATTGGAACGGTTTTATTTTTGGTTTGTTGGTATTTACGCATTTTATTTTACATTGGAAGTGGTTTACTGCAGTTACTCGTAAAATATGGACAAAATTAAAATATGGAAAATTTATCATAGTTTTAAGCATTATCTTAGTAATTGCTTTTCCAATAGTTCCCATGGTTTTAAATACGGTAAGCCCAGAAAAACCCAAAACTGAAGGTATTAGCATTCAATCAGTCGGTAGGTTCTATTTTAACCCCGAGGATGTAGAAACTATAAGACCAGACATCTTCACCAGTGGTCACTTCTCTATTTTCGATATTTTAGTCCACTTGGACAAAATAGGTGAAATACAAATGCAATACCATTTTAAAGCTGATCTTAACACTTATGTAATCGATTCGTTAAATGGCATGCAAAATTGGTGGTATTATGCGTATTACGATGGTGGTTGGAACGAAGAAAATGTGTATCGGATGGATCACTACCCTTTTAAACCAAAACAAATGATTGTATTATTCAGAAAGTCAGGACTGGAAGACATTTATAATACATACATTCAAGAATATGATCGATTAAATAAAAATTCCGGAGCTGTAATTATCCTAGATGTTTACATTGTAATGCCGTCAAGTAGCCTACTCTTTCATAATGTATTAGTGACTGTACACAACCTTAGAAATGATACCTTTCAAGATGGGATTATAACTGCCATAGATGTTATCTTATCTATGGGTGACCAAGGATTGTTAACATATGAACTTAAATGGTATGATTCAATCGGAACTGCAGAAACTACAAGTTATTGGGTTCATTCTATTAACGGAAAAGAAAGCTACGGTAGGTGTGGTTTTGTGTATGAGGAAGGCGATAATGATTTTATTTCCAAACAAAATCATATCCACATTCCATCTGATATAAGAGTAATAAACTCCCCTGAATATCTTGTCTATTTTTGGGTTTGTGTTTAAATTAATTTTTTAAATAAACGCAATTATAGAATGAAAGGTGATTATAATCAGGTTATTGAGTTTATAAAACGAATACTTGAATGTACAGATGAGATCTATCTTGATTATTATTCAAGAATGTCTTTTTTAACAGAATATAAATTTTTTTCTTTCTTTTGATTTACAATAATAAAATTTGTGAACCAAAGTAATTGATTGAT
>LAZR01001273.1_pt1 | contig 16256 bp, 13 predicted proteins | sample 329461 | NCBI WGS metagenome assembly LAZR01 (sample SAMN03002196, study PRJNA259156) | marine sediment metagenome | biome: sea floor; feature: Hydrothermal impacted sediments; material: marine sediment; isolation source: Loki non-amplified sample from Loki's castle hydrothermal vent sediment ...
GAAGAGCAACTGATAGATTATGATGTGGCTAGCAACTACGGTAATTGGCAGTACCTGGCCGGTGTAGGCGCCGACCCCCGCGGCCTTCGCCAGTTCAATCTGGAAAAACAGGCCCAGCAATACGATCCGCAGGGTCTCTTCATTGATAAGTGGCGCGGCCACGCCGAACAACCGGTTGGATTGCACACAGTGGATGCGGCGGACTGGCCAATTTCGTGACGCTATAATGACACTCTTAATGACACTCTTAATGACACTATATCGCGACGGCAATTGGCACTATGATTGACCGGCGCCCCATTCATCACCAGAGGACAGCTATTCATGGCCCTGTTCAGCCAGAAGAACGCGCAAAAAGAACTGAATGCAGAAGCTGAAAAGGTAAACCCTGCCGATCTGGAGGCGTTGCTGAATCGGCAGCAGGCTATTGAGGCAAAGGTTAAAAACAGCGGAAAACTGAATCGGTTCAGCGCCGACATCAAACTGATGTTTTCCATGCTCAGGGACTACTGGAACGGCAGTTACCGCAATGTTCCATGGAAAAGCATCGCAGCCATTGCGGGTGCGCTGTTATACGTGCTCAATCCACTGGATCTCATTCCCGACCTGCTGCTCGGCATCGGCTTCGTAGACGATGTTGGCGTTGTTGCACTGTGCTTGAACCTGGTCGAGTCTGACCTGCACAAGTACGCAGCTTTCAAAGAATTCAGAGACGAGTCCACACAATGGGCACAAGCTGATTGATTGAATAATGAACTGCAGGTAATCTCACCACCCTGGTTTTATCGCGACATTTGCAGGAGCGCACGTGGATTTTGCCACCCTTATCGGCCTTGTTGGCGCGCTGGTACTCATCGCATCCGCCGTTATTCTCGGCGTCTCACCCGATGTTTTCCTGAACTCTGCATCCCTTCTGATCGTCGTAGGTGGCACCATGCTGGTGGTGCTGGCCAAATTCAGCATTCCACAGTTTCTAGGCGCTTTCAAGGCAGCTCTCCGGGCGTTCAAGTTCAAACTCCCGGAGACACAAACCAGCATTGAAGAGCTGGTAGACGTGGCCAACGTCGCCCGCAAAGAGGGGCCATTGGGGCTCGAGGGCCGGGAAGTCGCCTCGCCGTTTCTCGGCAAGGGCATTCAGATGCTGGTTGACGGCCAGACCGGCGACACAATCAAGCAGCTGCTGGACAAAGAACGCCTGATGACGCTTGACCACAACCGGTCCGGCGCCAAAGTGTTCACCGCCATGGCAGACGTAGCGCCGGCGATGGGTATGATCGGCACCCTGATTGGTCTTGTACAAATGCTCTCCAATATGGAAGATCCCAAATCCATCGGCCCGGCCATGGCCGTTGCGTTGCTGACCACGCTTTACGGCGCGATGATTGCGACCATGATAGCCACCCCCATCGCCGATAAGTTGTCCCTGCGGATGACCGAAGAGGCCCGCCTGCAAATGCTGTACACCGACGCATTAGTGGCCATTCAGCAGGGCACAAATCCACGCATTATCGAACAAATGCTCTCCAGCTACCTGCCACCAGGCCAGCGCGACAAAACGCCGGAGCCAGAGACCGCCAGCGGATAAGCCCTATGGACGAGCTCCCAGAAGAGGAAAAGCCGGGCATTCCCGCGTGGGTTGTCACCTTCGCCGACCTGATGTCTCTGCTGATGTGCTTTTTTGTGCTTTTGCTGTCATTTTCTGAAATCGACGCGATGAAATTCAAGCAGATTGCCGGTGAACTCTCACAAGCCTTCGGGGTTCAGCGCGAAGTTCCGGCACTGGAGATTCCCCAGGGCACCAGCCCGATCTTCGACAAGTTCTCTCCGGCGCCTCCCGAGCCAACGCTCGTTAATGAAGTCCGTCAGACCACAACCGATCAGCAACCAGAGCTGCAAACTCTGAAAAGCCCTACGGAACAGTCGGAAGAAGCGGCGGCCGACCAAGCCCTAGAAGCCAACACCGCCCGCATCCGGGACACCCTCAAGGAGGCCATTTCCGATGGCCGAATTACGGTAGAAAAAGACAGGAATGCTTACCACATCGTCATACGCGTCGAGGAAAAAGGCTCGTTTCCATCCGGCTCGGCAGAACTGACCTATGAATTCGAAGGCCTGCTTCTGGAGATGGCGAAGGTGCTGGCCGACATGCCTGGCAAGCTCACGGTGGAAGGGCATACCGACGACATTCCCATTCGCACGTCGCGCTTCTACAGCAACTGGGATCTCTCTGCGGCCCGCTCGGCCGCTGTTGCAAACGTTTTGTTGGCCACCGGCGATGTTGAGCCCAGGCGTCTGGCGGTGAAGGGGCTGGCAGATACAGAGCCCAGAGTGGACAATATTTCGGCCGAGAATCGCGCAAAAAACCGGCGTGTGGAAATCATCATCGATCTGTCTGATACGCGGCCAGGCTCTCAAGAAAACCAGGAACAACCGCAAGGTTTGCGGCTTCGGGAACTGATTGAGAAAGACGCCGGAGAGCGCGAGGCCGTTATCGATATTCGCCCTGTCAGCCCGGATTCGGACGGCATTACCTGGTAAAAGGCTCTCTGTTGTATGGTACCGGCTGTGCCAGTGTGGTAATTTTTTGACCGGATTTGTTAATGAGCAGCCAGGACGCTACTCATCACCAGAAAGGAACTCTCATCATGAGTAATCTGATTGCCGCCTGCGTGGGCGACATGCATGTTTGTCCGATCAAAGGGCACGGCTCCTCCCCTATCTTGCCAAACGGCTCTAACATCCTCGTTGAAGGCACGCCCATCGCGCGCGTTGGGGACGCTACCGGTTGTGGTGCCATTATTACTCAAGGCTACCCGCTGGCCTTGGCCGATGGCATGCCTGTGGCGTACCTTGGGAGCCCGACCTCCCACGGTGGATCCATTGTCAGCGGAAACTCTCGCGTTATTCTCGGCGTTGCTACAAACACCGCTCCGATTGTTGATTTTGCGATGGCCGGCGCACTGGATGGCAAAGGCCAGTTAACGCCCACAGCAAAAGAACTGCTCGACAAGGATCCACAGAAATTTGTGCAAAGAGCGGCTCAGAAAGGCGCGCTAATTGACAACGGGGTACCCGAAGAATCATTAGACAACTCACCCGCCGAAGAGGATCGCCCCAAAGTCCGGGTTGAGGCCGGAATCCAAGGCCCTACTTAAGCAAAGGTACATTCACCACTCCGATCATTACTTGCAGCTCGGCCCACTATACCCCTTCAGACCCGCTCAAGATGGTCATCGCGCGGTTTATCCCAACAAAGGACGACGGGTGGATGGAGAATATTATGAGTATTAATCAATGGGTGCTCAGTTTTTGTGTTTTCGCACTCTTGGGGTGCTCGGAGCAAACAGAGTCAAAAGGGCCAACCCATGGACCCAATGGCACGTATCGGAGTATCGGCGCTGTGGCTCCTAGGCACTATGATGTTTGGGTTGACAAATTTTTCATCGAATCCTTGTCAAAGGATATTGGGTGGCGTCGTCCTTTTGGGATTGTGTCTTGTTGCTGGAAAAGTCCGCCGCTCTCGCGAGCTGACTGGCAAACGACACCAGAGTTGTTTGTTATCCGTTGGTTTTCGTTTGCTGAACAGCAATCCTATGAAGCAGTTATTAAGCTGGAGAATCCGGACGATATTGAAGAAAGAATGAAGGAGGTTGCTTCGTTTAAGCGTTATGGCGAAGTAGTCGAACGCCCGCGCTATAACCTCGTCCTAGGACTGGCACCGGGTGGAACAGTGGTCGTCTGGATCATGAATCGTGCAGAGAATGCGATTGAGGTAGGGCGGTATGAGGCAAGAAAGATTGAAACCCACCCTGAGCACTATCGCGAGATTACCGAACGCTATAATCGTGACAACGCCAAGTTTATTCAGGAACACGGCATCCCGTTTGTCGGCTGGTAACTCGAACCCCCTTTCGGACCGCCCAAAATGGTCATCGCGCGGTCCAGTCCAACAAGGGACGGTGGTTGTCTGGATCATGAACGCTGGTGTTAATGCGACTGAGGTAGAGGAGTCTTACCCATTCGGTATGGCAACCTCCTTTCTGAAATAAGGGTGCTCGGTGAAAATAGCGTCTGGGCCTGCTCGGTGAGGTTGAATTACAACTGCTGAGGCATTGACCAGTTCGTTGTTATTGGCACGCCGCCCGTAGAGTTGCCGAATGCCTCGTAGATCGCCTGGTTGCAGCTCGGCGAAGACCTCGGTGTAGCGAAATCCCATCACCTGCCCGGACGGCCCGGGATGGTCCAGGCCCAGAGCGTGGCCGATCTCATGAATCAGCGTATAGCGGATGTCGTAGACGTCTTCGTCGCCGTTGAACCCGACCTTCCATTTGTGATCAGGGTTCAGACACACCAACGCCTGTTCGATGGCGCGCACACCGCCTCTCTCGTCGGGCGCGTAAGATACATTGGCGAATGCCCGCATCCGCGGCGTCCCTTGTGCACCGATAATAATATCTGCGTCACGGGCATCGGCAACCTGATGAAATGAAAGATCGGCCGCGCGCTCCCATACCCGGAACGCTTCTGCGGTCTCGCGCACCAGCGTCTCGAAGGGGAGGGTCTGCCCGGAGAGTATGCTCATCGGTGCCAAGTCACGACAGTTGCGCGCGTCATCAAACCGCAGTGTCTCGTCAGCGAACGCGTAGCTGATGCTCGCTCCCACCCCGAGCGTGTGCTCACCCCACTTTACTTTGTAGCCGTCCAGCTCAAGCAGCCGATACCCGCTTTCGCCGTTATCGGCAGACAGTGGGAGTGACAAGGGTAAAAGCGCTGCCATTACTGACACGCACATGAAAAGACGCACATTTTTGGCTGTTAACACTGCAGTCTCCGAACATAGCTGACTGAGAACAGTGGAGTCTATTCGGCAAGCGCCTTTCGAAACTCCGATGCAAAACAACGAGTAGGTGCGCCACCGCGATACCAGGACTCGAGTCACCAGGTCAGATTACTGACAACCATGGGAGGCGTCGGTTGTAGATTGGTAAGGAAATGTTTATCGGGAAGGAACCACAATGAGTTGCCTGGCGTGTAACAAAAACGGCAGAGGCTTTCGCCCCTGCCGTCTATTCATTTCACCACGAGTGGAGCGTGCTGGAATTTACATCTTGGTTTCGAACGCCGGCGCAGACTGCAGTTCCTCACGGGTAGCGTCAATCCGCAGTTCCTGCTTATCAGACGTGTTTGATTTTTTTACGTTATCCCAGGCAATGGCGACGTTTTTCTCGACCATGCCCAGAAATCCGCCGACACCCACGACAACAGCAACGACCTGACCGTCTTGATCAATGACCAGGTCACTCACCGAGCCCACGTCGTCATCACCACTGGTTTTAATATCAGCACCGATCAGGTTGCTCGCGTGCATCCCATTAGCGGGTGCAGCGTCCATGAACGCTTTGTTCTGCATGGCAGACTGGCCGCCCATTTTTTTCTCGCTTTGCGCAGTTTTATTCTCACCTTGCATGGTTTTGGTGTTGGATTTCATGGTGTCTTGTTCACCCTGCATGCTCCGCTTTTCCTTGGTCATTTTCTGATCAGTGGATTGCTGGGCAAATACCGCGCTGGAACTCATCGCTATGGCCGGCGTGATCAAGGCATAAAAGGCAAGTGAATGTAGTTTTTTCATAGGATTCTCCTGCGAATCGTGTGTGGCTGTCGGACTAAACTGTCCAGTTCCAACATACTCTCGCCGTTGACACTTGTTCGGTGCGAAAACGCACATAGGGGCGGTTAATCGGCATCCCCGGTCAGCTCCATATAGCCCTGTCCCTGATGGCTTCCCGTCACGCTGACCGGGCTTTCCCAATAGGGGTAAAGCCCCCGATTGAGATAGTCACCGGGTGGCGCACTCAGCTCCAGATCAATCTGATAAGCGGGAACACGAAGCTGCCAGCGCACAGGCACACCCTCACGCCGGTCCAGCGCCTGCAGGCTCAGATCTTCCGGGCCCAGTGGAACAGGATCGCCCTGCGCAGGGATCCAGGTTCCAGATTGGAAAGTTCCGCTGTCGTCCCGCAATCGGAACGCCATCAGTTTGTCGCCACTATCGAGGTGCAGGGCAAACCAGTCCCAGCCTTTTTGCCCGGTTTTCAGTAACTGGCTGCTCCATTCCCGGTCAAACCAGCCTTTGCCACTGACCGCCAGCGCCTCGCCATTCAGTATCACCTCGCCGGTAATGGCAATGTTCACCAGGCTGAAGTACATGGAGCCTTCACCGCTGGCAGATTTGGCGCTGAAGCCCTGGTCTCCGTGGGCTACTGGATCACCCTCAATACTGAGGGTCAGGTCGTAGCTCCAATCTTCGCCAGCCGCGTGCAATTGCCAACGATCATTATCGGCATTGCCAGTCAGCCGCCAGTCATCCAGCCACACGTTGAACGGCACTGCGGTGGCACCCGCAGTGCCCATATCTCCACGGGCAAGCTTTTCCTCAAAGTAATGCTGGCCCTTCCAGCTCACCGCCCCGTGGGCCATCCAGGCGGCTTGCAACGGCCAGTCGGTGGCAGCCGGCGCGGGCGCTGCTGCGGCTCTGGGCTGCAGTGCCTGCCGGAATTGGGTCCATTGCAGCCCTAACGGCTCGCCCGCCGCCGTTTCAAGGTTCGCAGTGAGGTACCACCACTCAATACGGTGCTGCGGGTGTGGCCCGTAATCGACGGGAAAGCTCAGCCGGTCTCCCGGCGCCGGCTGCAAATACGGCGTATCGGCGTTGCTATTTGAATCATTGCGTTTCTCAAGCCCCGCGAGGCCGGCAAAGCCTTCATCCCCGGCATCGTTGGAACAGCCGGCCGGCGAGAACAAACCGAACAGTAGACCGACGATGAGACTGAACCGACAAACTCTGTATCGCGTCATCTCTCCCCCTCGGACGGAGCGCCAGCAGAAACAGGCGCAACACCGGGCTTGCGAAGTTGCCGGCGCATGAGTAAGGCAATGCTCAAGCCAATGGCCAGGCTGAGAACGGCGATTTCCAACCAGAATGCCGGGTACACAACCATGGGCAGCGACCAGCCAAACGCCAGCGGATTAATCCGATGCACCAGCACCCAGGTCAGCCAGATGCCCAGAGGCAACGCCAATACCGCGATACCGCCCGTCAGCGTTAGCGCCAATCTCAGCAATTGGCCTGCGACCTCACGGTGCGGCAAACCCCAAACCACCAGCAATCGGAAGTACCAGGCACGGGTGGAAAAAAATACCCAACCCATCATCAACAGCGCCGACGCCGCCAGAATCAGGGTAAGCAGCGTCATGGCGCGGGTCAGTGCGAAGGTTTGATCAAACACACCGGTTGCCAGTTCGCGCACGGTGCCGTTGTCTCTCAGGGATAACGCTTGTACGCCCCAGAGGTGTTGGAGCGCATCGGTTATGCTCTGCATCCCGGGCTTGCCGGGCGTGATGGATAGGCTTTCGGAGCTGGCATTGAAGCTGTCGGGCAAGGTTGCACCGTTCAACAGGACCTCACCTACCGGGCGGCCGTAATCCGGGTACACGCCCAACACTGGCATAGCCCCCGGCTGATCACCGAGCACTAACTGCACGCGATCACCCACCCCAAGATTCTCCCTGCGGGCAAGTTGCTCGTTGATCATCACACCGTCACCGGCTGCCAGGGCTTCCCAGGGGCGATCTACGGCTTCCAGCAGCGTCCACCCGCGTATCAGTGGGCTGACGGGCGTGAGCGCAAACACATCCACTTGCCGGTCACCGGCATGCTTTGCACCTGGCAGCCGTGCCTGGCCCCGAATCGCCCGGTGCCACTGCAAACCCGGCACGCTCGCCTGTTGGCCAGTGAGCCATTCGGCGGCCTCCCGACTGTCAGCGCCCGCCGGCACTTCTACGTAATAAGCGGCTTCCAGGCGCTGCGCCAACCAGCGATCGAAGGTGCTTTCAAAGGTGGTGACCAGAGCCTGAACCGCCAGCACCATCGCCAGAGCAAACTGCAGGGCAACCAGCGGCAACGTCAACCGGCGAACCAGTACGGTAAGCTCCCGGTAGCGCCAACGGGTGAGCGGGGCTGCCGAGCGGCTTGCACGCCAGTGGGCCAGTTGGGCGACGGCGGCCGGCGTGAGCCAACCCGCACTGGCAAACACCAGAGCAACGGCCACAAAAACCCAGGGCAGCGAGGGCGCAAGCCAGGCCATCACCAATCCGGCTGAAAACAAAACGGCCGCTAACCCTGCTCGCGCGGGCATGGGCACGTTAAGATGCCCACGCAACCTCAGCACCAGCAGATCGCCCAAACAGGCGACCACCACCACCGCCAACATCACCAGCACCGGCGTTAACCAACCTTGCCCTTGCCCTGCGTACAGGGGAATATCGAACAGCCCGTTCAGTGCGTTCCCGAAACCGCTTCCCAGCCCCGCGGCCAACCAACGGCCCAGCCAGACACCGGGCACCACACACACCAGCGCCAACACCAGAATCTCCAGCACCAGCCAACGCTGAACCTGCCCCGATGACACCCCGAAACGCTTAAGCAGTGCAAAGCTGTCCCGGCGCTGTGCCAGCCCCAACAGGTAAACGCTGCGCAACAACAGAGCGGCAATCAGCAGCACCAACACACCTAAAGCTTCGAGGTTGAGCAGGAAGCTGTCCCCGAGTTCGCCGGTGTCCGGGCTGGTTGAGAAGGTTTTCAGGTGGTAACCAGGTGGCAAATCGGCCGCTTGCGTGGCATCAGAGGCCAGCAGAAACAAACGACTTTCGCGGGCGCTGATGCCGGCTGCGGTATGAATGTCCACAAACGGTTTGCCGTTCAAGGGCTGATCCGGCGTTTGAGACACACCGGCTTTGGCACCGAAACACTGGCCGGCCAGCGGATCAATACCGACAAGGCGATTGCCGGTTTCAGGTGCCACCTCCAGCCAGGGCATTGCACACCCGCCGGCGAGCCTGAGGGATACAAAATCTTCAATCGCCAGAGCCCTGCCATCGGCTCGCACTACCTGCTGGCGTTCCGCGACAGCTTGTTCACTTTGATTGAGGCTCGCTCTGGCCTGGCTGGTCAGATGGTTAACGCCTGTCCACAGCATGGTCGCCAGGAGGATCATGATCGCCAGAGCAATCAGTTGCAGCGGATGACGGCGGTAGTGGCTGAGCAGAGCCCCGGGTAAGACGAAAGATCGCGAGAAAGAACGGGCACTTCTCATGGGGTTCTCTGGTGGCCAAGATCCAGATGCTGCTCGCAGGCGGCAGCCAACTCAGCGTCGTGGGTAGCCAGAATCAGGCTGCAGCCATAGCGAGCCTGAAGGTCGAACAACACCCGCGTTACCTCATCAGAGGTATGACGGTCGAGGCTTCCGGTAGGTTCATCTGCCAGTATCAGCGCCGGTTCCATGGCAAACACCATGGCCAGAGCGGCGCGCTGACGCTGCCCACCGGATACCTGATCCGGATATCGCCGGGCGAGCTCGCCTATGTCGAGGCGGGTTAGCCAATCTTCACTGTGCGCGGGGTCACGCCCGGCAAGCTGGGCCCGCAGCCGCACGTTGTCCAGTAACGACAGCGCGGGCATGAGGTTCGCCTCCTGAAACACCACCCCGATATGCTTTCGGCGCAGCGCAGACCAGGCCGCAGCCTTTCGCGGTGCCCCGGCACCACTCGCCTCGAAAACCTGATCGCGCAAGGTGATGGTGCCGACATCTGGCAGTTCCAGGCCGCACAACAGATTCAGCAGAGTGCTCTTGCCAGAACCGGAGCGGCCGGTCAGTGCCAAAGACTGGCCCTGGCCGAGGGTAAACGACAGTTTTTCAACAACCGGAACGATTTCATCAGCACTGGCAAAGCGCTTGCTCAGGCCCCTCACCACCAGCAAAGATTCCGTCATGTCAGCTCCTCACTGTGGCGCCTTGCCCGCCATTCCCGGAACTGCTCCAACCAGGAGAGTAACGCAGGAATAATCAACAGCACCAACACCGTAGACAGGCCCAGACCAAACGCGATAGACGTTGCCATCGGAATCAGGAATTGCGCTTGCAGTGAGGTCTCAAACAGCAAGGGCAGCAGCCCGCCAATGGTAGTCAACGAGGTCAGCAGTACCGCACGTACCCGCTGAACGGCCGCTTCGTTCAACGCTTCATCAATACCCAGCCCTTTCTCCCGCTGCTGGTTATAGAAAGACACCAGAATAATCGCGTTGTTTACCACAATTCCGGCCAAGCCAAACAGCCCGAACAACGACAAAATCGTGAGCTGTAGCCCCATCAACCAGTGCCCCAGCAACGCACCCACCAGTGCGAACGGAATAATCGCCATCACGATCAACGGCAGAGTCCAGGAAGAAAATACCCAGACCAGGATCACGTACATCAGCGCCACCCCAACCAAAAGGCCGGTTTTCATGTCCGCGATGGTGTCCCGCTGATCCGCCGATCGGCCCTCAAAACTGTACCGAACGTTGAAGCGACTGGCGATGTCCGGCAAGGCATCAACCTGCAGGCTCTCAAGAATCTGGGCCGTGGTGCTTACCCGGGTGTTCAACCCGGAGGTCACTTCTACGGCCAGTTTGCCGTCAGCGTGGCGCAAAGCCTCAAAACCCTGGCGATGATCCAGATTCATCACCTGCCCCAGGGGCACGAAACGTCCGTCGGGCACGCGCACGGTCACACGCGAAAGCGTAGACAGGCGCTCGCGCTGATTCCGGGGCAGTTGCACCCGCACTTCCATTTCGTCGCGCCCGTCCTGATAGATCTGGGCCAACCGGCCATCAAACGCCGCCCGCAGTTGGCCGCCCAGATCCGTTGTGGTGAGGCCCAGCGCTTCACCATAGGCACTGGTCTGATAGATCAATTGTTCCCGACCCCAGGGCATGTCATCTTCCACATCCAGTACGCCGGGCAGGGTCGATAAGGCTTGCGCCAGTTCCTGTGCGGCAAGCTTCAGATTTTGTGAGTCGTCGCCGGTCAGGCGCACGTTCACATCACTGCCCGGAGGCCCGGACTGGCGCTCTGAAATGGTCAGGTTATCCAACCCGGCCGGAAGGGCCAGGCGGTCGCGCCACTCGTTGATGAATTCGGGGTTGCGCACCGGGCGCTGATCCGACGGCACCAACTCAATCATTATCGAACCCAGTTCGTCGCCCGTCCGGGAACTGCCGCCTCCGCCCTGGGTGGCGCCCTGGGTGGTAACGGCGTGCAGAATGAGGTTGCCGCCCAGCGCCGATTCTGACTCATTGAGCGCCTGTTGCATCTCGGCCATAAAGAGGTCAACGGTGTTGCTGTCGGTGCCCGCAACAAAGCTTGCATTGGCGTAGAGCACGGAGGGCTCAGGCGTCGGGAAGAAGTTAAATCCGAGCCGACCACCGGCGAGCAGTCCCAGAGTCACGATGGCTAACGCCAGAACACTGGCCATGGTGATACCGCGATGCTTCAGGCTGCGCTGGGAGAAACGGCGAAACGGGCCTTCGCGAAAGCGCTCAAACCGGCGTTCAAAACCGTTACGGAACCGCACAATCGGATTGCGGCTGGGTAACGCCGGTTCTGAATCACCTTTCCCGGTGCGCCTGGGACTGAAGGCGTGCCGCAAATGCGCTGGCAGAACAATAAAGCACTCCAGCAATGAGGCGACGAGCACGCAGATCATGACCACCGGTATATCGCCCAGGATATTGCCGATAATGCCACCCACAACCAACAGTGGCATAAAGGCGGCGACGGTGGTCAAAGACGACGCCAGCACCGGCCATACCATGCGCTTTGCCGCGCCTTCCGAGGCGTATATCGAGGCTTCGCCCAGTCGTGCATGAGCGTCTGCATCTTCGCCCACCACAATGGCATCGTCCACGATTACCCCCAGCGCCATGATCAGCGCGAACAGGGAAATCATGTTGATGGAACCGCCAATCAGCCACAGCACACCAAGAGCCGCAAGAAACGCCGTGGGAATTCCCACGGCCACCCAGAATGCTACTCGCCCCGGCAGAAACAGATACAGCAGGCACACAACCAACAGCAGGCCGCTGAGGCCGTTGCTGGTGAGAAGGGAAATGCGGTCGTTCAGCAGTTGCCAGGTCTCATCGTAAACTTCGAGATGCACGGTCGGAGGCAGCGTGGCCCGGGTATCAACCAGCCATTTTTCGAGCACTTTTGCCGCGGCCAGTGAGTTGCCGTTTTCCGCTCGCTGGAGTTGCAACTCAATCGCCGGAAGCCCCTTATGGGTGAGCGCTACCTGATTGTCCCGATTTTCCTTGCGAATCGTCGCGATGTCCCCCAGGCGTAGCTGAAGTCGCTCATTGCTTAGCAGGGGTACCGTCTCGAACGCCTGCGGGCTGCGGCGTTGTTCCAAAGATCGCAGCTCGCGGGCCGCGTCCTGCTGGGCCATTATGCCGGCGGGTAAATCCCGTGAAACCGACGCAACCCGATCAGCAATCTGCCCGACCGACAGCCCCAGTGTTTCCAGGCGCTCTACCGGCACCTCTATACTGATTTGCTGTTCTGGCAACCCCCTGAACGATACGCGGTCGATGCCTTGCTGCAGAAGTTCGTCTTCATAGCGGTAAGCCAGGGCTCGCAGTTCACTGGGTTCAACATCCCCGTACACCAACAATCTGGCAACCGGGTCGTAACGTTCCAGCCGCGCGACCCGGGGCTTCTCGGCGTCTGCCGGAAAATTATTAAACTCATCCACTTGTTGGCGCACATCATCCAGTGCGGTGATCGGATTGGTGCCTTCCTGAAATTCGAGGGTGATTGCAGCGATGCTCTGAGCCGAGGTAGACGTCATCTTCTTGATACCGTCAACGCTGCGCAAGCGCTGCTCCAACGGATTGGTGATGCCCTGTTCAACGTCTTCGGCCGACGCCCCGCTCCAGACCACTTGCACGCTGACCACATCCAGGACAAACGTGGGGAAGAACTGAACGTTCATGCGGGTCAGCGCCAACGCGCCGGCCAGTAGCATCATCAGCATCACAAGGTTACCAGCCACCTTGTGATGTACAAAAAAACCGATAATGCCTTTTCTGCGCCTCATTCAGCGAAGCTCCCCATGCCTTTTTCCTTAACTTTTTCCTTAACTCTTTCCTTACCTATCGCTTCGCCTTCGACGGCAACATCCACTTTCAGACCGGTCAGCGCGTTGGGCAGATGGGTGACAATCAAACGGGAACCCGGCACGAGCGCATCACCGGCAATCAAAAGACGACGTTCGCCATTAGCGGAGCGCACTTCGCCTACCCGCTCCACGGAAATTCGCCGCATGCGGCTATCGTCAGAGATCAGATACACGCTGTCTGCGCCATACAAGGCACTGAACGGAATGGCGACTGTGTCGCGGCGCTCTGGCCGTTCAAGGCTGACCGGCAACAGGGCGCCCGGGCGCAAGCCGGCCGAAGCTCCTGACAGCCCGAGAATCGCCTCCGTTCCAGCGGGGTCGCTTGTGCCCGCAAAGCGCTCGAACTTGAATTGAACCTCGCGCGTATCGCTGTATGCATAAAGATCGTTGCCCTCAGCCAATGCCCGAAGTAGCTCGGCGCGATACTTGTCGGGCACCTTGGCCCGAAGCTCCAGTCCTTTCACGGCATAAACCGAAAGCAGCGTCTGATTTCGTGATACCTGATCACCCACGGCAACCTGAATGTCCGTTACAACACCCTCAAACGGGGCAACCACACGGGATCGTTCCGCATCTCGCCGGGTTGTTGTCAGAGTTGCCTGGGCCTGGGCCAACCTGGCCTCCAGGCTTTGCAGCCGCGCCGGATGTTCGTCAATGGCTCGCTGGCGAATACTGGCGGTAAGTTCGGCTCGGGCCGCAGCGTCGGTTACGCTTTCAAGGTTCTCGCGGGACGCAAGGTTGCGATCCACCAGCGAGCGGGAGCGCTCCAACTGCCGGCGGGCATTGGCCACAATCGCCTGCTCGCTTTTGAACGCTGCCTGATCGTTGCGGTAGCGCACCTGTTCAGAGCGGATCTGCGCGTCAAGATCGTCCACCTGGGCTTTCGACTGGGCCAGCACCGGCTTTATATCCTGAGCATCCAGGGCAATCAACAGGTCACCTTTACTGACCCGCTGCCCCTCGGCCGCTGGTCGCTCATCAATACGGCCGGCCAGGGTCGCGACGACCAACATCTGTTCAGGCGCTACCACCTCGCCGTAAAGAGGCAGTACCGGCGTGTATGCCCCTGGCGTGACGGCCTGAACCTGCACCCGCCAACTGCGCTCGGTGGCGCTCACTTGCGCCGGCTCCGGGCGGGTCATTTTCAGATACACGAACCCCAGTACACCCACTACCAGAATTACTACGGGTATAAGTCGTTTGAACATTTTTTGGCCAACCAGAAGAAAAGGCTCACCCGCGCACACGGATTGAGCGGTTAACAATCGCTATTCGCTTCGCTCTCAAAAGCACTATACGTTTGTTCGCAGAAGATCATGCCAATGGATTGAGTGCAACGATCGTAAAACACGCACGATGGCTTTTGGCGGGAAGGTCGATTGAACCCTCGGAAAAGGGGCTCTCTTGCCAAAAGTCCACCAATGTGGTCAAATCACCGCCCCATTTTTTTTAAGCACTCTTTTCACTTTCCTGCAATAAGCAAGAACCGAAACAAGGAACACGCCATGACCGCCCGACTTGATGAAAAACTGGAACTGATTTACGAAGATGTTCTGCACCGCAACCCGGGTGAAATCGAGTACCACCAAGCCGTACATGAAGTTCTGGAAACCCTGGGGCCCGTGCTGGTGAAATACCCGGAATTTGCCGAAAAGAAAATCATCCAGCGCATTTGTGAGCCTGAACGCCAGATTATTTTCCGGGTGCCCTGGCAGGATGATAAAGGCGAGATCCACATTAACCGCGCTTTCCGGGTGGAATTCAACAGCGCATTGGGGCCTTACAAGGGCGGCATGCGTTTTCACCCGTCTGTGTATCTGGGCATCATCAAATTCCTGGGATTCGAGCAGATTTTCAAGAACGCCCTCACAGGCCTACCCATCGGTGGCGGCAAGGGCGGCAGCGACTTTGACCCCAAAGGCCGCTCAGACGACGAAGTGATGCGTTTTTGCCAAAGCCTGATGACCGAACTGTATCGCCACATTGGCGAATATACCGACGTTCCCGCCGGTGACATTGGCGTGGGCGGCCGCGAGATTGGCTATTTGTTTGGCCAGTACAAGCGCATCACCAACCGATACGAATCCGGCGTATTAACCGGCAAGGGCCTCGACTGGGGCGGCAGCCGCGCCCGCACTGAAGCTACCGGCTACGGCGTGGTGTTCTTTACCCATGAGATGCTGAAAGCCCGCGGTGACTCCATGGAAGGCAAAAAAATTGTGGTCTCCGGCTCCGGTAACGTCGCCATTTATGCCATTGCCAAAGCCCACGAACTGGGTGCCAAGGTTATTGCCTGCTCCGACTCCGGCGGCATTATCGTCGACGAAAAAGGCCTGGATGTGGCCGTGCTCAAACGCATCAAAGAAGTTGAGCGTCGTCGTCTCAGCGCGTACACCGAGTTCCACAAGGACGCAAAGTACGTCAAAGGCGGCAGTATCTGGTCCATCCCCTGCGACATCGCGTTGCCCTGCGCGACCCAGAATGAGCTGGACGCGAACGATGCCAAAACCCTGGTTGAAAATGGCTGCATCGCAGTAGCTGAAGGCGCCAACATGCCTACAACGCCAGAAGGCATTGCTATTTTCCAGGACGCCAAGCTGATGTACGGTCCGGGCAAGGCCGCCAACGCCGGCGGCGTGGCAACCTCTGCGCTGGAAATGCAGCAGAATGCCAGCCGTGATTCATGGACCTTCGACTACACCCAGAAGCGCCTTGAAGACATCATGATCGAGATCCATAAGAGCTGCTATGAAACAGCAGCGGAGTTTGGTTCGGAAGGTAACTATGTGTTGGGCGCCAACGTTACCGGCTTCATCAAGGTAGCGCGCGCCATGGCTTCCATGGGCGTTATCTGATTACGAGGCACCAGACTCATGACCGGGAACGGCAGAAGCGCAGCGTGCAGCCTTCCTCGTACGACCTACAGGTCGGCCACGTGATCACGGCCCATGGTGATCGAATAAGCGAAGACGGGAGAAGTGTGCGGCTGCAGCCAGGGGAGATGGCTATCCTTGGCACCAGAGAGGTTCTAACACTCCCCCAGGACATCACCGGTTTGGTAGTCCCCCGGGACGGCCCCGCAAAAGAGGGGCTCCTGATCCTCAACGCCGGACACATCGATCCCGGCCACGACAGCTTCGTGACTGCTCAAGTTATCAACCTTGGCAAACAGGAATTCCCAATTACGGTCGGTTGCTCCTACT
>LAZR01001274.1_pt1 | contig 16252 bp, 19 predicted proteins | sample 329461 | NCBI WGS metagenome assembly LAZR01 (sample SAMN03002196, study PRJNA259156) | marine sediment metagenome | biome: sea floor; feature: Hydrothermal impacted sediments; material: marine sediment; isolation source: Loki non-amplified sample from Loki's castle hydrothermal vent sediment ...
TTGGCACTCTTCAGCGTTTACCCAAGCTGATGCCCGAAGGTGTTGTGCGTGAACTGGCGTACACCGGTCGCAAGTTTTCTGCGCAGGAAGCGCAAGGCGTGGGCTTTGTGAATGCGCTATACGCAGATCGCGAAGCGCTGATTGCAGGCGTTATGGACATTGCTGCTCAGATAGCGGCAAACTCGCCGCTTGCCGTCACCGGTTGCAAGGAAATGCTGAATTACAGTCGCGATCACAGCGTCGCCGACAGCCTCAAATACATGGCTACCTGGCAGGCTGGCATGTTTCGTCCAACCGACATGGTGAAAACCTTTCAGGCCAAGGCTCAAAAACAGGCGCCTCAGTATGATGATTTGTTCGCCGTAAAAAACCTTTTTGAGTCGTAAATAGCGGTGAATAATCGGCGTAAATCGAAGCTGTCTCCGGTGATCGCGCTGGTGTTTCAGGGCGGGATCGGTGCAGTTGGACTTTTGGCGATTCTGGTGGCGGGCATTCCTGTAGAGATATTTGGCGCCGGGCTTATGCCAAGCGTGCTCTATGGCCTCTTGGGTGCCGTGTGCACGTACGTCCTGCTGATACTGCTCACCCAGATTCCCCGTTTGTTCCCGGATAGCCTCGACCGGCAAATGCGTGGTCTTTACAGGTTTGCCTCCGGTTATTCATGGCCCGTACTTTTTCTGCTCTCGGTCTTCGCCGGTGTCGGCGAAGAGCTGCTTTTCCGGGGCGCTGTGCAGGGTTGGATTGCGCTGCATATGGATGTCACTACCGCCGTGCTGGTCGCATCCGTGCTCTTTGGCCTGGTGCACTATGCATCCTTTGCGTACTTTGTGATTGCTACAGGCCTTGGGCTGGTGCTTGGATGTGCTTACGCGTTAACCGACAGCCTCCTTCTGGTTATGATCTGGCACGGCGTTTACGACATCATAGCGCTGTTCTGCCTGCTCCGATTTCCCGGGTGGTTTGGTATCAGCGTGCGATAAAAAGATTACGTGTGTGCCGCTTTCAGTGCGGTCGTCAGGCGCGCAATAACGCCTCCGCTATTGCGCCAGAAGTGCCAGTAGAGCTCAACATCAAGTGATTGACCCGGCGCAATCCTGACCAATCTCCCCGCCTTGATTTCCAGCCGGGCCTGAACCTCCGGAATCATGCCGTAACCCATGCCCGCCAGAGCCAATTTCACAAAGCCTTCTGAAGAAGGGCACAGGTGATACGGGAAGGCGCCATGGTAACCACTCTGAGCCAGAAACCGGTGCTGCAACTGGTCATTTGGACCGAAAATAATGGCGGGCGCTGACCGCAGGCTGAGTTCATTGAAGCCTTGGCTGAAGTATCGTTCTATGTATTCGGGCGTGGCCAGCGGCAGATAGGTCATGGTGCCAAGCGGAACGCAGCGTGCTCCAGCGACAGGTTGCGGATTGCTGCATATGCAGGCGGCCACGTCACCTTCGCGCATTTGGCGCAATGCAATATCCTGATCCTCTACCACCATATCCAGCAATAACGCTTCTTCGAGGCAGAACTCCCCCACGGCATATGCCCACCAGGTCGCCAGGCTGTCGGCATTAAGAGCGATGCGCAGCCGTGTGGCGGGCTCGGAAAGGGCGGGAAGTGATTTCGCCAAATCCCGTTCAAGTAGCTGAACCTGTTGCACGTGATTCAACAGTTGTTGTCCGGCCGGCGTGGCTTTGGGAACGGGGCTGCGCAGGAGAACCGGCTGCCCGGTGCGAATTTCCAGGTTACGGATGCGCTGTGAAATGGCGGATTGACTCAGGCCAAGCACAGCGCCTGCACGTTCGAAACCACCGGTTTCGATAACCGTGGCAAGGGCTTCCAGCAATTTGTAATCAATCATAAGAAAAACTGATGTGTCATTACTAATATGAATTTCAAGTATAGCGGCAAGTCGCTATTCTTGCGGCATCAAAAATGGAGCGTAAAGCCGTGATTGAAAGCTATCTGACAGGATTGATTGTGTGCGGCGGCATTATCGTTGCCATTGGCGCGCAGAATGCCTATGTGCTGAGCCAAGCGATCCGGCGTGAGCACCACTGGTGGGCGGCCGGCCTGTGCATGGTGGCGGATGTGACCTTGTTTACGCTTGGCATGTTCGGGGTGAGCGCGGCTCTGATGGCCATGCCACAGGCACTGGAAATCCTGCGCTGGCTTGGGGTGGTGTTCCTCGGCTGGTTGGCGCTTCAGGCTTTCGTGCGAGCCAGCCGGGGCAGGGTGGCACTTGATACGGGAAACGTGTCGCGCAGAAGCCTGAAGGGCGTTCTGATTACCACGCTTGCCGTTACCCTGCTGAACCCTCAGGTGTATCTGGATACCCTGCTGTTGATTCCGGCAGTGGGCGCACAGCAAAAAAACGCAACCACCTTTGTGGCCGGCGCCAGCAGCGCGTCTGTTCTGTGGTTCGGTTTGCTGGCCTGGAGTGGGTCGGCGCTGGCGCCTGTTCTGTCGCGCCCTCTGGCATGGCGGGTTATCGACGGCGTCATTGGCGTAATGATGGCGGCCATAGCGCTTAATCTCGCGCTCAACGGCGTCTTGTAGGACTATGTCTTTTCAGGGCTATGCACTTTCAGGACTATTCAATTTCAGCGCTATTCAAATCGTCTGGCGCCGGAAAGGCGGTCTCTCCAGTAGTAGCCGTTTAATTCCGACATGGTAACGCCTGCCGACGTTGACGCATGGATAAAGCGATTGCCTCCCATATAGATGCCCGCGTGCTGGTCTTTGCCGGCGATCCTGAAGAACACAATATCCCCGGGCTTAACGTCTCCGGGCTGAACGACATCGCCGTAACGCAGCATTTGCGATGTGGTGCGCGGCAGGCGCTGCCCCAGACCTTCGCGATAGGCGGTCATGATAAAACCTGAGCAATCAAAGCCACTGGCGGTCGTGCCGCCGTATTGATAAGGCACCCCTTGGTAGCGTTGAAAGGCTTGCCAGAGCTTTTCAGCTTTCTCGGAACCCGGTGCAAACTCAACAGGGGAGTACTGGCGTGCGGCAGCGCTTGGCTGGAGGCGCTGATTACTGGCGCAGCCGCCTAACACAAGGGCAGAAAAGACCAAAACCAAAACATAGTTGAAAGACTGAGCCATGCGCATTCCAGAGCTGCTGTTCTTTGTGCCCACTGTATTATTGAATTGCGAGGATGTCAGGTTACGATTTGCAGGATTTGTTATCCTTGTACCATGCTGAAACTATCCAATGCTGTTGAAATTGCTGAGTGGGAAATAGAAATTACCCAAATCCGAGCCCAGGGCGCCGGAGGGCAGAACGTGAATAAAGTCGCGTCAGCGGTGCATTTGCGCTTCGATGTGCAGAACTCTGCTTTGCCGCCGTTTTATAAGCAACGTCTTATGGCGCTTCAGGATCGGCGCATCAGCAAGGAGGGCGTTATTATTATCAAAGCCCAGTCGTTCCGCACGCTGGAGCTGAACAAGAACGATGCACTTGAACGCCTGAAGGAATTGATACAGGACGCGGTTAAAGTGCAAAAAGCGCGTCGAGCCACTCGACCCTCCAAATCGGCTCGACGTAAACGGGTTGACCACAAAACCCAGAAAGGTAAAACCAAAGCCCTGCGCGGCAAGGTTGATGTTTAAGCTTCCTCGCATTTGCGTCTACGCTCGTCAATTTCGTCAATAAACAAGGCCACATCGGCAAATGCTTCTTCGGCTTCGGGCAATAATGGCGTGAAAATCTGCCAAACGTGAATCATTCCGGGCCAGATGTGCAGATCTACCTGCGAGCCTTGGGCTTTTGCTTTGGCTGTGTATCGTCGGGCGTTGTCTAAAAGCATTTCGGAGTTGCTGGCCTGGATCAGTGTAGGGGGCAAGTTGGCGAGATTGCCCCGCAGCGGCGATGCCACGGGGCTGGCCGGGGAAATGCGAAATGCCGCGAGTGCTGCCCACCAGATAACCGGGCGGGGAACCTTCGACAAGCCACCAAATGCCGGACCCAGAAGAGGGTCTGTCGCGATGTTGCTGCGGTTGCTGGGCGCTGTGAGCATGAGATCTGTGGAAGGCGAAAACGCAATGGCACCATCAGCCTGGCGCAAACCGCTTTCACGGAGCCAGGCCAGTAATCCAAGGGCGTGGCTACCGCCGGCGGAGTCTCCCGCGACCAGCATGAAATCAGCGCCCTCTTCGCCATTCGGCCCGTTGTCGGCCAGCCAGGTATAGGCTTTACGGCAATCGCGCACGCCGTCCATAAACCGATGCTCCGGCATCAATCGATAGTCCACTGCAAAAACGGCTGCTTTGGCAATGTGGGACAGACGGTTTGTAATAGCGCGATGGCTGAGCGAACTGCCGGCTACCCACGCGCCCCCATGGATGTAGAGAATTCGCCGCTGGGTGTCCGCGCCGGGAGCGACGACCCATTCACCATTCGGGTTTTCGCAGTGTCGGAACTCCGATGTCAGGTTCAGGCCGTCACTCAAGCCATCCATGTGCTTTCTTACTGCCATCAGTCTCGTTTTTCCATGGAGACCTTTGGAAATCCGGCCCATTTCCCGAATGCGTGTCAGAACTTTCATGTTCTCGTCACTGGGGATTGCCTCCCTAACCAAATACTCTGCGTCGCCCAGATAGGACAAGTCTTCAATGCGAAACAACAGCAGGGTTAATGCAACGATCAGTAAAACAACGATGAGTAAAACAACGGTACTGATAATCCAGAACATGAGTTTTCCGTATAGTGAAAATTGGCCGTGATAGCGTGGGCGCACTATGCTTTAGGTACTATGCTTTGGGTACTATGCTTTGGGTACTATGCTTTGAGTATAAAACATCGCAGATTGTTGCGATCTCTGTCCTCAAATGTCACAAAAGGAGAAGGGCGTTGCAAATTGCCTATCGGGCCAGAGACATCACTGAAGCACACATTGTTGCCGGGTTACTAAAAGCTAACGGTATTGAAAGTCACGTAGGTGGCCACTATCTACAAGGAGCAATGGGCGAAATTGGCGCAGCCGGTTTCAGCAATGTCCATGTCGAGGATGAAGACCTTTACCCGGCCCGACAACTGGTTGCCGAGTATGAGGCAAGTGGTCGTGTTACCCAGGCGCCCCAGAGGAATGACAACAAGCCGAATTCCTATGCCCGATGGTTTTTAGTGGCTGTGGCGTCGTTGGCATTGATCTGGCTGAATCTTCGATAAGTGCAAACACTCGAAACCCGATGGATAGATGGAGCACAATGGTTATGTCAGACAATCTCGTTATGTTAATTACCGGCGCATCTTCCGGCATTGGCGCTGCGACGGCCCGGGCGGCGGCGAAAGAAGGCTATCGTCTTGTTCTCGCCGCCCGCACCTCAGACAAGCTTAAAGCCCTGCAGGCAGAGCTTGGTGGTGCCAACGACGTGTTGATTGTTCAGTGCGATGTACAGAACGGTGATGACCAGAAAGCAATGGTTGAGCAGGCACTCAAAACCTTTGGTCGTATCGATTCTGTCTTTGCGAATGCCGGCCGGGGTGGTGAGCCTGGCGGCTTCAGCGAGGCTGATCCAGAGGTTTGGAAAGATATGATCCTCACGAACATTTACGGAGTAGGCCTGACCATTCAACATTGCTTGCCAGCCTTGCGAAAAAGCAAAGGTCATCTGCTATTGACTGGCTCTGCGGCAGGCAGGGTGACAATTCCCGGTTCAATGTACAGCGCAACCAAGTGGGCGGTTTCCGCGATCGGTTATGGCGCGCGGGAAGAGCTGCGAGGCTCCGGAGTGCGGGTAACGTTGATAGAACCCGGTATGGTGGACACACCGTTTTTTGATAAGCCCCCGGCTCATGCACTGATGCCGGATGACATTGCTCGCGCGGTGATCTACGCGGTGTCTCAGCCTTCCCACGTGGATGTAAACGAAATTCTGGTACGACCAACGCCTGCGGAATAGCAGCAACAACAACCGCGCCGGCTCAGCCTTGCCTATCGTTTGACGCTGCGTTGGCGAGGTTTTCCGGCTTTCGGGCGCTTTGCCGATTTGGGCTTTGGGCCAGCCGCGGGTTTAGCGCCGGACGGTCTTGGTGAGCGCTTTGGTTTGCCGGCGGATTTTTTTTGCGCGATCACAGGCTTATTTGACGTGTCGTCAGACGATGAGTCGCGAATCGCGTCAAACAGGCTGGCCAGTTCTTTCGCCGTAAGATCTCTCCACTCGCCTGTGGCCAGGCCCTTCAAATTGACGTTCATAATGCGCACCCGCTCCAGCCGGGTGACGTCAAACCCGAAATGCTCGCTCATTCTGCGGATCTGCCGGTTCAGCCCTTGCACCAGTGTGATGCGGAAGACAAACCGACTCTCCTGAACCACTTTGCATTTTTTCGTGGTGGTGCCGAGAACCGGCACGCCTCCGGCCATTCCCTGTATAAACGATTGGGTAATGGGCTTGTCGACCGTTACAACGTATTCCTTTTCGTGGTTGTTGCCAGCGCGCAGAATTTTATTCACCAGATCGCCGTCGCTGGTCATGAAAATGAGCCCCTGGGAATCCTTGTCCAGGCGCCCAATCGGAAAAATGCGCGCACTGTGACCCACAAAACGCTGGATGTTGTATTTCTCCGCGTCATCGGTGGTGCTGACAATGCCAACCGGCTTGTTCAAGGCAATAAACACCAGATCTTCTTCCGCGCGAGGTTCGATAACCTGGCCGTTTACGGTAACGGTATCGGTGGGTAACACCTGGTCGCCTACACTGGCCCGCTTGCCATTAATAAAAACATTGCGTTGCTCAATGTAACGATCTGCCTCCCGGCGTGAGCACATGCCGCTTTCGCTGATGTATTTATTAAGACGGGTGGAGTGGTTGCGGGTCATTTATGGTCCGTTGCTTGGCAGGGTGTGGGCATCATAGCAGGCGCCTGCTACTCTCGCAGCAACCGCGCCAACCGTGGATTCGCTATTTGGAGTCGGGTTCGCCATTCTTTTACAGTGTATTTTGTCGTTTTAAGGTTGTCATGAACCATGGTGTCTCACCGTTTTTTCTACCCGGTGTGTTGGGCGAATTTTCGCAAAACCTGTGCCGGTCTGTTTTTGTTGTTTGCATTGCCCGCCTCAGCCCAGACCCTTCATTTGGTTACTGAGGAATGGCCCGGATTAATCAACGATACGCCGCAAGGCCCAAGCGGTGTGCTTTGGGATATCTCGAAAGACGCGCTTGAGAGTATGGGGTATGAGGTAACGCTGGAGTTTGTGCCCTGGAAACGCGCGCAGCGTCTGGTGCTGGGAAATGATCGCGACGGTATCCTTGGCATTGGCCTTACCGCCGAGCGGGAGTCAAGGTTCAACTTTCCCAAGCGAGCTCTCCTGGTTAGTGAAACAGCGGTGCATACAAAGCAGGAGCGGGAATTTCAGTATGAAAATCCGGCTTCTTTGAGTGGCATGAAAGTGGGTGTCTCTCCCGGCTATAAATATTCACCCGAAATTACCGAGTCGAAGCAGTTTGAGCGGGTGAACATGCCGTCTATTGAGTCGGGGTTGAAGATGCTGTTGCTTGGACGAATTGATGCGATGCTCGCTAACCGCCACGTTGTGCGGGTTCAGGCCGAGCGCATGGATATTGCAGACCGCATCAACGCTTCCGAGAAGCCGGTCAGTGGTGGCCTAATCTATCTGGCGTTCAGCCCTGAAACGTCTGCCGAGCTTCTCGAGGCATTCTCCAGTGCTCTGGAGCGCGCTTGCAAACTGTGCCTCTAGTGCGTGAAGCCGGCGTTTACGAAGGTGAGGCTTGCACCGTTTGCGAGCAAGGAGTGCTGGAGCGCTTTCGAGTAGTGAAAGGGCAGGAATACCTGCGTTGCCCGAATTGCGAAGCCACACTGATGGCGCAGCCAGGCTGGCTTACACCAGAAGAGGAGCGGGCGGTTTACGCGCTTCACAATAATGATCCAGGCGCCCCGGGTTATCGTGCTTTTCTCGAAAAGCTCGCATTGCCTCTGCTTGATCGTATTTATCCGGGCGCCTTCGGGTTGGATTTCGGTTGCGGGCCAGGCCCGGCGCTTGCAAAGATATTGCGCGAAGCGGGGATGGACGTTGCGCTTTACGATCCCTTTTTCTACCCGGCGCCGGCGGCCCTCAGCCACCCGTATGATTTCATCACGTGTTCCGAGGTGGTGGAGCACCTGCATTATCCGGCAAAGGTGTTTGGTCAACTGGATGGTTTGTTAAAGCCCGGAGGGTGGCTTGGCCTGATGACGTGCTTTCAGACCAACGATGAGCGGTTCGACAACTGGCATTACCGGCGGGACCCCACGCACGTCGTATTTTATCGCGAGGCGACACTGGCGTTCATTGCCAAAAAAAGGGGCTGGACAATGTTCGTGCCCCGAAAGGATGTGGCGATTTTTCATAAGCCTTTATGAAACCCCAGGCCGTGTGACGGCTTCAGCCGGTTTTGTTTTTCGTGACCAAAATGGAAAAGCGCTCAAGTAACGCGGATGCTTCCGGCGCGCCGGTAACCGAATCGATCATGGCGCTTGAGTCAAACCCCTCTCGCTCCAGATCTGGCGCTTGCACGCCAAGATAAGCCCTCATGATAGCTTCCGAAAATTCTGGATGGAATTGTACGCCCCAGGCGCATGTGCCCATCCGAAATGCCTGATGCGGTTCAAACTCGTTGCGGCCAAGCAGAACGGCACCTTGTGGCAGGCGCAACACGGACTGTTTGTGGGTAAGCTGCGCGCGAAAGCTTCCGGGGAAGTCGCGAAAAAGTGGGTCATCCTGGGCGCTGGCTAGCATCTCGACATCTCGTGTACCGCTCTCACGCCCGAAGGGATGATAGCCGACCTCGCCACCCAAGGCGTGGGCCAAAAGCTGGTGTCCATAGCAGACACCGAGCAAAGGAACAGCCTTGTCCACCGCTCGCGCTAGCCATTTTGCCGCATTTTCGCTCCAGGGCTCGCGGTCACTGACCATAGCGGGGGAGCCTGTGACAACAATGCCGTCCCAGTCGGTCGGGTCTGTTGGCAACTCTCCGGCTTCCGTGTCGAGCACGGTAATGTCGAGCCGGGGTGAAAGCCCGCGAACGAACCATTCGTCGAAATCACCGAACTGTTCTTTGATGCTCGGATAGGTGCTGCCTGTTTTAAGGATGACCACTCTCGGGATTGGTTGGCTCACTGCTCTGGTAGTTCCGCGTTGTGGAAAATGTTCTGCACGTCGTCCAGCTCGTTCAGCATGTCGCAGAACTTCTCGAACATGGGAATGTCGTCGCCTTCCACAGGGGTTGTGGTTTTTGGCAGGAACTGAATATCGTCTACGTCGAAGTCAATGTCGGCGAAGGTGTCGATCAGTGCCTGGCGGGCTTTGGCGTATTCGGTGTTAGGTGTGAAGACTGTAATTTGGCCGTCCTCGTTTTCAATATCCGTAACGTCGACATCCGCTTCCATCAGGGCTTCAAGTGCGGCTTCCTCCTCACCTTTGAATACAAAAATTGCGCTGTGGTCAAACATGTGGGCAACCGTGCCCGGTGTGCCGATCCTGGCTTTGGTTTTGGTGAAGGCCTGGCGAACATCGCCGAAGGTGCGGTTGGGATTATCTGTCAGGCAATCTACGATGACCATGCAGTTGCCGGGGCCATAACCTTCATAGCGCGCGGGTGAATAGTCTTCGCCTGCGCCACCACGGGCTTTGTCTATGGCTTTGTCGATAACGTGAGTTGGCACCTGATCTTTCTTCGCGCGTTCAATCAGTCCGCGTAGGGACAGATTGCCGTCAGGGTCTGTTCCGCCAGACTTGGCGCTCATGTAGATCTCGCGCCCGTACTTGCTGTAGACCTTGGTTTTGGCTTCCGCGGTTTTGGCCATGGATTGTTTGCGGTTCTGGTAGGCTCTGCCCATTTTGCGCTGCCTCATATTTGCTGGGGAAAAGGCCGGATTTTACGCAAGAATAGCCATTTGGGACAGGCCTATTTAATGGGCTGTTTTGCAGTGTCGAGATGCCATGGCCCGACAACCCACGTTATGCCAATCGGGGTACCTGCCTTACGCCCCGGCGAATCGCCCACTCAAGGCACGAGCTGACCAGTTTTCCGGTGAATGGCACAATATCGTCAAATGCGATGCGATAGCGAACGCGCGTGTGCCCCTCTGGCGTTTCTTCAAACCGAATGCAACCCAGATGATTTCGTATCGGGCTGAAGCTGGTGATGGTGTATTCAATCAGTGAATCTGGCTCGAAAACCGTAATGGTCTCTTCCAACCCGATAGGTCCGAGACCAAGCCAGCGTACCGAGCCAAGACCGTTGGGATCCGCCTGGTTGCTGTCTTTTATTCGCTTCACGGGCGCTCCGAGGATTTTTCCGAAGCGTCGATGGTCAGCAAACAGGGCAAACACTTTGCCGCGGGGCACGTCGAAGGTTTCGTCAATCTCAAAAGTATGTGTGGCCATCGGCACGCTCTTGTTGTTGTCTTTGATCTAAAGACTAACGGTTTAATCTTTACAAAAAAAGCCGCGCTTGGCGGCAGGTTAATGCCTTGGCGTGTGGCGATAGTCTCTGGGTGCCTGTCCCATTACTTTTTTGAACAGCCGGGAGAAATAATAGGCGTCGTCATAGCCCAGGCGATGGCTTATCTCGGTAAAGCTCAGGCTTGTGGCGTCCAGCATCTGACACGCCCTTTCAACTTTCAGATGAAGGAAATGCTGAATGGGTGAGGTGCCGGTCTGCTCTTTGTAGCGTGTCGCAAAGTGAGCCGGGGAAAGCCCCGCAAGATCGGCAAGCTGTTCCAGCGTAATGCGCTCATCAAGGCGCTCATGCATATAGTTGTTGATGGTATCCAGCTCCGCCTGGTGCTTATGGCTGGTTTCATCAACGCTGATGGGAACGGCCGCTAACAACTGTCGTAGCCGGTTGGCGGCGTGAATCAGGCCGCGGGCGCGGAAGCCGGTCTGGCGAACGGAGAGCAAGCCGTTAAAATCCACCAGTAATCTGGGTTGCCGGCCCAAATGGCGGATTGGCGTGGCGTCGTCAAACCCCATGTATTTGCGAAACTCCTCTGCCAGTGGCCCGGTGTAGTGCACCCAGTGAATAGTCCAGGGGTTCTCCGGGTCAGCCGTGTAGCGGTGGCTTGCGCCAGCAGGCAGCAACAAAAGGTCTCCCGCTTCCATCGTGTAAGGCTCACCCTGTACGTTCAGAAACGCCTTTCCCTCGGTGCAGTAAATCAAAAGATTGTCGCGATGATGCTCGCGGTGCATGTGATGGCCTGTCGCCCGGCGGTAATGGCCAAAAGCCAGCGGATAGAGATCGCGGGTAAGAGGGTGTTCAGACAAAAGCCTGATGATGGGTGCTGGCACCACATAGCGAATGCTGTTCTTGGGCACTGGCCACAGGGAGGTCTGTGTCATGTTGTCCACGGTCGGTGAAGGTATAGTGATCGAAAGATAATCCATTACGAGCGAAATTTAGTCAATCATCAAGTGCTCAAGGGCGTGCTAAGGTTTGTGCATACACTCGCCAAAGCAATCGTGCTTTGGCCCGTCTTTCGCACGACAATAAACAGGGGTTTTGAGATGAAAAACGTTCCACTGTACCTGGCAGGTGAATTCGTTCAGAGCCAGACCAACGAATGGATTGACGTGACCAACCCGGCCACGAACGAAGTGATAGCTCGGGCGCCGTGCACCACCGATGCGGAGATGCGTAAAGCGATTGAAACCGCCGGAGAGGTGTTCAAAACCTGGAAAGAAGTTCCGGTTTCAGAGCGTGCTCGGGTAATGCTGCGTTACCAAGCGCTTTTGAAAGAGCACCATGACGGCATTGCAGAGATTCTGTCCCAGGAAACCGGCAAGACCTTCGAAGATGCCAAGGGTGATGTTTGGCGCGGCATTGAAGTGGTTGAGCACGCCGCTAACGTGGCCTCCATGATGATGGGCGAGACCGTTGAGAACGTAGCGCGGGCTGTGGACACCCATTCCTGGGTTCAGCCTCTGGGCGTGTGTGCGGGCATTACGCCGTTCAACTTCCCAGCGATGATTCCGCTGTGGATGTTCCCAATGGCCATTGCCTGCGGTAATACCTTTATTTTAAAGCCGTCCGAACAGGACCCGCTCACCCCGACCCGCCTTGCTGAACTGTTTGAAGAAGCTGGCGCGCCCAAAGGTGTGCTTCAGGTCGTTCACGGTGGGAAAGAGCAAGTCGATGTGCTCCTTACCGATCCCGCTATCAAAGCCGTTTCTTTTGTAGGCTCTGTGCCGGTTGGCCGTTATATCTACGAAACCGGCACCCGCAACATGAAGCGTGTTCAGAGCTTTGCAGGCGCCAAGAACCACATGGTTATCATGCCGGATGCAGACAAGAAGCAGGTGATCAATGCTCTGGTTGGTGCTTCTGTGGGCGCCGCCGGCCAGCGTTGCATGGCCATTTCGGTCGCCGTGTTTGTTGGTGAAGCTCAAGCCTGGATTCCGGAACTCAAAGATGCCATGGCGAACGTTCGCCCGGGTGCCTGGAACGATTCAGACGCTAGCTATGGCCCGGTCATCTCAGCCAAAGCGAAGGACCGTGTGGAGTCACTGATTGCCACCGGCGAAGCCCAGGGCGCCAATCTGCTGCTGGACGGCCGCGGCTGCACCGTGGAAGGACTGCCTGACGGAAACTGGGTTGGCCCGACTTTGTTTTCAGGTGTCACCACTGAAATGGACATCTACAACGAAGAAATCTTCGGCCCTGTGCTCACCTGCATGGAAGAGGAAAGCCTGGCGGATGCCATCGCGCTCATCAACAAAAGCCCATACGGTAACGGTGTATCGATCTTCACCAGCTCCGGCGGCGCGGCGCGTCGCTTCCAGCATGAGATTGAAGTAGGCCAGGTGGGTGTGAACATTCCCATTCCTGTGCCTCTGCCTTTCTTCTCATTCACCGGGTGGAAAGGATCGTTCTACGGCGACCAGCACGCTTACGGCAAGCAGGCAGTGCGTTTCTATACCGAGACCAAAACGGTCACGTCACGCTGGTTCTCCAGTGAGACAACGGCGGAAGCGAACTTCTCTATCCAGTTACGTTAATCGCGTTGACGTTTTGATGACTAGGGATGACCAGGGATGACCAGAGACGGCCAGACCTGGTCGTCCTGAGTGAGCCAAGACTCTTGAATCTGGAGCCTGACGATGGATTTTAACCTGACTGAAGATCAACTCGCCTTCCGTGAAGCTGCCCGCACGTTTGCTGAAAAATCCATGGCGCCCCATGCGGCCAAATGGGACAACGAGCATATCTTTCCCGTAGACACGCTGAAAGAAGCCGGTGAAATGGGCTTTATGAGCATCTACACCCCGGAAACGCTGGGCGGTATGGGGCTTTCCCGGCTCGACACCTCCGTTATTGTGGAAGAGCTGGCGGCTGCCTGCCCCTCAACGGCCGCGTTCATAACCATTCACAACATGGCAACCTGGATGGTTGCAAGCTTTGCGCCTGACGATCTCAAGCAGAACGTTGTGCCGAAGCTGGCCAGCGGTGAATGGCTTGCCTCCTACTGCCTCACGGAACCCGGTGCAGGCTCAGACGCTGCGAGCTTGAGAACCAAAGCGGTTCGTGATGGCGACCACTACGTGATCAACGGCAGCAAAGTTTTCATCTCCGGTGCCGGTGATACCAATATCCTTGTGTTAATGGCGCGCACCGGTGCAGCAGACTCCGGGGCCAAAGGTATTTCGACGTTTGTTATTCCCGCCGACGCCGAGGGCGTTTCCTACGGCAAGAATGAAGAAAAAATGGGCTGGCACAGCCAACCAACGCGCACGATCAATCTTGAGAACGTACGTGTTCCTGCAACCAGCCGCCTGGGTGATGAGGGCGACGGTTTTGCTATCGCCATGAAAGGGCTTGATGGCGGTCGTCTCAATATTGCCACCTGCTCATTGGGCGGCGCGCAAGCCGCTCTGCTGAGGGCCCGCAACTACATGCACGAACGTGAACAGTTCGGCAAACCGCTGGCTGCCTTTCAGGCCTTGCAGTTCAAGCTGGCGGACATGGCAACCAACCTGGTGGCGGCCCGGCAAATGGTTCGTCTCGGTGCTTTCAAGCTGGATAGTGGCGACACAGAAGCAACATTGCACTGTGCCATGGCCAAGCGTTTTGCCACCGATGCGTGCTTTGACGTGGTGAACGACGCACTGCAACTGCACGGCGGCTATGGTTATATTCGAGAATACCCGCTGGAGCGCTATTTACGCGACCTGCGCGTGCACCAGATTCTGGAAGGTACCAACGAAATCATGCGTTTGATCATTGCGCGTCGCGTGCTGGATAACGGCGTGGCCGAGGCCATTCAATAAGCGACAAAAACGAACAGGAGAATGAGGATGAGCGATCTGATTCAGCTCGAAAAACGCGAACACATTGCGATACTGACCATTAATAACCCGCCGGCCAATACCTGGACCGCCGATTCGCTGATTGTACTGACAAAAACCGTTCACGAACTCAACCAGGACACCAACATTTTTGCGCTGGTTCTGACCGGGCAGGGCGAGAAGTTTTTCTCCGCCGGTGCCGATCTCAAAACCTTTGCCGATGGTGACAAAGCCCGGGCCAACGATATGGCTCAGCTCTTTGGGGAAGCGTTTGCGGCATTAACCGCGTTTCGCGGTGTTTCCATCGCCGCGATCAACGGTTACGCCATGGGCGGTGGCCTTGAGTGCGCGCTGGCCTGTGATATCCGCATTGCCGAAGAACAGGCGCAGATGGCACTGCCGGAAGCCTCTGTTGGTTTGCTGCCGTGCGCTGGCGGTACTCAGAATTTGCCCTGGATAGTCGGTGAGGGCTGGGCCAAACGCATGATCCTGTGCGGTGAGCGGGTAAAATCTGACAAAGCGTTGCAAATTGGCTTGGTTGAAGAAGTTGTCGCCAGTGGCAAGGGGTTGGAAAAGGCGTTGGAGCTGGCAGAAATGGCGTGCAAGCAAAGCCCTTCGTCCGTTGCCCGTTGCAAGACCCTGGTGATGAGTTCCCGCGATGGCCGCAGCCATACCGATAGCTGGCGCATGGAGCGCGAACTGTTCGTTGAACTGTTCTCAACAGACGATCAGAAAGAGGGCGTGAACGCCTTCCTGGAAAAGCGCAAACCGGAATGGAAAAATCGCTAAAACCCTCCGGCATACCGGTTTAAGGATCTAAAATGAGTAACCACCCGATTGTTTTTGAAGAGTGGAAAACCGCTGATGGCGCATTGATTGCCGTAGCCCGGCTGAACACGCCGAAAGCACTCAATTCACTTTCCCTCGAGATGATTCGGCTGTTAACCCCTCAGCTCAAACGCTGGGCACAGGACGACAACGTTCGGGCCGTCTGGATAGAAGCAGAGGGCGACAAGGCGTTTTGTGCCGGCGGCGATATTGTGGCGCTGTACCGAAGCATGACCGAACCCCAAAGTGGAAGCGGTGCGAGCGAAGGTGAGGCTTTCTTCATCGAAGAGTACGAGTTGGACTATCTGATCCACTCGTTCCCGAAGCCGGTGGTGTGCTGGGCGCACGGCATTGTGATGGGAGGCGGCATTGGCATCATGGCTGGGGCGTCCCATCGAGTGGTAACCGAAGCGTCCAAGCTGGCCATGCCCGAGAGCAGTATCGGGCTCTATCCGGACGTTGCCGCTGGCTGGTTTCTCAATCGCGCACCCGGACGCACGGGGTTGTTTCTCGGGCTGACAGGCGCCCGCATGAATGCTGCCGATGCTTTGTTTATCGGGCTAGCAGACCGATTCGTGAAACATGAACGGAAATCTGCTGTGGTCGCCGACCTGATTGCTCAAAATTGGCAGGGCGAAGATGCGTTCGCCCTGGTCGGCAGCGTGCTTCGCCAGCACGAGAATCAAAGCGCTGACGCTTTGCCGGAATCGCCTGTGCGGACGCACTTCGATGAGATCAATCGTGTAACCGATGCAGACAGCCTGACCGATATGGTCGCGCAGATGAAGGCGCTTTCGAACGGCGAAGGATGGCTCGCCAAAGCAACCCGACCGCTGGAGTCGGCTTCGCCAACGTCACTTGCGCTGTGCTGGCAGCACCTGCGTAATTGCCGTCTGGACAGCCTTCGCGAGGTTCTTGATAAAGAGGTCACGCTTTCCGGAAACTGCCTGAAAATGCTCTGGAAATGCTGGACGGGATACTTTCCGAGAAAGAGTTCTCCCGGGGAGAGAATATATTTACCGAGGGGAGCGAATCAACAGGCTTCTATATTATTATCAAAGGCCGTGTGAAGGTATTTAAACTTTCTATGGAAGGGAAGGAGCAGATTCTTCACATTGTCGGTATGAAAGAGCTCCTGGGCGC
>LAZR01001275.1_pt1 | contig 16231 bp, 15 predicted proteins | sample 329461 | NCBI WGS metagenome assembly LAZR01 (sample SAMN03002196, study PRJNA259156) | marine sediment metagenome | biome: sea floor; feature: Hydrothermal impacted sediments; material: marine sediment; isolation source: Loki non-amplified sample from Loki's castle hydrothermal vent sediment ...
GCGTGCTGCAGCTTCACGGGTTAAACCCAGCATGAGTCCCGCTGTAATGGTTATTCCTGAGCGAGATGTGCCTGGAATAAGAGCGATTGCTTGCGCAATGCCAATGAAGAGAACGTCGTGCCACGTTAATTGATTTTCGTTTCGTATGCGCTTCCCGCGCCAATCAGCCCAACCTAACAATAAGCCAAACACGATAGTCGTGATAGCGATGACTAGTGGACTGCGCAAAGATGTCTCCACATAATCGCCTAAAAATAAGCCCGCTAATCCTACTGGAATTGTTCCAAAAATTACTGCCCAAGCTAACTTACTATCGCCGACAGATTGTCTTTGCTTCAGGGAGCTGAACCAATCTGCGCTAAGAATCACAATTGTTTTACGAAAATATAAGATAACGGCGGATAGGGTCCCAACGTGAACGGCGACATCAAAAGCGAGCCCCTGATCCTGCCAGTCGGCGATAATGGGTAACAAAATAAGATGCGCAGAACTAGAGATGGGTAGAAATTCAGTAAGTCCCTGCAGAATGGCAAGTGCCAAAATATGTAAAAAATCCATTGCTTAATTGAGTCCATTTGGAATGAGTGAATAAAAGACACATTGAATGTGGGTCATATTATAGCCACGCACATGTTAAAATTACGCTCTTTACATCACTCTTATTTATAAAGAGGTTCATCAGTAGACATGTCAAACCGAATTCGCGAGATTCCGTACAACTATACTTCATTCTCAGATCGTGAAATCGTCATTCGTTTCCTAGGGGAACCGATGTGGGAGGTTCTTCAACAGCTTCGTGAACAGCGTAAAACAGGCCGTAGCGCGAAAATGTTGTTTGAAGTCTTAGGTGATATGTGGGTTATTCATCGTAATCCCTATATCCAAGATGACTTAGTAGAAAATCGTAAACGTTGGGACTCCCTGCGCCATGCGCTGCATCATCGTTTAGATCAGATTCGTAATCGTGCTCAAGAAAATGGTAATGATTTGGCGCTGCAATTAGAGAAAAGTGCGCGCCAGGCAGTTGATCGTTTTGAACGTAACCTCCTAAGCACGGCGGAGCGTCGCCGGATGGTGATGCGTCGATTATCGAAAACCACTAAGAAATACAATATTCACTTTGATGGCTTAGCTCGAGTATCACATGTGACCGATGCCACTGACTGGCGCGTGGAGTATCCACTTGCTGTCGTGACGCCTGATAGTGAAGAAGAAATGGCGGCTATTATCGCCGCGTGTATAGATCTTGGCTTGACGGTTATTCCTAGAGGGGGCGGTACCGGCTACACCGGTGGTGCGATTCCTCTGACGGCAGACAGTGTTGTTGTTAATACCGAAAAACTGGAAGGGCTTGGTGAGGTGATTTATCGCCACATTCCAGGTCGTGAAGAACGTGTTGCTACTGTTCGTGCCGAAGCAGGTGTGGTGACACGTCGTGTCTCTAATCTTGCAGATAAAAGCGGATTGGTGTTTGCCGTTGATCCAACCTCACAAGATGCCTCTACTATCGGTGGTAATGTCGCCATGAATGCTGGCGGTAAAAAAGCAGTTATGTGGGGGACCGCTCTAGATAATCTACTATCTTGGAGAATGGTTACACCAGATGCGACGTGGATGGAAGTTGAGCGTCTTAATCACAATATGGGCAAGATCCACGATATTGAGTTTGCTGAATTTAAGGTTACACGTTTCCAAGCCGATGGCAAAACCGTTGTTGGTGAACCGGAATTTATGTCAATTCCTGCCAAAGAGTTACGAAAAATTGGCTTAGGTAAAGACGTTACTAATAAATTCTTAGGTGGTTTACCAGGTATTCAAAAAGAAGGCTGTGATGGTTTAATCACCTCATCCGTGTTTGTTTTACACCGGATGCCTGATTATATCCGTACTGTTTGTCTCGAGTTTTTTGGTAATGACTTAAGTAAAGCGGTCCCCGCTATTGTTGAAACCAAAGACTTTTTAGACGGTAATGACAAAGTGCTGTTGGCGGGTATGGAACATTTGGATGAACGTTACGTACGTGCAGTTGATTATTCAACAAAAGCGCCACGTTCAGTGTCTCCTAAGATGGTCTTACTTATTGATATAGTCGGAGATGATGAAGATGCTGTGGCCAAAGCCAGCTCGGAAGTTGTTCGTCTAGCGAATGCCCGTGAAGGAGAGGGCTTCATCGCTACTAGTGCAGAAGCACGTAAACGCTTCTGGGCGGATCGGTCTCGTACGGCGGCTATTGCTCGTCATACAAATGCCTTCAAAATCAATGAAGACGTTGTTATACCGCTAGATAGATTATCGGAATATAACGATGGTATTGAGCGTATCAACATTGTTCAATCAACACGAAATAAACTTAAAACGGCAAAGGCTGTTAAAGAATACTTAGCATCCAATCCGAAAGAACTGACCGATTGTGGTAATAAAGACCTTGAATCCAGTGCTGAAAATGATGCGATAGTTAACTCGAAAAATGAGGTGGCTTGTCAGCATCTAGATGTTGTTATGGCTCGCTGGCAGAAAATTTTGGATAGCTTAGACGCTCCTGCGACTGAACTAGCTGATTTATTACCCGAAACGGCCATTGCCAACTTTGTTGAAAATGACACATTGTTTAATGTGCTTCAGCGACGTGATTTACGTATTTCTTACCGTGATGAAGTTGAAAAACCTTTAAAAGACATGTTCTCTGGTAAGGCTTTGAGTGCATTACGCAACAAAATCGACAGTGTTCATAAAGAAAATCGTTCAAGCCGTTTATTTGCTGCAACGCATATGCATGCCGGTGATGGCAATGTGCACACCAATATTCCAGTTAACTCGAATGACTATGACATGATGCATGATGCTGAAGGCATTGTGGATGAAGTTATGGCGCTAGCAGGTAAATTAGGCGGTGTTATTTCTGGTGAACACGGCATTGGTTTGACGAAGATGCAGTATCTGGACAAAGCCACTCTTGAAGCTTTTGCAGGTTATAAAACCAAAGTCGATCCTAATGGCCACTTTAACGCTGGTAAATTGCTGGCTGGCTCTGGTCTTGAAAATGCGTACACACCATCACTGCGTTTATTAGAGCAAGAAGCATTAATTATGGAAGCCAGTGATCTGGGTGAAATTAATAATGACATCAAAGACTGTCTGCGTTGTGGTAAGTGTAAGCCTGAATGTACAACTCATGTACCAAGAGCTAATTTATTGTACTCACCAAGAAATAAGATTCTAGGTACTGGTCTCATCATGGAAGCATTCCTCTATGAGGAACAAACACGCCGTGGTATCTCCGTTCGTCATTTCGAAGAAATGAATGATGTAGCAGACCACTGTACGGTTTGTCATCGCTGCTTGAATCCTTGCCCGGTGAATATTGATTTTGGTGATGTCAGTATTAAATTACGTGAAGTATTAAAGAAACAGGGTAAGCGCCGTCCGAATATTGGTACTTGGACATCAATGGCTTATTTGAACGCAACCGATCCATTAACCGTGAAGATTATGCGTAAAACCATGATCGAATGGGGCTATAAAGCACAAAGCATGGCGCATGGTGTAGCGAAATCTCTCGGCTTGCTTGGAAGCAAGAAAAAACCGCCAATGCCTACGACGGGGAAAACCCCGATTCGTGAGCAAGTGGTGCATTTCATGAAGAAACCAATGCCGACTGGCTTACCAACGCAAACGACGCGTTCCATGTTAGGGATTGAAGATGAGAAGTTAGTACCGATTCTGCGTGATCCGAAGAAGATTACGGATGAATCTGATGCTGTATTCTATTTCCCCGGTTGTGGTTCCGAGCGATTATTCAGTCAAGTAGGTCTAGCGACATTAGCGATGCTTTATGAGGTCGGTACGGAAACGGTGTTACCACCGGGTTATCTGTGTTGTGGTTATCCACAAGCATCAACAGGTGATCAAGAAAAAGCGACATCGATTTCAACGGCTAACCAAGTGTTGTTCCATAGAATGGCTAATACACTTAACTATATGGATATTAAGACGGTTATCGTTTCTTGTGGTACCTGTATGGATCAGTTGTTGAAGTATCAGTTTGAAGCTATTTTCCCTGGCTGTCGTTTATTGGACATCCATGAATATTTAATGGAAAAAGGCGTTAAATTGGAGGGTGTGGAAGGTGTGCAATACATGTATCACGATCCGTGTCATACACCGATGAAAACATACCAACCTACCTCAGTGGCGAGTACATTGATGGGGCAGGAAGTAGCTCTTAATGATCGCTGTTGTGGTGAAGCTGGCTCATTTGCCGTAGCGCGTCCTGATATTGCAACGCAGGTGCGTTTCCGTAAAGAAGAAGAAATCACACAAGGTATTCAAGAACTGACTGGAGAGTCTGTGGCGAAAAATGGCAATGTGAAAATGTTGACGTCATGCCCAGCGTGTCAGCAAGGCTTGAGTAGATACAGTGAGGATACGGGTATCGATACAGATTATATTGTGGTCGAAATTGCGAAACACCTTAAAGGCGATGATTGGCACAAAGACTTCATCAATAAAGTCAAAGATGGTGGTATTGAGCGCGTTCTTCTCTAGAAACGCATTAATAAGTAATAAAAAGGGGAGCACATGTGCTCCCCTTTTTTTGCCTAAATGAATTACTTTATTTTTCTGTTAAAGCCGTACCTTCAAAATACACACCATCCCAGCCAGACTCAATAAAGTTACGAATGTTTTGATGGTCATCACCTTTAGGATTCGCTAACACATCGTTTCGATAATAGCTGCCAAAGCAAGCTAAGGTTTGCTCTTTACTTAGAGCATTTGATAACCCAAAAGCTAAAATTTTGCAGGAACCATTATTTTGGCTAGCATCGTTTTGCGTATTGCCATTCTTGAATGCTGTCGGTGTGAAATTGTAATTGGCATCAATTACTGCCATGGTGTCAGTGAATTCAATCGTGTGTGGTGATTCTTTCAATTGTGAAAGAAAAGCCTGTAGTGTCATACGTTCTCCGTTAATCATAATATCGAGTGAAATTATTTAATTCTTCGCGTGCTGTTCTGACCTGATTGACATCCGCTTCTGTATCTTCGTAACCAAGAGCCATACCAGATAAGATGATGGCATCTGAAGGTAAACCTAGCTGTTTTTTGAGAATATCAGGATATTGTGCCAATGCTGCCTGTGGGCAGGTGGCTAAACCAAAATCCAATGCAGCCAACATTGTCGACTGCATGAACATACCCATGTCCATATATGAGCCAGTTTGCATGATGCCTTCCATCCAAAAAATTAACATGACAGGAGCATCAAAGGATCGGTAATTTGCAGCCCACTGTGCTCGTCTGCCAGCTTTGTCATCACGGCTAATATTAAGACTTTGGTAAAGTGCAATACCACAAGCTTTAACCCTATCATAGTAGGGTGATGGCATCGGATCAGGATAGTATTGATAAACGGGGTTTGGTGACTCACCTTCTTCAAATGCATCAACCATCGCTTCAGTGACACGTTGTTTTGTGTCTCCTGTTACAACGGCGACTTGCCACGGCTGTGTATTCGAACCTGATGGGCTATGGCGGGCAGCATCTAATATAGCTACTATGTCCTTTTGTTTGACGTTTTTATCTAAAAATTGACGAACTGAGTGACGTGCGGTGATGGTTTCGCAAATAGTCATGATTAATCTTCTATCTCCTTTATTCGGGTGATGCACAGGATCAAACTTATCGCAATGACAACTAGTAGCAGCTGTAAATAAGGTCTACCCCACAATATCCCGATAGAGAGTGCGAATGATACGGTAATGATGAAGTAGACTTTGAGTTTGATGCTATGTTTGATGCTATGTGTTTTTTGCCACTGCTGTAGAGGTGGGCCAAACCATTTATTTTCTAATAACATTTGATGAAAACGCGGCGATGATTCAGCAAAACAGGCTAGAGCAATGATTAAAAAGATTGTTGTTGGCATCAACGGTAAAATGGCTCCAATAATGGCGAGAGAGATACATAACCAGCCCATTATTAACAGTAAAATATGTTTAATCTTTTTATGCATATATAGCGTCGTTATTGCTACAGCCTAGTGAAGACTCAGTTAACGTTCTCTTCAGTTTTGAGTGAGGTGTCACTTAATTTAATTAGCGACACTATGAATCATCAATTGATTTTTCCTGACATCTCCACTTTTGCCTAGCTGTATAGGCTGCTCAAGCTCTTGATATAAACTTACCTGTATCTGTATTCACTTTAATGACTTCGCCACTCTCGATATATTCTGGTACTTGCACTTCAATGCCGGTGCTTAGGGTAGCTGGTTTTGTTCTCGCTGCCGCCGTTGCTCCCTTTATTCCTGGCGATGTTTCGGTAATCTCTAATACAACGGCAGCGGGTAGTTCAATTGCCACTAATTGTTGATCGAGTAAAACAGCAACAATATGGTCTAGACCATCGTGAATATAACCAATACTATCTTCAATATCAGACACATTAATCATGTACTGTTCAAAGGTGTCGTTATTCATAAACACATAATTATCATCATCTTTATATGAATATTGAACTTGTATACGTTCACAGTCGACTTCTTTTAAAAAGTCTTCACCTTTAAAAGACTCATCACGTTTTTGTTTAGTTTTTAGATGATTAAACCGCACCTTATAAAGCGTTGATGCACCACGGGAAGAAGGGTTGCGAATATCAATGTCTCTGACGACATAGGGTTCATCGGCAACATCCACTACCATTCCTTTTTTTAACTCACTCGCTTTTGGCATGACCTGAACTATCCAGTTATATAAAGTAATGAGAGTATTATACTCAACTAATGTCACTAAACTCTTTTTGAAATGAGGATAAGTTAGCTGATAAGCCGCTCAGTCATAGAACTCAACGGAGTGGGAATTTAGCGTAAAATAATCACAACATTAATCAAGGTGAGTTAAACAATGGCAATTCAGTGGTATCCCGGGCACATGCACAAAGCCAGTAAGGAGATGCGAAAGATTCTGCCACAAGTGGATCTAATCATCGAAGTGCTTGATGCAAGAATTCCACATAGTAGTGAGAACCCGATGTTGGCTGAGATTCGCGGCGATAAACCGTGTATCAAAATACTCAACAAATGTGATCTGGCCGATCCAATATTAGTTGAGCAGTGGCAGCAGCACTTTGAGAAAGATAAACGAATAAAAACGCTTAAGATGGTGGCTCAGAATGCCTCTGGGATAAGTGACCTCATTAGTTTATGTCATAAAATGATTCCCAATAAGGTCGCGGCTGGACGTTCTATCAATACCTTAATAATGGGGATTCCAAATGTGGGTAAATCCACATTGATCAATACCCTTGCTGGCAGACAAATAGCAAAAACAGGGAATGAACCCGCCATCACTAAAATGCAGCAGAGAATTAAGCTGGACCAAGGTATTCTATTGCATGATACGCCTGGTGTGTTGTGGCCGAACTTAGAAAATCCTCACGCGGGTTATCGTTTAGCAGTGACAGGCGCTATTAAAGAAACTGCGATTGAAAATGATGATATAGCGCTATATGCCGTCGAATATCTTATGTCGGATTACCCTAATAGTTTGCAAGAGCGGTTTGGGCTAGAAAGCCTGCCAGAAACGGCCCTAGAAACCATGGAAGCAATTGGGATAAAACGCGGTTGTCTTCGAGGTGGGGGGCGTGTTGACCTTGATAGAACAGCTAAAATCATATTGACGGAAATTCGTTCTGGTGTATTAGGGGGAATAACTTGGGAGACCCCTGACTTGATTGAATCTGAATGGCAACAAGTCATTAAGGCTCGCGAGGAAAAGGCTGCTAAAAAAGCGGCACGTAAGAAAAATAGAAGCCAGCGTTAGCGATAAATTGAATACCGATGTTTCTCAATGTGGAGAGTATTATGAAAAATCTATTTATGCTTAGTTTTCTTGTGTTGACTGCGTGCAGTAGTGTCTCGCCACAAATTCAATTTGCAGCGGCTGATGCGCTCCAGCTAAAACAAGCGGCGGCTGATATTGATGCTAGCATTGGGAAAACGGTTCGTTGGGGTGGCAAAATTATTTCAGTCAGCAATGAACAAGATCAATCGTCGTTACAAATTGTGCAGTTTCCTCTGAGTTACATCGGTCGTCCTGTAGAAAGTAAGGCCAGTCAGGGCCGGTTTATAGTGCAAACAACGAAGTTTCTGGATCCAGAAGTCTATAAGAAGGATGAGTTAGTCACTGTTGTGGGGACTCTTACATCATCACAGGTTATACAAGTTGACCAGAAAAAACTAACGCTGCCTGTTTTAGAAATGACAGAAACACACCGATGGTCTCGCCTCAATCCCTCATCAGGGCTGCCGTATAATCCCAAACATGATCAACCTTTTGTGGGGTATGGCTACTATGGCACTGGTTCATATTCGCCATAATCTACTAAGCCTATTAAAGTCGTCAGATTAATCTGTATTTCTAAATGATAATGATTTGCATTTAGCTTTGTAGGTATCTATACTCACTCCCATCACCGCATAGCAGGGAGTGAGTCATGAAAACAGTATCTTCAATTCCACAGCATCAGCAGAGCATTCACTTAGCCTTTGAGCAGCGTAGGTTAGAAACCTTAATCAGAGAAGGGAAACTTCACGCAGCTGATTTTAATTGCCTTGATAAAAGCTCAAAAAGAACGGTCTGGAGTCTATTACTCTCCGTCGCGGCTAGGAGGCTAGGCTGATGAATATGCCCTTAAGAAGGCCTGATTGGCGCCGAGATTGTCTCCTCGCAGCCAATCATGAGTTGATCGCTCATTATCAACAGTCCCCCTCTGCTTGTTTAGCCTTACAAATTAGCCGCAACTATCGCTTATTACTTACCCAAGATGATCGTTTATCACTCAAAGATATTTGGCGATCCTATTCCAAAAATTGGTTTGGTGTGTATTGCAAACACAAGCATATAGAACCAAGCACCTTCACTTTTAGTATCTAGCTTAACCGGAGTATTTTATGGCAAAAACTGCCTGTAAACCTGAAACCGTATACGAGTCGAATACGGTTGATATACAACATTGCCCTGACTGCCAGTTGATTCATTTAACGATGGGGTCAATTACAGTAAGAATGAGCGAACATCACTTTACTCAGTTTGCTAAAGATATTAGTAGAGGCTTATTTGAATTTAACACCGACTCTGTTGCTCAGCCAAGTGTGAGAATGATGATGTAGTATTTTTACAACAAAAAAGTTAACTTGTTGTTTATTTCATGAAAAAATAATGATAATGATTCGTAATTAGTGTATTTTCTACATCACTGTTTTAATTAAGTGTAGGGAAATATAAGTGAAATTGAAATTGACTATGTTGGCTAGTAGCGTTGTGATTACCACTTCTGTCGGCATATATTCATCAGCATCCATTGCAGTAGAACAATCAGCAGAGCTTGATACCGTAACGGTTATCGGTGATACCGATGCGGCACGAAAATTACCTGGTTCAGCCGCCGTTGTCAGTAATGAACAATTGATGATTGAAGCGGCAACAGATATTCATCAGGTTCTAAAAACGGTTCCGGGTATTTATATTCAAGAAGAAGATGGTTTTGGCTTGCGTCCGAACATTGGTATTCGAGCTGCATCACCGGAGCGAAGTCAAAACATTACCTTAATGGAAGATGGTGTGTTGATTGCACCAGCGCCATACTCCAATCCCGCAGCCTATTACTTTCCAACCACATCACGTTTACATTCTATTGAAGTGCTTAAAGGTGCGCCGCTCTTGCGCTATGGTCCGCAAACAGTCGGTGGTGTTGTGAACTTAGTTTCTACGCCTATTCCTGAAACCAATCAGGGTAGTGCCACGTTTATGATGAATGATCGTGGTTCTGCCGATCTGCATCTTAACTATGGCGGTAAAACTGGTCCTTGGGGCTACTCTATTGAAACTGCTCAGCGTCATTACCAAGGTTTCAAAGATATCGACCGTAATGATGATAACAGTGGCTTCCAGATTGAAGACTATGTGGCCAAGCTGTCGTGGGAAGGGGAGCGTAATAAGTTTCTTTTCAAAATTCAACGTTCACTAGAAAACTCAGACGAGACATATGCTGGCCTGACAGATGCTGATTTTCGTCGTGATGAAAACCGTCGTTATGGTCTAACCCACATCGATGAAATGGACAATCAGCATACCGGTATTAACCTGAGCCATGTTTTTGACTGGACTGATAACCTGACTTCAACCGTCACTGCTTATCGCAATGAATTTAAACGTAACTGGTTTAAATATGACGGTAAGAATCCAGAAACAGGCAATAATATTATTGACGATGCTAATGGTGGTAATGGCAATGCACAAGCCATTCTCAATGGCAATCGTGATGTTGCTGGCTTGGCATATAAAAACAATAATCGTGCCTATGATTCATACGGTGTACAGGCTAATTTTAACTGGCTGTTAGGTGAGCATGACATTAATTTTGGTGCGCGCCAGCATTTTGATGAAACCGATCGTTTCCAACCTGTCGAAGTCTATGATCAAGTGAATGGAGAGCTTGTCTATCAAGGTACCAACGCAGTTGGTTCGAGTGATAATCGTTTGGAAGAAGCACAAGCACTGAGTCTGTGGATCACAGACGATTTCCAAGTGACTGACCGACTGTTACTGAACTTGTCTCTGAGAATGGAAGATGTTGAGACAAAAGCGCGTCGATATGATGGCGGTGCAGCTCGTACATCAGTAAGTAGTCGAGTAGACAATGATTACCGTGATTTCTTGGCAGGTATTTCAGGTACATATGATTTAACAGACAGCTGGCAAGTATTAGCTGGTTACCATGAAGGCATGATTCCGCTGGGTGCCGGTGCAGAGGATGGTACAGAGCCGGGTAAAAGTGATAACTATGAACTTGGCCTACGTTTTCAGCAGGGCGTGTTCTACAGTGAAGCTATCGCGTTCTATTCTGATTTCAGCAATCTGGTTGAGCAATGCTCGGTTGCGGCACCATGTAGTAATGATGCTGAGTCAGGATCGTTCAGTGTTGGTGGTGCAGAAGTTAAAGGGCTTGAATTTCAGGCCGGCACGCTATTCAGCGCTGGTAACTTCATGATTCCTTTGGATCTGACCTATACCTATACTGATGCAGAAACGACTTCTGGTGATGAATTCAGCGCTGGTCAAGAATTGCAGAATATTCCTGAAAATATTGTCAGCTTGCGAGTAGGGCTGGAACATAATAGTGGTTGGAATAATTATGCGGTCGTTAAATACATCGATGAAACCTGTGTATCCATTGGATGTAATGAATCGAACAGCCGTTTTGATAAAACGGATGCACTGACGACAGTTGATCTAATGAGTCGTTACCGTCTGGATATGGGGCCTGTGGTGTTTGTGAAAGTAGAAAACCTATTTGACAGACAAGAGATTATCTCTCGTAGCCCATTTGGTGCGCGTCCAAATATTGAAAGAACGGTTTGGGCTGGTGCTTCGATTGAGTTTTAATTGAACAGATAATAGCCACGAATAAAGGCAGCTTCGGCTGCCTTTTTTGTATCAGCCTTTAGCAGGGCTACAAATCTTGGTTCTCAACTGGCAAACTAAGGGTCACTCTCAATAAAAGACTTCGTATTCATGTACAGCAAAAGAAAGAGTATCGGTTTCATTATTGTAACTGTTTTGGCTAGTATGATTTTGCTGAATGTGTTGGCTGGACTGCTGATCAATCACGCTAAGCAACTTGAGCTCGACCAACGTTTTATAAGCTGGCCATGGTTAATGGAACACTATGGAATCGGAAGCGTCAGTCCTGACGTTTCATATTTAGTCAACAACACGATTTTCTCTCAATTTGACAATCAATTATTCGCTGATGCGATGCCTATACGGCACATTGAACGTCCTCTGATAGGTGGTATACAACTAGAGGATCTTATTGTCTTAGCGACGGATGACGCCTTGCTTCTATTAACGCCAGAAGGTGAGTTTGTCGAGCGAATGGGGGCTGAAGCTGGTGTTCCAGCACCAATACAAAATATTGGCCTTTATCATGGAGAGCCGGTGCTACAAACACGCCAAGGTATGTGGCGAAGTAACTTTATGCTCGATGTGTGGGAACCGATATCACTTTCTGGTGTGTCTTGGAGTGTTCCACATCCGTTGTCAGTCTCTGTTGAAAACGAATTAAAACGCTTTTTTTATGGAAAAGGCATCTCCTATCAACAGCTATTATTAGATATTCACAATGGCCATATCGCAGGTCAGATGGGAATATGGTTGATAGATATTCTTTCCTTGTTTATTGTGGTCCTATCGCTTAGTGGTTTATGGATGTGGTGGCGTAGGCTAACTTAATCATTTTCATTTTTTGGGAAATTTCTAACACAATGAGACCAACGGACTTTCCCTACATGCCGAAAGACTTCATTGAAACAGCGGAAGGACTGATTTTTGCCGTGGTTAGTTATCACCCCCATCGAAAGAAAGTGGGGTGTTTTCTTCGTTATATTAAAACGGATGAAATGTGGCAGAAAATTGATACAGCCAAAGCCAATCGATTGCTTGCGCGTCATCACCCTCAGTATTTATTTAAATCAACGCAATTTGATGCAGAATTTCATGCCGTTGATGAGTCTGAGATCATTCAGCATTATCAACCTGAAAAACGACTTCAGACTATATTGGCTAGACAAGCTAATGACTTGATTGAAACAAAATGTCAGCAATTGATCGCTATCTTGCAAGATTTAGGTGTTGATATTGATTCAGTTGGCCTGACTGGCTCAATGCTAATTGGACAACAGAAACTTGGCTCTGATATTGATCTTGTTGTTTATGGGCGAGAGGCGTTCCATCAGACCAGAGCTGCAGTAAAACAGGCCATTGAAAAAGATCAATTACAACCGCTGAGTGAGTCCCTGATGAGGGATAATTTTGAACGTCGTGCTGGCGAACTCAATTTCGATGATTTTTCTTGGCATGAAGCGCGTAAATTTAATAAAGCGGCTATTGAGGGTACAAAGTTTGATATCGGTATGGTGAGTTTGCCGGAAGAGTTACAAATTGATCACAATCATTATATGAAACAAGGCATTTCAACGGTGAAAGCAAAAGTGATTGATGACCGTTATGCCTTCGATTTCCCTGCTCGATATATCATTGATAATGATGTTACTCCCGAGGTCATATCATTTACCCATACTTATGTAGGACAGGCATTAAAAGGGGAAATGATCGAAGTCTCAGGCGCGGTGGAACGCGATTCGGCCTCAGGTCATAGGCGACTGGTTGTTGGCTCTACACGTGAAGCTATCGGCGAATATATAAAGGTTATTGATAATGAAAAGTGAGACGCCGTCAGATATCGGTTTAATCGGTCTAGCTGTGATGGGCCAAAACTTGGTTCTGAATATGAATGAGCATGGCTTTAAGGTCTCAGTCTATAACCGAACAATCAGTCGGGTGGATGAGTTCCTGCGCGGACCAGCAAAAGACACTGATGTTGTGGGTTTTCATGATTTAGATAGCTTTGTCAGTAGTCTTAAAGCACCGCGTCGAATTATGTTGATGGTGAAAGCTGGGGATGTTGTTGATAAATTTATCGAACAATTATTACCCTTATTAGACAAGGGCGACATCATTATCGATGGCGGTAACTCTTTATTTGATGACAGCTCGCGTCGAACCCAATACCTGGCTGAAAAAGGTATTTTATTTGTCGGGAGCGGAGTATCTGGTGGCGAGGACGGCGCGAGACACGGACCTTCAATTATGCCCGGTGGTAACGAGGCCGCATGGCCAGAGGTTAAACCGATATTTCAAGCGATAGCTGCTAAGGTTGATGGCGAGCCCTGTTGTGATTGGGTGGGCAATGATGGTGCCGGTCATTACGTAAAAATGGTGCACAACGGTATTGAATATGGTGATATGCAACTGATCTGCGAAGCCTACTATATGCTGCGTAAGGGACTGGGTCTGAGTGGTGAAGAGGTTCAAGCTGTTTTTGCTGAATGGAATGAAGGTGTGCTTGATTCTTACTTGATCGCAATTACACGCGATATTTTGGCTGTACGTGACGAAGATGGTGAGCTACTCATCGATAATATATTGGATACAGCAGGTCAAAAAGGTACCGGTAAATGGACTGGGATGAATGCATTGGAATTAGGCATTCCATTGACCTTAATTGGTGAGGCTGTTTTTGCACGCTGTCTGTCAGCCTTAAAAACAGAACGCGTGGCTGCTGCGAAAATTTTACCCGCTTGTGCTGCCGAATTTTCAGGTGATAAACGAGAAATGATTACGGCTATTCGTGATGCTTTATACGCCTCAAAAATTATTTCTTATGCGCAAGGATATATGTTGATGCATGAGGCTGCAAAGACGTATGGTTGGCAGCTTAACTATGGCGGGATTGCTTTGATGTGGCGAGGTGGTTGTATTATTCGTAGTCAATTCTTGAGCAATATTCGTGATGCTTACACCGCCGATCATGGCTTAGATAATTTATTACTGAATGAGTTTTTCACTAAGGCAATCAGTGATGCTTTACCTGGCTGGCGCAAAACGGTGATTGCGGCTATATCAATTGGTGTTCCCGTCCCTAGCTTCAGCAGTGCACTGTCTTTTTATGATGGTTACAGAAGTGAGCAACTACCTGCCAATTTATTACAAGCGCAGCGTGATTACTTTGGTGCGCACACCTATGAACGAACGGACAAACCGCGCGGTGAGTTTTTTCATACAAATTGGACTGGGCATGGCGGTGATATTTCAGCATCTCATTATGATGTATAGCTCACACTAGCACTTGCAGAGTTTAATTTAATAAGGACACGGCTTTTACTTGTGCAAACACCTGGCTACCAACCCTCAAAGATAAGTCTTCCAATGATTTACTGGTGATGCGTGATAATAAAATCTGTTGGCCAATTCGAAGACGTAGTAACTGTTTGGCAATGCCTTGGGGAGTGATAGATTCAATTGTTACCGGGAAAATGTTCAGAATACTCGACTGTGCGGGCTGACTTAAGGTGATACTGACGTCTCGCGCTAATACTTGTACACGAACTCGTTGCTGCACAGCTAAGTCCGATTCGGTGACAATAAACTGACCTGAATCGAACGTTAAATAGCTTAGTCCATAATGCGCTTCTTGTTTTCTGACCACGGTATCGAACACCGCTGCCGCATCTTGTTGCGCTACAAAAGGCAGATTAGTTTGCGATAATAAGTCTGCCGTTAAACCTTCAGCTCGAACCTGTCCTTTTTCCATCAGCAAAAGACGATCACTCAATTGTGCGACTTCATTTATCGCATGACTCACGTACAGCATTGGGATATTAAAATCATTCTTTAGCGATTGAATGTAATGCAATATTTCTTGTTTATGCACAGTGTCTACAGCGGCAAGTGGTTCATCCAATAACAGTAATGCAGGAGAGGTGGCAATGGCTCTTGCTAAGCATACGCGTTGTTTTTCTCCCCCTGATAAGTTTTCTACTGACTGCTTTAGTAATGGTGATAACTCAAGTAAATTAATCACGTGTTCCAATGAAATACGTTTTTTGTGTTTGGCTTGTCGCTTACTTGCATATTCAATATTTTGCATTACGTTCAAGTGTGGCAATAGACTGGCTTCTTGAAACACAAATCCAATATCACGCTGGTGAGTAGGTCTAAACATTGTGTGGTTCTGCCAGATCTCGCCGTTCATCTCGACAGTCCCTGTGGCTTTACTATCCAAGCCTGCTACAGCTCGTAATAAACTGGTTTTTCCACATCCGGAAGGGCCAAATATGGCTGTTACTTCGCCTGCTGATGCCGCAATCTTGACATGAATATCAAACTGAGGCCTTGAGATTTGTAAAGAGGCTTTAAAACTCATGTTCTTAACACACTAAAACGACGGTTCAGACCGTAAACTGCCATTAATAATAAGAAAGATAAGGCCAGTAAACCTGCTGAAAGAAGGTGAGCTTGAGCATATTCTAATGACTCAACATGATCATAAATAGCAATTGAGATGACTTTTGTCGAGCCAGGAATATTACCTCCGATCATTAATACCACGCCAAACTCGCCGATAGTATGCGCAAACCCCAGCACGGCTGCGGTGAGAAATCCAGGTTTAGCTAGCGGCACCATCACGCTGAAAAAACGATCAATTGGACCGGCACGCATGGTGGCGGCTTGATGCATCACATTGTCACCAATCGTGGTAAAAATATTCTGTAATGGCTGTACAACGAAGGGTAATGAGTAGATAACTGAGCCAATTATTAGTCCGGTAA
>LAZR01001276.1_pt1 | contig 16228 bp, 21 predicted proteins | sample 329461 | NCBI WGS metagenome assembly LAZR01 (sample SAMN03002196, study PRJNA259156) | marine sediment metagenome | biome: sea floor; feature: Hydrothermal impacted sediments; material: marine sediment; isolation source: Loki non-amplified sample from Loki's castle hydrothermal vent sediment ...
CGATGAACGTCAGTTGCAGGAAGTCCAGGAACAGGTTGAGGCTGATCTGCGCCAGGTTCTTCAGGCTGTCCCAGGCCGCCGCCCAGTCGCCCCGGAAGATGGCTTTCACGAACCGCACCAGCTCCTGCACGAAGTCGATGAGCCCCTGAATGAAGCCCTTCAGGGCCTCGATCTTGTCCCCGATCACCTTCATCGTGCCCTTGAAGATCTCCCCGATGACGGGGATGTTCTCCACGGTGTCGACGATGTCGTCAACGACCTCGGTGAAGACCTCGGGGACGTTCTCCATGGTGTCGATGATGTCGTCAACGACCTTGGTGAAGACCTCGGGGATGTCCTCCACGGCGTCGATGATGTCGTCAACGACCTTGGTGAAGACCTCTTTGATCTCCGTCCAGCTATCCTTCAGAAAACCGATCAACGCTATCAGGCCGTTGAGCGCCGACTGGAACGCGCTCTTGATGATGTCCCAGGCCTTGGTGATAATCTTCTGGCCTATCTCGGTCTGAGTGAAGAAGTAGACTAGCCCGGCGACGAGCGCGGCGATCGCTATAACCACTATGCCGATGGGGTTGGCGCTAAGGGCTGCGTTGAGAAGCCACTGGGCAACGGCAGCGGCCTTGGTCGCTACCTTCCACAATGCCTGCGCTATCTTAGCTGCCTTCATAGCCGCCGCGTGGGCCTTCATAGCCACCACGTGGGCCATCGTCGCCACCTTGATCGCCACCAGCGTCGCTACCAGTGTCAAAGCGACTGCCCCCAACGCCTTCATAACCACCTTGACCTTGGACAGCTTCTTCACGAGCAGAATAAGAATGTCCACCACCGGACCAATGGCGTCCCAGACCGCCCCGATCGCCTTAGCCAACGGCGTCAAGTACGTTTCATTTAGCGTCTTTACAGCCTTCCCGACCGTCTCGATCGCGCCCGGCAGGTTATCGCCCAGCCAGTTGGCAGCTTCGCCTATTAGGTCTATGAACTTCGTCAGCGCTGGTTCGAGTGCCACGAGCGCCTTGTTCTTGAGGATCCTCAGCTTGTCCTGCCACGTCATTGTGTCTTCAGCGACCTTCATAATCGAGTCGTCGCTTTCCGCGATGGTGCCGACGAGGTCGTCGATCGCAAACTTGCCTTCAAGGATCGCCGCTGCCATGTCTGGGCCAGAAATCACACCGAACGTGTCCATCGCCAAGGCGGTCGACTCGGCACCTGGCCCCAGCTCCTGAATCTTCTTGATCGTTGCGTCGAGGCCTTCTCGCAGAGGGGTGCCCTCTCGAGCGAACTTGCTCATCGACTTCCGCAGACCACCCATCACCAGCTCGGTGTTGACGCCTTCCTTCTCCCACTTGCCAAGCATCGCTGCTCCCTCTTCCATGCCGTAGTTGAACTGTCGTAGCGGAGCACCGTACTTGACTAGTAGGTCGGACAGACGCTCCACCGGAGCTCCTGTCGCCTGGGATGCCTTGAATACGTTGTCGAGAGCCGCCTCCTGGTCTTCGGTAGCAACACTCCAGTCCCCGAACAGCCGCGTGACCTTCGGCAAGATCGTAGCGACATCAGTCTCGGTGATACGGCCAAGCTCCATCACCTGCACCGTCAGGTCTTGTAGGGGCTTGCCAGTCAGTCCCAGAGCGGTGTTGAGGTCAGCTGTGGTCTGCGCCACCACCTTCATGTCGCCGGGAACCTCGGCGAAGGCGGCCTTGAAGTCCTCGTAGAGGTCGCCCAAGGCTTCTCCAGTCGCCCCTGTGCCGGTGCGGATGATGTTCTCCGCTTCCTTGAAGTCGTTGCCGAACTTCAGCGCAGCGATACCGACACCAACCAATGCGGCACCACCAACCATCCCGACGACCTTGAGGGCCTTACCGAGTCCGCCGACCCTCCCCTTGATGCCCTTGAGCATCCCGGAGATCTTGTCGACGCCCTTGATGCGTACGAAGATGTCAGTTGCAGCCATGTTACTTCTTGGGCCTCTTTGTCTTGTCCTTCCCCGCTGCAGTCTCTGCAGCCATTAGCTCTAGGTACAACTGCACGATCGGCATAGGTGTCTCGAGCACTTCCTCGTACGTGCAGTGCATCCTGTCCGCGAGTAGGATCGGTACGTACTGTGGCGGGAGCGGCCTGCTATGCTTGAGTCGCCACGTTAGGCTGTGACGGCTTTTTTTGCCTCTCCCTCCGTCTCCTCCCCGACGCCGAGTAGCTTGTTCAGCTCCGTCAGCAGAGTCAGCGAAGCCCTCGAGTCGAGGTGCGCGATGTTCTCCTGCGTCACCGGCTCCGGGTAGCTCCAGCAGACGATCAGCTTCTCCGCCATTGCCAGGAACCGCTCACGCGTTGCGGTCGACTTCGCTATCTTCTCTCTGACGTCCTCTTCGTCGCCTTCGTCCTTCTCGTCCGCCATAGCGTAGTCGAGGTAGTCCCCAAAGCGTGGGGACTTCAGTTCGATCGTGCCGTCGTGAACCGTTACGGTCACGAACTGCTCTTCGTTCTGGATGGCCATGAGCGTTGTCTCCTTGTACGAACAAAGCCTCGGATCCGACTGAATCCGAGGCTACGTCCCTCGCTACGTATTTAGTTGTGAGCTAGGTGACTAGCTGCCTAGCGCACCCGGTAGCACTGCCTGGTCATTGATGACATGCACCGAGAACGCCTTGCCGCCAGTCGCGTCGTACTTAGCAACGTAGGTGATGTCGATGATCGACTCGTTGTCGTCGTCGCCGCCAAAGTCACTCCAGTCGGGAATGACGTAGCAGCCGTCGATGATGATGGTCTTCTTCTCGCCGGCACCGATCTGAGCGCCCTCGACCATGACCCGGATGAACGTTTCCGTTCCGGCACGGAACCGCGTGCGGGCTGTCTCGAAGTCGGCACCTAGGTCAACCGACAGCGACAGCTCAGCCGCTCGCTTGTCTGCCTTGTAGTCTGCGTAGTCCAGAGTACCGTCCGCCCGGTCCTTCCTCGCCAGACCGGTTGTCAGCTTCCACGAGCCGCTGAGAACGTCCGATCGAGCCGACGCTCCGACAAGGTTGGCGAACGAGTCTGCGAAGGCCACCGTGACCTTCTTCCCAGGGATCAGAGTACGTGCTGGCTTCGCAACGGCAGCTGCGGCTGCCTTATTGACGATGCCGGTCGCGAACCACGAGCTGACCATCTGCGCAAGACTGGAGCCACCCTCCCACGAGACCTCGATCTCGCTGCAGAGCATGTTCGTGGCTGTCCACTCCTCCGTCACCGCCGCACCGTCGGTTTCGACGTACTCTAGGGTGAGGCTATCAACGACCGGCTTGGCGGACGCAACCGGAACGAAGTCCCACTGGTAGTCGCCCTCGCCTGGGTTCACCTCCGATGGTGTCTCACCACCCTTGATACCGCAGAGCAGTGCGTACAGGATCTGCTCGAACGAGAGATCCGTAGTCCACGAGAGCTCTGTGCCCTCGAGGACAAGCACCGGCGATTCGATTACGGCGTCCATGTGGCCGTAATCGGCCTCCGGCGTCACCGTCTCGCTAGCGTCGGATACAGTAAGATCACCCAGAAGACGATCGCTGGCATCGACCTCGACGCCAGGGGAGTCCTCCAGACCGACCTGCCACTTGCGCAATGACTTCAGCATGCTGCCTTTATTCTCCTCTCATTCCGCCGATTGTTCTACAGCGAACCAGCGGATTACCTAGCCGTCGAAGTCGAAATCTTCCGTGACGTACACTTGGTAGATGAAGTCAAACCCGAGGTATCCCGTACGTAGCATCCACTCGGCCGGGATCGGGAGGACTTCGGCAATCTCCGTGTTCGTTGCGAGCCCACCGAGCTGTAGGTTGTCGCCCTTCTGGAGCGTACGGATCGTCGGCAGGATCATCGACATGCCGTTCTCCATCGCCCAACGGAGCGACTGGCCCTGCGCGAGGATCAGCCGCAACCGGAAGGAGTGCACCATCTTGATGCTGCCCGGGCGTGTCTCGGGCGTCAGACCCTCGTACAATACGTAGAAGTGCGGGAGCTCGAGGCCTTCGAGCGTGTCCGGAGGAAGTGGTTCAGCGCTCGCTACGCCTGGCACAACCTCAAGGACATCTGCGATCCGCCGGCAGAGGTCGCTTAGCTGCTGCATTAGAACTCGTCCTCCAGCGCCTGCTTGTAGGTCGACTGCACTGATCGCTTGATCACCTCAATGGCCGGAGTGAAGAAGTCGTGAGAGCCACCGCGATGAGCCTCGGGTCCTGCGTACGGTAGCCAACTCCCAGCGAGCACGTCGTAGGAGCCCTCGTCCCAATTCGGGCTGATCGTCTCCTTGATGTCCCCACCCTTCGCGTTGTCTAGATCGTCGCCGTGTCCTTCCTCCCGAACGCTGACGTGAATCGACCGCGACAGCGTGCCAGTGAGGCGGTGGACACGACCCTTCATGTCAGCGATGCCCTTCCAGCCCAGTGCGATAGCCGTGCGGACCCACGCACTACGGATATTGTCGTGGATCCCCTCCATGGCCATCATGTTCGACATACTGGCGTTGATCATTACGACGTTGCGTCCTTCATTGCGGTACACGGGAGCTCGAGGTGGTGTGTCTTCCCTCCCAGGCTTGCAACCTTACGCACGAGTCCGATACGCAGACTGGAAGCTAGGACTATCCCGTTCGAGTCACGAACCTCGATGCGGTCTGTCTCCTTGACATCCACACCAGCCTGTAGGTAGACGACATGCGTCACGGTGAACAGGCCACCCGGCAACTGGAGTACTCGCTCGCCGCTTGCTGACTTGAGTCGGCACGGAACCGTGGTGTGGGCCGTGAACGGATCCGGCCCTACAATCGCGGAGTCACGACGCTTGATCACGGCCGTCTGAGTGAGTAGAGTGTCCATCCTACATCTGGTACATTGCCACAATGAGATCGGCCGCATCGTTGTAATCGATGTACACCCTCCCGATGTCATCGCCGGAGACCTGGTTGAACAACAGCGGTCGGAACGGACCGATCAGCATTGTCGTACCAGCCGCAACGACGACTGCCGGATCCTCAATGTCCAGACCACCGATCTGGCTCGGGGTCGGGAACGTTAGCGTCCGCGCCTCGGATCCGTGCGCGTTCGTGACGAGCAAGAACAGACGACCCGAGTTGCGGAACATATTGCCATCTGCCGCCGCAGCGACTGGCGTGTGGACCACACCGTCGGTCGTGATCGCGTTGAGTGTAAGGTCTTCGCGGGCCACTAGTCCTTATCCTCCTGCTTCACCAGACGGTCGATGGATGCGTCTAGGTGCGCTAGCGTCTTCTCAACCCGTCCCAGGGTCTCGGTAAGGTGGGTCATGTGGTTGCCGACGAACTCGGAGACCTTGTTGATGGCCAAGTGCAGGAGCCTGTAGCCCAGAACGATAGCCACGAGGAAGAGCCCAACGGCGCCGCCCTGGATGACGATCTGGATGATCTCGGGGCTCATCTATGTTGTCCTCGCACGTCGCTTCCGGTTGTAGGGGGTCAGCCGCCTTCGGACCGCCGGAAGTAGGTCGCCACCCTCCACCGCTTCGTTCTTTGTGTAGCCGTAGTCGCCTAGTCGTTCGGACTTCAGGCCACTGCTCGATCTCGCTGCCTGAGCGTACATCGACGCAGCGAGTACCGCAGCTGCTTCCTGTACGGTTTGTGGAACCGAGCCCGATGGCGTGTACGTCACCGTCACGCGTGCCCAGGTAGCGGGCATGATGCCTGTGGCGAATAGGTGGATGCGTCCCCTGTCCATCACCTGATACTGGATGTCTTCGGTGAGCGCGACATCGCTACTGGTGGACCAGTTCGGGACGGCCAGGAGACTGACCGCTCGGTCAGTCCGCTTGGCGTACACCGAGACCGACGCGACTGCGGCTGGTGTGATGTCGTCGAGCCAGAGGATCGCGCCCTCGCGGACGTTGTAGAACACCTCATCGCGCTCGACGACGCTGTCCGACCACGAGCGACCCGTGAGATTCTGGATCGCTTCGATGGCTGCAGCGATGTAAGGCGCCAGCACCTCGGCAGTCGCGTCGCTGGTCAGGTAGCGATTGACATCGTCTACGTCGATCATGTCGGCCATCGTGTACCTCAGAACCGGAAAGGCCACCGACCGCTCTCGCGGCCAGCGGCCTCTTCTACTAGCCTAGGTGGAGGAGGTCAGACTTAGCTACCGATCTCCAATGCCGGAACGCCGGTTGCGATCACGGCTGCCGGCTCGTAGCCGACCTCTGCGTCGACCCTCGTCGACACGATGAAGCTGGTGCCACCGTCACGCGGGTCACGGTACGGCTCCAGAACGATCTGGCGCCTCCAGCCAGCGTAGAGGTTGTTCTTGTGGGTCAGAAGAACCACCGACAGGCCTGTGGTATCGTCGACCGGGAAGAGCGGAACCGGCTTGACGTCGATGCCCTGGTACTTGAGGGCCTTCGTGCCCTCGAGGGTCAGGTCACCCAGCGGGGTGCCGCGGGTGGAAAGGACGTCCCGGTATGCCTCCTCGACGATGTCGCTGCAGTAGAACCGCAGCCCCGCCTTGTCCTTCTTGAACGCCGACGGTAGGTTGGCCAGAAGGGCCTTCAGGGTCGCCTGGAACGTCGCGTCTCCCGACGCGTCGTGGACCTGGCTACCGCCATTGTAGTCGGTGACGATCTTCAGCCAGCCGTCGATCTCGGCGAGGAAGGCGTCATCGTTGTCGGTATCGCCATTGATCATCAGGTCCTCAATGTCGACACCGCACTGCTCGGCGATCATGGACGTGATGGTGCCAGCGAAGCCCTCGCGCTCCGTGTTGTCCTCCATCACGCTGTCCGAGACTAGGACCTCACCACGGAACAGTCGCGTCGCCATGACCACGACTCCGGTGGTGGGTGCCACTCGGTTGGCACCGGTCAGGCGGCCCTGCTCGCCGACGCCTGAGGCCGAAGCCGGCTTCAGGATGCGCCCGAAGGCGATCCTGTTCTCTTCCCACGTTGCGGCGTTGTTCAGGACGGTGCGAACGTCCGCGAGCATCGCCTGCGGGGTGGTGGCGATCTTGATGAAGGCCTCGGCCTGCTCGACGGTGAGACGAGCCTCACCCGAACCGCCGAAGTCCTCCGTCTCAAGAGCCGCCTTCTCCAGTAGCTGCTTGTTGGTAAGCATTTGCGTTGTTCTCCTTCTCCCGATCGTTGGCGGCCTCGCCTAGGTCAGGGTGACCTTCTTGCTGGTTCGGATGGCCGTCTGGACGCTCTTGAACAGAGCCTCCTTCGGCTCGGGCTTGTCGCCCTTCTCCTCTTCCACCTCGTCGCCCGTTGCCGACTTGCGGACGGCAGTGCGACCCTCGAGCTGCTCGACACGGTCCATGACCTTCTCGAGCACCTCGCCGTGGGCCTCGACGGCCTCCTTGATCGGCGCGACAACACCGGTCACGGCCTCGGTGATGCCCTTGGTCAGAGCCTCGACATCGAGCGCGCCTTCGCCGTCGCCCTTCTCCTCAGGCTCCTCCTCAGGCTTCTCGGCAGGCTTCTCGAGCACGTCGAGTCGCTCACCGATGGAAGCGAGGCTCTTCCCGAGAGTCTCTAGGGTGACCTCTTCGGGCTTCTCGGGCGCTGGGCCCTCAGGGTTGAGCGCCTTGTCCATGGTCTCCTTGAGACCACCGAAGAACTTGTCCATGATGTCCATGTCTTGTTCGACCTCCTTAGATCGGTGTGTACGTTATACGTACTCGCTCGGGCTCCCCGAGTGACGCTGCTCCCTCATCGTCGATCGTGTACGCTGCTGCGAAGAGCTCGTCATCGTTCTCGAAGACGACACTGGTGTCGTCGAAGTCGCGGACCCAAACCCATCGGCCCTTGTCAGCGTCCTGCGGGTACTTGTCCTTGAGCGCTGCCTGAAGTGCGGTACGAACCGAATCGGACGTGCCCTTCAGCTTCGCTAGCCGACTCTCGACATCCTCACGGAAGACCGAGAAGGCCTTGTTCAGCGGCCCGGTCGAGGCGTCCGTGCGTCCGTGTTCCTTGACGACCTTAGCGACCTCGGTTGCGTATGCTGGCCAAGCCTCTTCAACCGCCTTGAGGAGAGCCTTCTGCGTCGCCTGCTTCCCAGCCTCATCGTCGTCATCCTCATCCATCCGGGCGAGGATCTTATCGGCCAGTTCCTTGATCTGCTGCAGGATCTTGCCGTGATGGACGGTCTTACCCTTCAACACGGCCCATCCCTCAATGTTATTGGCGGATGCGTCCACGCCGCTGGTCTCGCCCCACTCGATGTCGACTAGGCGGTTACGTGCCATGCCCACATTATCGATGAGCAGTGCTCATAAGGCAACTGCAGTTCTCTACAGACGTCCGCGCTTCTGGGGCCCGATGTAGCGGCTGTTCCGAGGCTAATACACGAACGCCTGGAACGTCCTGCCGTCGAGGGTGTAGGTGATGCGGAGGTGGTGGGTTTCCGGTCCGTAGGGCTGGTAGTTCTTGGCGTCAATCGTGACCTCGCCCTGGGCAGTCAGAAAGGAGTCGAAGCGCTCCATGATGAAGGTGCAGATACCATTTCGGTTGTCCCAGGCGTCGTCAACGAGATAGCGGAGGTCAATTGCCTTCCACCCAGGGGTGGCGAGGGTACCGATGCTGTCAATGACTCCGGCGTCGCGGTCATCACTTGTATCACCAGCGCCTGGGGATGTCCAGTTTGAGCCGGTCTTCCAAGCGTTCCATGTGGCTTCACGTTCGAGCCAACCGGTGCGGCGACAGCGGACGGCGCGGAAGATGTGGCCGGCGGCTGCGTTGGTAGACCTGACGTAGAAGTGCCAGACATGGGCAGTGATGGTGGCGGAGGCGGGGATGAAGGCGTTGAGGTCGAAAAGGAAGAGGCCGCGCCGCTCGTACTCGCTGCCCTTGCCGCCGGGGACGATGACGCCGACGGCGACCTGGGTGCCGTCGTGAAAACCGCTGGGGAGACCTAGGATGTCCGATTCAAGATAGCAATCGCGCCAGTCGCCTTCGTAGGCCGTGGGATCGGGACGGCGCTCAACGTCGCAGTCGTGGACTAAGGTAATTGCCACTCGGGTCGCCTGTCGAGAATGTGCCGCATCATATCGGGGGCGTGGCCAATCTGATAGATATAGGCGTCGTTGCCCTGGCTGGTGTCCATGCCAAGCATGTCGCGGGTGTAGCTGGCGCCTTTGACGCCTTTGATGTGGTGACTAACAACGACTCGGCGGCCCTCGGAGACCCCGATGTTCATGGCGTAGAGGCTGAGGGCGTCGAGGAGACGAGTCTTGTCCTGGAGGTCTTGGTTGACGACGAACGTCTTAATCTCGTAACCCTTTCCCTGGACTGTTTCCAGTGGATAGGCGATGAGGGCGGCCTGGAGGTCGGTGCCGACGTAGAGCACGACGATGCGGAATCCGGTGTCCTTGAGGTCGCGGAAGCGGTCGATGCTGGTGTCGAAGGGGATGCCGAGTTGCGTCCAGACCTTGCGGCAGAGGTCGTAGAGGGGCTTGAGGTCGGCGTCCGTGGTCTCGCGGAAAATCACGGCGCGACCAGCCATACGAGGTCGGAGCCTTCGTTAGGGCTGGTGCCGACCTGAGTGATGTTAATATCGAAGTAGTCGCTGTCGGAGATGGCCTGGCTGATGACGGCGGAGCCCGTCTGGGAGCCAGCGGCGATGGTGACGGTGCCAAGGGGGGCGCCGTTGCACCTGACCTGGACAATGATGTCAGTAGTTTGTGGTGCGACGGACACGCGGCAGTAGATCTTGGTGGCGGTGAAGCCTTCCCCCTTGTAGGGCACTTGCGGCGGTTTGAGGCCGGTGGAAAGGACGCCCGGGTAGAGGGCGCCGAGGGGGGCGTGATTGTCCCCCCCCCCCGCCACCGCGAACTCCAGACCTGACTCGTCGCCCTTGACCGTAGCCGTTTTCCCAGCCTGGCCTGTATAGCTATCGGGGACGTCAGGAAGTTCAAGAAAGGAGTCGGGCAGCGGGTCGATCTTGAAGCCTCTTTTTCCCATTCTGGACTCCCATGGATGAAGGAACGCCCCCGCGCGGGGCGTCCCCTCTGCTTCGTTTCGGCTACGGGCTACTAGGTGGCTGCCTGGTCGTCGTAGTCGATGTCGAGGTCGCCGGCGGCGTCCCGCTGGATCCCGAGGATCCGGAACTCGCCGGTCTCCGGGTCGGTCTTGACGTACTTCCGGTCCTTGTAGGAGACCCCGTCCAGGTCGTCCTTGGCCGCCCCACCAGCCAGCTTGGAGTCCGTCCCGCCACCGAAGGTGGCGCCTCCAAATGCACCGTTCGTCAGGGTCTCGGTCGAGGCGATGGAGTTCCCGGTCGTGCCGGCGTCCTTGGCCTCCACGTCAATCGAGTCGCCGGTTCCGGCCACGGCCTGGACCGTCGGGTGCAGGGTCATCGCGGTGGCGTAGTCGGTGCCCGCGGTACCGTTGAGGTTGATGGCTGAAATCAGGTTGGCGATTGACAGCGCGACGGTTGCGCCGATCTTCACGTTGCCGTCCACATCCGTCAGGATGTCCTGGAACACGTAGACCTTGGAGTCGAGGGTGACGGTCTCGGTGTCCAGCGGCTGGTTGGTCAGGGTCAGCGTCTCGGAAGCTCGGACCCGTGCCCCGGTCACTGCGCTGTCTGCCAGCTCCGTCGAGTCGACTTCCAGGGCCTCGATGGGCCGGGCGGCCGCTGAAACGGACGAGGCCCGCGTAATGTCTGCTGTTGCCGCGTTGATCTTGTCGACGATCTCGTCGTTGGTGTACGCGACCGCGTCAGGGTCGATTACGAAGCTCTTGATTCCCATATTCCTGTCCTCCTGTGCCCCGATTATACCCTATTCTTCGCCGTCCTCAAAGTCGATACCGAGCTTACCAAGGAGGGTCACGAAGATGTTTTTCACTATCTTCCCGCCGTCGCGGGGCACAGATGTAATGTCACCCCCCCCCGTGACGATGTACGTCGTCTCACGCACGGTAACTCCAGCGTGGGACTCCCAATACTCGGTGTACCTGCTCACGGGCGACCACGCGCCCTACTTCTTCCGTCGCTTCGCCCAGCCGCCCATCGATAGGCCACCGATGTCGCCCGACTTGACTACGGGCCAAACATCCTCTTCCCAAACTACGCCCATCCATATACTGTTCGCAGGAATGGTGCGTTCCTCTTCCTCGCCGGTGAACTTGACTACGACCTCGAACGGCCACGAGACGATGTCAACCATCTCGCCAATGACGTTCGCAGCCTCACCGTGCTGCAGATAGATGTTCCGGTTGCCCTTACGGACGTACTCCCACTGGGCCTCCTGGAGGTCGTCAGCGAGCGCGAACTCCTCGTGAGCATCGAGCTCGGGATCGTCCTTCGTGTTGGTCGCCTGGTACACTACGCCGAACGTGTAGCGCTTGTCCGCAGCCTTCTGGACGACCTTGATGCCTAGCTCAAACGTGTCCTCAGTGTCGGGCTCTTCGGTCGGTGCAAGGTAGAAGGTCTTGTCCAACTCCACGAGGTCGAATAGTGGCGAGCCCTGGGCCTCCGAGCTGAACTCGATCTTGTCCGTCTCGTCCTGCCCGATGTCGAGCAGCTCCATCAACGCCTTGGCGACTCCGTGTGCGTCCGCGTTCACGCGGCTATCACGAACAACCAGACGGCCGTCAGAGCGCCGCACGACGTAGCCCGAGACTAGGACGCCCACACCCTTCCCCACCGTGACCTGGTGGCGTCCGCCACCCTGACCGCCGGTACGTACTGGCGGCTTTGGCTGCGTCCTACTCACTAGGGGCTTGATGACTACGTTGTTCTTGTCCATGGCTTCCCTCGCGTTACGCGATGCGCAGCCTCTCTGGTGGGTAGATGCTGCCCCACGATCGCTTGGCGAACCGCCTCATCACGCGACCGTTCTCGGTGTGGGCGACCGTACGGAAGTCTGGGTTCAGTCGAAGCAGTGCTGCCTCTGAGGAGAACCAGTTGCCTGCGACATCCCCTGACTTGACGATCACGTACCTCGCCTTGATTACCGGTGGCCGTGGTGGCGCTGGCGCGCCACCCGGAATCGTAAGCACCTGACCCGGACGGATCAAGTTCGGGTTCGGCCCGATGACTCCCTTGTTCGCCTCGTACAGTGTCTGCCAGTTGGCGATGCCGAGGTGGGCCGCGATGCCGGACAGCGAGTCTCCCGGCTTCACGGTATATGTGCCGGGCTGTGGAGCCGGTGCTGGGGTTGGAGGCGGTGGGGGAGTAGGTGCGGGGGCGGGTGCAGGCTTCGGGCCTACCTTGAAGACCTCGCCCGGATGGATGAGGTTCCAATCACCACTCCCTGGCTTGCCCAGGTTCAACACGATCAGCTGATCCAGGGTGAGTCCGAACCTCGCAGCGATGGCACTGGCATTGTCGCCCGACACGACCTTGTAGTGATCCGATGGCACTGGTGGTGGCGGTGGCGGAGGCGGTGGCGGTGGTGGAGGCGGTACTGGTAGATCGAGGCCCAGTCGGTCCAGAGCAACCACGTTCCAATCGGCACCCCATCCATTCACCGGCGCGGTGCCGGCGTACTGAAGGATGGCACGCTGCTGCCAACCACCGAACTTGGACCAGGCCCAATCGATGTCGGGTGGCGTGTCCGGCTTGTAGCCCGACTTGAGGTAGTAACGAGCCTCCCACAGTGGGTACTGCTTGAACTCCGTCACACCCGTGCCCATGACCGCCGACCAGCTGCGCTTGCTGCAGTAGATGACGATCCGCTTGTTGGCGAGGGTCAGGTTCTGGCAGACGTCCATGAGCCTACCGACCGGGTTGGTTGGATGTAGTCTGCTACCCTCGAGGTCGGGGGCAACGAACACGAGCTCCTCCCAGAACTTGCCGGCGGCATCCTTGGCTGCCCTCACAAGCGAATGGGTCTCGATGGTGTCATCGGGCGGGACCCAGATGTAGCCCGCCAACGTCATACCAACGTCCTTGGCGAACCCCAACTGCGCCTCGGCGTGGTCGTTCGTGCCTGTGCCCGTTGGGCCGGATCCCCACAGCTGAGCGATGTACAAGCGCACACCCATATCGTAGGCGTACTGCAGGTGCTGCCTACTCAGGCGGCCCTGCCACTCGGATGCATCTAGCGCAAGGATCGAGTTAGGCATGCTGTCTTCATTATAAGTGCAGAGCGCCAAGAGGTCGAGGCCCTTAACCCAAGACTTCGAGGATTGAAGCTACTGCCCTAGAATACGGTGGAATTTAGCTGGGGATTCGTGCGCTGCTACATGGAATCCGGATTCCAAATTCCGGATTCTGAGTGCCACGGCCGAAATCCGGAATCTGAGATCCACTTCTCAATTCCGGAATCCAAATCCCGGAACTGAGATCCCGGAATCCCAAAGCCGGATCTCAATGTCCGGGTTGGCAGTCGGCTCTTGCGTCCTTCTTGAGCCGCGACTTCCGTGGGTTGGCCGGTACGAGTTGGGGCACCGTCTTCGGCAGCCCTGTCACACCCCAATACGACGAACGCTTATCCTTGCCAGCATCCTTCAGCGACGATCGCCGGTGAGGAGCCTTCCCACTCTCCCAGTAGGACTGGAGCCGCGTCGTGTCGCGCATCCCATAAGGATCATCGAGGCGGCCGGCTCTCCAGCCACGAAGACGACGCGCAGGGCCGCCTCGGTGGTGAAGGATGCCCGCGGTCTCACCCTCGAAGATACCACCGAAACTATTCCAGTGACACCCGAGGACGAGCATCCTAACGGGAGTCGTGTAGAGCGCACGGATGAGTGCACCCTGGTCTCGACGCCCGAGCTTGAACCACTCCCGGACCCATTCACTGAAGAACCGCTCCGTCGCCTTGGTCCGTCGGAACCCTATGACGCCGCCCGCGAGCTGCAGTGCTCGGCTGGATCCAATTGCCTCACGTCCAAGCCTGTTCTCGCCTGAATCGCGTCGCCACAAGCTGTAGATGAGGTCGTAGTCGTCCTGGTCCTTGGTAAGCACTAGCTCCCAACCGTCGCTCAGTGCGTCGAACAGGAACGAGACATCAGCAATCAGCTCTGTGTCGGCGTCGAGGTAGAGGACCTCCTCCCACGACGCAGGAGTCAGCTCGTACATCTTCGTCTTCACGATTCGACCACCAAGGTCGGCATCAGGGTGCGTCACATAGAGGTCTGCCTCTTGCAGTGGCATCTCTGATGCAACGGCCACAGGGATTCCGGGCATGTGCTGATGAACGCTCTTGATCAGTCGCCGAGCACACTCACGCGCTTTGTCGCCGTACGCAACAACGTAGATCCCACGACGCGATTTACGCGCAGTGGGACTGACCGTGGCTGTAGTCTCGAGACTGTTGACCGCCTCCACGTGCCCCTTGATCCAACCCTCGATCGTGTACGGCTCTGTGACGGTCCGGAGCTCGTCACGCCGGACGGTCTCCAACGAGCCCGCAAGCTCAGCAAACGCCTGTGTCGCGCTCTCCGCATCGCCAGCGTCGTAGCGCACAATGCCGGGGACGTCCGGCAGGTCATCCAAGAGGCCAACGTGGCGAGGGATGACTACAGGGATGCCACATGCCAACGCCTCAAGTGGCCCGTAAGGGATGCCCTCGATCAGCGATGGGCAGAAGTAGATGTCCAGGCTGCTGTACCACTCTGCGAGCTTCTGATACGGAACCCCGTGTGTTGGGACAGGCCAACCGCGACCAATAGCATTCCAAGCGAACTGCTTGCCCGTCTTCGTATGTAGGACCTCCTCGACGAGCCCCTCGCCCTTTCGTCCACCGCCGTATACGAAACCCGAGACCCCTACAGCCAGCTTCGCACTGTACCTAGATCTGGCTGAGGCACACGACACCGGCGCGAAGAAGTCGCGGTCGAGTGGAGGGAGGATCCGTCGTGTCAACCCGTGCTGCTTGAGGTCCTCCTCATACATCGGTGTCCAGCAAATACGCAATCGACTACGCGCTGCCTGCCGGTCCCAGAACGTCACCTTCTTCGGCGCAGTATCCTCACGATGCGTGAAGAGACTGATCATGGGTAGGTCGTGCTTGTGACGGAGCTCCAAGTAAGGGAACGCGTAGTTTAGGTCTGCCGTCGGATCCGGCTCACTCGAAAGGGTCCAGCCAAGATGGTCGCGCAGCATACGCGCCATGCGAGGGAGGATCCGACTACCCTCGAAGCTCGAGCAGACGATGTGCACCTTAGATGACACTACGCTCGTCCTTGCGCACGGTCAACTCGGCTGCGATACTCGGACCGGCTGGCTTCGACAGCTTGCACCACTCGATCTTCCACTTGTAGGGCGTGTAGAACGTGTACTGCTTTCCCTTCGCTGTCTCCGGGTCGAAGTAATCGAGGCTGTGGAGCGTGAACCTCCAGTAGTGCGAGGGGTCGTCCCAAGAGCCCTCTGCATCCCATCGCGGCACCTTGAGCTTGAGTCGCCCGCCAGGACGTAGAAGCCTCCAGCACTCGCCGAGGCTTTCAAAACAAGCCAATATCTCCACTCAGTAGGCAGCGGAGACGAGCAAGCCATCCAAGACTTGCGAGTCGTCGTAGGCGGCTTCGATTCTGACGACGAGACTGTAGCTTTTCTTGCTGGAGCACTGATGGCCCGAGCCATGACCACCGAAATTGGGATTGTGGGACCGATCGCCGAAGAGTTGTACGAGACTTGGCTTGAAGAGTACAGTGCATGAGTCGTCCAATAGGAACTTGGCGAGCCGTCATCTTCGTTCGTGATCACGACGGACATCCAATTTCTACACTCGGTCTCGGTTACGGCAAGACCAAAGCTGAAGCCCGAAGTACGGCAGCTAATGACGCAAGCTTTGTGCTTCGCGACAAGGGTGAGTGGTATGGAGCCATCTGTATCGCTCGCGACCTTCGTGAATCAGCCAAGACCAAGTTGTGGGGAGGTTACCGAGTCGATGTGAAACGAGTCGAAGCTGGTGACTGGGATGCGGAGGAGAAAGAGTAATGGCAGCAGCACCACCACTCCCCAAACCCGGTACCGAATACGGACCGTGTGAGGAAGCTTGCGAACACTCAGATTGCCTAGCTATGCTTCGGACGGCTACTGAGCTTTGCTTGCACTGCAATGAGCCGATTGGGTATGAGTCCAGATGGTTTGACATGACTCCATTGGAAGAACCCGTACCGAAGATTTATGCCCATGCGGTGTGCGTCTTCAAAGATGCAGAGCGACATAATGTCTAAGATCAATTACGAGGATTGGCAACCTAGAGGTGACAGACTGACAGCTTTGGGTCACGCTGATCGAATAGCTGTGGATTATGCCAGTCAAGGCTACAACCTCACGTTGCGTCAGCTCTAC
>LAZR01001277.1_pt1 | contig 16218 bp, 12 predicted proteins | sample 329461 | NCBI WGS metagenome assembly LAZR01 (sample SAMN03002196, study PRJNA259156) | marine sediment metagenome | biome: sea floor; feature: Hydrothermal impacted sediments; material: marine sediment; isolation source: Loki non-amplified sample from Loki's castle hydrothermal vent sediment ...
GTCTCCGGCACGGTGCAGGTGCCACGCAGGAATCCTCACGCATGATCGGGCCCTTCGAGGTGTTGATCGGTTTCATCATCCTGCTCGGCATGATGATGGCCGGCGTCCACGTCGCGGTGGCGATTTTTAGCGTCTCGGCCATCGGCACGCTGGTGTATCTGGGCCTGCCACTGTTGTATTCGTTTGGCGATACGCTGTGGGGCACGCTCAATAACTTCCTGCTCACGGCGATCCCCCTGTTCATCCTGCTTGGCGAGCTGTTGCTGCGCAGCGGCATCACCGAGCGTATGTACAGCGCCCTTTCGGTATGGCTGAGTCGCATGCCCGGCGGGCTTTTGCATACCAACATCGGCGCATCGACGGTATTCGCCGCGATGTCGGGGTCGTCGGTGGCCACTGCCGCGACCATCGGCACTGTGGCACTACCTGCCCTCTCTGACCGCGGCTACAACGAGCGCCTGGCATTGGGCACCCTAGCCGCCGGTGCCACCCTGGGCATCCTTATTCCGCCCAGCATCAATATGATAATTTACGGTGCCATCACCAACACTTCCATCGGCAAGCTGTTCATCGCCGGTATCTTGCCTGGGCTGGTGCTCGCCGGGTGCTTTATGCTGGCGATTATGGCCTTCAGCCTGTTACGCCCTGGCGTGGCCGGCGACCCGGAGCCGCGCGTGCCGTTTCGCCAGCGGCTACGTTCACTGGCCGATCTGCTGCCGCCAGCGTTCGTCTTCGCGATCGTCATCGGCAGCATCTACAGCGGCTGGGCCACACCCACTGAGGCGGCGGCGCTCGGCGTGGTCGCGGCACTGGTGCTGGCGGCAATCTATCGCAAATTGACGATCCGCATGCTGCACGAGAGCTTCCTGTCGATGGCGCGTACCACGGCGATGATCCTGCTCATCATCGTTGCCGCCTTTTTCATGAACTACATCGTCGGCATCCTGGGCATTCCCTTCACTTTGACCAACTGGGTCGCCGGCCTGGGCCTCACGCCACTTGGGCTAATTCTCGCGCTGGTAGTATTTTACCTGGTGCTGGGCTGCTTTCTCGAGACGCTGTCGATGATGATCGCCACCGTGCCCATCATCGTGCCGATGGTAGTAAAGTTCGGCTACGACCCGGTGTGGTTCGGTATCTTCCTGGTCATTATGATGGAGATCTCGCTGATCACCCCACCGATCGGCATGAATCTCTACGTGGTGCAGGGAGTACGCGGCAAGGGCTCGATCACCGACGTGATGCTCGGCAGCCTGCCGTTCCTCGCCATCATGCTGCTATTCGTGCTGCTGATAATCATCTGGCCGGGGCTGGTGATGTGGCTGCCTGATGCCATGGGCTAGGACGCTAGAGGGTTCCTGGACGATCGCACCAGAGCGCGGCCAACTACAACTATAACAAAAAGAGGAACGCAGCATGGACAACACAAACAACGCCTCGGCATCGCGGGATAGTCTCCAGCCGGTGGCGGAGGCACAACGGCCGATGACTCAGGGCAGTTATGCCCTGGTCTTCTGGTCGTCGGGCATCATCGTTCAGATCATGGTGATTGGGCTGTACTTGCTGCATCCGGTAGGCGCTCTGAATTTCGTTCAGGTCATTGTGGCGGGGGTGGTTGCCAGTATATTGGTCGCCCTGTTGATGACGCTACAGGGGCATGCCGGCATGCGATACGGCATTCCGTTCATCGTTCAGGGGCGAACGGCATTCGGCACTCAAGGTACCAAGGTCGTCGCCATCTTGAGATGCATACCGGCCATCGCCTGGAACGGTATCGGTACCTGGATTGGTGCCCTGGCCTTACAGCAGGTCACGACTAGCCTATTTGAGCTCGGCAATGTCTGGGTTTATTTCTTCTTTCTATTGATTCTGCAGAGTTTGCTGGCCTATCGCGGCGTGGGTACGATCACCCGATTCAATGGCGCGATGTCGCTGATCATTTTCGCCATGCTGTTGTATTTCTTCTATATAGTATTTGCAGAAGGTAACATCGATTTTTCAACCGCCTCAGAAGTACCCGGGTCCTGGGGGCTGTTGTGGATCGCCGGCATGATGGCGGCCTTCGCCAACTGGACGACCGTCATTCTCAACAGCTCTGACTTGACCCGCCAGGTCAATCCGCGGGGGCGTTCTATTTTGCGCGTCAGCGCAATTGCCAACTTCTTCGGCGTCATCCCGCCATGGCTGTTCATGATTCTGTCCGGAATGCTGATCGGTCTGGCAACTGGTAGCACCGATCCGATCGCCGGTCTCGTCGAACTGGCACCTAATCCAGTGTTTGGCATCGTACTGCTGGTGTTCATCATTCTGGCGCAGATTACTTCGAACCTCACCCTCAATATTCTGCCGCCGGCACTTGCCTTCCAGGATATCTTCAAGATTTCCTGGAAGGCCGGAATCATTCTGGTCGCCGCGCTCTCGGTAGTGACGGCCCCCTGGTATTTGCTCTCCAGTGATTACTTCTTCAAGTTCCAGAACTTCTATGCGAGTTTTTTAGGGCCGGCCACCGCCATCATGCTGGCGGACTATTTCATCATCCGCAGAACTCAGCTCGATGTGGAAAAGCTCTACGATAACAAAACCTATCGCTATTCACGTGGATTCAGTCTACCAGGCATGCTGTCTCTGGTAGCCGGCGCGGTGGCGTCCTTCGTGTTTCTCGACTATTCATGGCTGGTGGGCTTTCCCTTTACCCTGGTGCTCTTTCTGGTCGTCAAGAAAATAGGATCGAATGGATAAATGCCGTGATGAAAGAAGACGATTTCAAAGTACGCATGTTCGTGAATGGTCAGGCGCTGGCTGGCGGTTCCATAAACTTCGCTCTGGAAGGCGCTGCGTTTCTGGGCAGGGTCAGGACTGCGGGTAAATATCGCTTTTATTCCGTTCGTGACGAATTTCCCGGGCTTTTGTCGGTGTTGAATGGCGGGCAGAAGATACCGGGTGAGCTTTATGAGGTCTCCTACGCCCAACTACGCGAAAGCCTGTTGCCGAATGAGCCCGCGGAGCTGGAACTCACAGTCATAGAGCTGGAAGACGGATCCGGCTCTCTCAGCATGTGCCTGAGAGAGCCTGCAGTCAGGCTGCCGGCGATAGTGGATATCACGGCAAGTGGCGGTTGGCTTGCCTATTTGGAAAGTCGGCAGTCGAAGCGCTGAAAGAGAGACAGGGTGTGCCCCAGGCCAGCATCCACAACGGATATAAAGGTAGCAACGTCATGAACTTCGATACATTGATTAAAAACGGCCAGATCGTTACCGCGGTAGACTGTTACTACGCCGATATCGCCATCAAGGCGGGGCGCATCGTGGCACTCGGCCATGAGCTGGGCGCGGCGGCTGAGGTCATCGATGCTGAAGGATTATGGGTATTGCCCGGCGGCATCGACGCGCATTGCCATCTGGATCAACCGCTCGGCGACGGCGCGGTAATGGCCGACGGCTTTTACAGCGGTACCCGTTCCGCGGCTTGCGGTGGCACCACCACCGTGATGCCCTTTGCTGCCCAGCAAAAGGGCCAAAGCCTGCGTGCCGCGGTAGAAGATTATCATCGCCGCAGCGATGGCCAGGCTTTCATCGACTACGCTTTTCACATGATCGTTTGCGATCCTACCGAAACGGTATTGAAGGAGGAGCTCCCAGCGCTGATCAGCGAGGGCTATACCTCTTTCAAGATCTACATGACCTACGATGACCTCAAACTCAACGATCGGGAGATTCTCAATGTTCTGGCGCTGGCGCGACGCGAGGGCGCTATGGTCATGGTGCATGCGGAAAACGCTGACTGCATCGCCTACTTGACCGAGCTTCTCACTGAGAGCGGCAACACTGGGCCTTATTATCATGGCGTGGCACATTCGAGCATTGGCGAGCGTGAGGCGTCCCATCGCGCGATTTCGCTGGCCGAGCTGGTCGACGTGCCGGTTCTGATCGTGCATGTTTCCGGCACTGAAACCATCGAGCAGATTCGTTGGGCACAGAACCGTGGGTTACGCATCTATGGTGAGACCTGCCCGCAGTATCTGATGCTCACGGCCAAGGATCTGGATCGTGACGGGTTCGAAGGTGCCAAGTATGTATGCAGCCCCCCGCCCCGGGATCCGGCAGCCCAGGAGGCGGTTTGGCAAGGGCTCGAATCCGGGGTTTTTCAGGTGTTCTCCTCGGACCATGCACCGTTTCGCTTCGAGGATGCCAAGGGCAAGAAGCTGCACGGCGAACACGCCCATTTTGAACACATCCCCAACGGCATTCCCGGGCTTGAGACGCGTCTGCCGATTCTGTTTTCTGAAGGGGTGGTCAAAGAGCGTATCGACGTTACCCGTTTCGTCGCGCTGACTGCGACCAACCCCGCCAAAATCTACGGGCTATATCCACGCAAAGGCACCATTGCCATCGGCAGTGACGCCGACCTGACGCTGTGGGACCCGACGGCAAAAAGCACCATACGCAACGCCGAGTTGCATCATGCCGTGGACTACACCCCTTACGAGGGGCTTGAGCTGACCGGCCGCCCCATGCTTACGCTGTGCCGCGGTCGGGTCGTATCTCGCGCCGGCAAGCCCGAGAGCGAGGCCGGTTACGGTGAATTTCTAAAGTGCGACAAACCCCGGCCGGCGCGCCCACGCGGCAACGCCAAGGGCTTCTGATTATGACCCATGACGAGATCGTAACCGCTGGCGCTCAGCGCTTGGTCGACGCCTACGAACGGCACACGCAGATTCCGCTGCCCGAGGATATTTCACTGACCGAAGTAGAGGACGCCTATGCCATTCAGGAGCGGGTATCGGCGCATTTGGGTACGCCCTCTGGCTGGAAACTCGGCGGCATTATCAGGGGCGAGGTGCCACGTTTCTCGCGGTTGTTCAGTGAAAAGAGCCGCCAGTCACCGGCGCGGCTAGCGCGGAATGACTACCATAGAGTGTTGCTCGAGCCGGAACTGGCCGTGGTGTTGGGAGGCGACTTACCAGCACGGGACACGCCCTACACATTGGGCGAGATAGCCGCTCAAGTCGCCAGTCTGCACGCGGCGATCGAGGTGGTCGATAGCCGGTTTAAAAGCTGGCCCGAGGTGCCGCCATTGTGGCAGCTCGCCGATGGGTTGAGTCATGGCAGCTTCGTGTTGGGCAGCGGTGTCGATGGCGGAAATTTGCGGCAAATGAAAGACGCCGCCTATCGCTTGACGCTAAACGGTAACGTCGCCTTGTCGGGCCAGGGTGGCCACCCTGGCGGCGATCCCGCGCTGCTGTTGATGCAGATGATCAACACCCGTTTTGCCGCCAGTGGTGTTGGGTTTCAGGCGGGTGAAGTAATCACCACCGGCACCTTCAATGGCGTACTGGAAATGCAGCGCGGCGATAATGCTCGATTGGTGTTCGAAGAGATAGGCGAGGTGGAGTTGATTCTGGATTAGCGACTGGACCATGGCTTTGGATTGTATTCAAGCCGCAGACCCGGACCAGCGCCCAAACAAATATCAACGCCCCTTCAGCGTTGACCTGACGGGGCAATAATGTCCCCACTCTTGAGAAACTCCGTTATCTCAGCCACCGGCAGCGGCCTGCACAGCAAGTAACCCTGAAGCTGATCACATCCTTCCTGTGCCAGGTGGGCAGCTTGCTCTGGCGTTTCGACGCCTTCAGCGGTTGATTTCAACCCCAGACTTTTAGCGATGAACAGAACCGCCGACACGATGGCTGCATCCTTGGGGTCGACAAGCATATCCCGCACAAAGCTTTTATCGATTTTGAGCTTGCCTATGGGCAACTCCTGCAAAAGACTCAAGGATGAGTAGCCCGTACCAAAATCATCCAGTGAAATTGTCACGCCTTTTTTACGCAACGTGTCCAGATTGCCGATCACCTCCGGTCGGATCTTCATCAGCGCTGTTTCGGTAATTTCGAGCTCCAATTGCCAGGGGAACAGCCCGTTATCCTTCAAGACTTCCCCAACAATCGTGACAAGATCCTGGCGTTGTAGCTGTATAGCGGAAACATTAACCGAAACACAGGTACGGGTAAGCCCCGCCGCCCGCCAGGCGCTCAATTGGCGCCCTGCCTCACGCAAAACCCATTCACCCACCGGTAGAATCAAGCCACTGTCCTCGGCGATGGGAATAAACCGGTCCGGAAGAATAATTCCCTCAAGCGGATCATTCCAGCGCAGCAGCGCCTCCAGGCCAACGATCTCGCCGGTTCGGGCTTGTACCAGCGGCTGGTAATAAAGCTCCAGCTCGTCGTTTTTTAACGCGCGCCTCAGCCTGCCTTCCAGCGAGATATGCTCAAGCGCCGCAAGGTTATAAGACGCAGAATAAAACTGAAAATTATCACGCCCCTGCTCTTTGGCCTGGTACATAGCCGCATCGGCAAGCTTTATCAGCTCATCCACATCACCACCGTCTTCGGGAAACAGCGAGATGCCAATGCTGCTGCCGCTGTATATCTCCTTGTCGTCAAAACAGAACGGCACCTTCATGATTTCGAGAATGCGCGAGGCAACCTTCGCCGCATCGTGGGAGCTGTTTATCCTGGGCAGCAGCACAACGAACTCGTCACCGCCCAAACGAGCGAGCAAATCCGACGTGTTTCGAGGGGCCTCCTGGTGGATAACATCTTCCGCCCGAAGAACGACTTTGAGGCGATTGGCCATTTCCTTGAGGAGTTGGTCGCCCACCTGATGCCCCAGGGTGTCGTTCACTCGCTTGAAGTTATCAAGATCGAGGAACAACACGGCCATCTTGCCGTTCTCGCGACGGGCAAGAGAGATCATGCCGCGAAGCGTCTCATGGGCCCGGAACCGATTGGGCAAGCCGGTAAGACTGTCGTGATAGGCCAAACGCTCGACTTTGATCCGTGACGTTTCCAGATTGCCCGCCATATCCTGAAAATTCAGTGCCAACTGGCCCAGTTCGTCGCGGGTCGATAACGCGATCTCGGGCGCCAGATTGCCATGGCCGATCTCGCGGACCGCCTCCATCAACTGCTTCAGCGGACGAACCATGAGAAAATTCATAGCAATCAACAACGTTATGATCAGCAGCACGACAGTGCCGAGCACGATCCAGGCAACACTATTCCCCAACCGCTGACTTTCTTTAAGCCACTCCTCCTCCGGCAGTATGCCGATCAACAGCAGATCCTTATGCAGGCGTCGTGTCGCTAACAGGCTATTCGCCTGTTTATAGGATACGGGCACACGCTGTTCGTTTTTCGCCATCTCCAGCACCTTTTTTAACAGAGGCGCCGGTATGCCCTGACCCAATCGGGAGGCGTCAGGATGAAAAAGAATCTTACCGTCTGTATTAACGACAAGCGTACGACCGTTTTCGCCAATCCGGTTGGCGTCCATCTGCTCCGCCAGAAAATCCAGCCCAATGGTGACCACAAGATAACCTCGCAGCGTTGGCGTGCCATTAAGCGGGTCCTGGGTAGACAGATCAATCAACCGAAGGGGGCGCGCAACCTGCAGCGATACCCTTTGGCTGTCAGGGGGAGTGGTCACCTGAACAAATGTCTCGCCTTTGAATCGGCCCAGCTCCCGAAAGAACGTTGTACCCCCCTCTTCTTCGGTCATATTGGGAATCGGTTTCAAGGTCGTGCGAGCATCCTCGTAGCCATCCGGCAGCAGAAAGCGGATCTCACTGTAATCGGGGTAGGCGCGCAGGTAACTGGAGAATAGCTTCAACAGAGAGGGCAGCATCAGTACATACCGCTCTTCTTCGTCTTCCGTCAGCGCATAGGCCCGCATCAGCGAGGCATCAGCAAACAGCCGGGCGTTAGCTTTAGCAACGTCCTGGTGCATCTGAAAATTGCGGGCCATTTGATCCATTATCGTCGTCATCTGACTTGAACTGCGCTCTATCGCCGTGGAGCGCAGCTGGTCATAAGCAAGCCATCCCAAAATCAACAGCGGGATCACTGCCAGGGGCACAACAACCAAGAGGACTTTCGCGTGAAGACGCATACGCAAATACCAGATTCAGTTAACGAGACGCGAAAAGATCGCTGCTCGGCTTTTTTGCGTCCGGGCGGGTAGGCGATGATAGGTTTCCGACTTCTCCAGCGCCTCCACACTCGGATAGATAACCGGATCGCTTTTGAAATCAGCCGGCAGCAGCGCGTCAGCGGCCAGATTCGGCGTGGCAAAATGGACGAACTGCGCCAACCGTGCGGCAATCTCCGGTTCGTTGATAAAATTGATGAATTGTTTAGCGGCCACTTTATTGGCAGAAGCACTGAGAACACTGACATAGTCGACCCAGATATTACTTCCCTCCTCCGGGAGCACAAATGCAATCTCATCGTGATGCTTCTGAACCTTCAGAGCACCACCGTTGTATATCATGCTCATGACAACCTGGCCGTTCACCAGGGCGGAACCGTCACCCCGGGAAACATAGTTGTACGTTTTTACGGCCGGCGCCTGCGCCTGCAGTAGTGCCTCAGCTTCTTTGAGCTCTTGGGGGTCAGTGCTGTTGAGTGAATAGCCCAGTGCCTTCAGCGCCATGCCAATCAGATCTCTCGTATCACTGATCATCGCCACTTTGCCATGCAATTCCGGAGCTGGCTGCAGCAGGTCCATCCAGCTTGAAACAGGCGCAGAAACCAGATCCTTGCGGTAGGCAATGCCTAGCGTGCCCCATAAATAGGGCACGCTGTAAACTTCAGCCTCCTCGTGAACAGCACGCCAGTGCGGATCGACATATCTCAGATTGGGGATGTCCGTTTCATCAATCGGTTCAAGCCAGCCGCGCTTTGCCAGGATCCGAATTGAGGTGCCATCGACAAGCACCACATCGAAACCTCTTCCTCCGGTTCCGACCAGAAGTTCATCCCGGGCCGCATCGGATTCGAAATAGGTTTGCTTTACCTGAATGCCGGTGCGCTGCTCGAACGCCTCCAGAATGTCCGGATCCATATAATCCGACCAGGTGAGAAATACCAACTCCGTTGGCTCTGCGGCCCGCAATGGCGAACTGACCGCAATGAGAACGAACGCCACCCAGAGGACTTTGTAGTTGCTTATGGAAGCTTTATTTTTGTTCATGGTAAACAGGCCCACAAGGTGAGAATTCGACGGTCAGTAGACAATACGTGAGAAGATTGCCGCGCGTTTTTTTTGGGCTCGAGGAGGCAGGCGACTGTATGCTTCCGAGTCTTTCAGCGCCTCCGGGGTCGGGTAGATAACCGGGTCGCTTTTGAACTCTGCCGACAGCAATTTTTCAGCGGCAAGGTTGGGGGTCGCGTAATAAACGTACTTTGCCAGCTGCGCGGCGATCTCAGGCTCATTGAGGAAGTTGATGAATTGTTTGGCCTCAGCTTTTCTGGACGAGGCGCTAAGCACACTCAAATAGTCGGTCCAGATATTGCCGCCCTCTCTGGGAAGTACAAACACAATATTGTCGTTATATTTCTGCAACATCAGAGTGTCGCCGTTATACATCATACTCATGGCAACCTCGCCGGTTAACAGCGCGGAATCTTCATTCAGGGAAAGGTAGCGGTAGGTGTACACCGATGGAGCCTGTGCTTCCAGCAGGGCCTCTGCTTCTTTCATTTCCTTTTCATCATTACTGTTGAGTGAGTAGCCAAGCGCCTTGAGCGCCGCGCCGATCATATCCGCGCTATCGCCAATCATGCTGATTTTGCCATGCAGTTCCGCTACCGGTTGCAGCAGGTCCATCCAGCTTGAAACAGGCGCCGAAACCAGATCTTTACGGTAGGCAATGCCCAGCGTGCCCCAAAAATAGGGCACGCCAAAATCTCCGGATTTCTCAAATGCAGTACGCCAGCGTGGATCAACGTGCTTCAGGTTAGAAACACTCGACTCGCCAAGGGGCTCAAGCCAGCCGCGTTGCGCCAGAATCCTGATCGAGGCGCCATTGATGAGCGCCACATCAAAGCCTTTACCTTCGGTCTCCAGCAGCAGTTCGTGCCTGGTCGTATCGGAATCAAAATAGCTCTGTTTCACCGTGATACCGGTGCGCTGTTCAAACTCTGAGAGAATCTCCGGATCCATGTAATCCGGCCAGTTGAGGAACACAAGTTCTTTTGATTCCTCGGCTTGCACAAAAACGGCAGTCACGAGCAACAAAAACGCTACCACTATCGTTTTACCAGAACGCATAATTTTCCCATTAATTGCGGGCAACAACGTATACAGCGGGGTCCCTGCTGCACGTTCACCATTCTTTATCACCAAGGCTCAAATAGCCAATCCCGTTCCCTGGTGGCACCAATAAGGTTTCGCTTTAAACCAAAACCCGCTAGTGTCGTGCCAGCAAAACGCCTTACTAAGGAACCTACTTATTATGCGAAAAAACATCCTGATAACCGGGGCAAGTACGGGCTTGGGTGAGGGCATGGCCCGGGCTTGGGCCGCTCAAGGTTGTAATCTGGCGTTGTGTGCCCGCAGCTCTGAAAAGCTGGGCGAATTGCAGCACGAATTGAAGAGTCTCCACCCCGATATCCGCGTACTCGTGCTCCCTCTCGATGTATGTGACTACGAGCAGGTGTTTGAGGTATTTCGGGCTTTTCAGAAGGAGCTCGGCGGCCTGGACCGAATTGTTGTTAACGCCGGCATCGGAAGCTCATCCGCGATCGGTCGCGGCCAGTTTTCCTCCAATCGTCAAACGGCTGAAACCAACTTTATAGCCGCCATCGCCCAGTGCGAATCCGCCATGGACATTTTCCGGGAACAGAACAGCGGTCATCTGGTTCTGATGTCCTCGGTCAGCGGCCTGCGGGGCTTCCGCGGACCACTGAACGTCTACGCGGCAACCAAGGCCGCCGTGGCATCGCTCGCAGAAGGCTTGCAGCTGGATACGAGGGGGACGCCAATCCGGGTAAGCAACATCATGCCAGGTTACATTCTCACCGACATTAACCGGAACGCCAAAAATGCGCCTTTTCGAGTGGATCTGGACACAGGCGTGCGAGCCTTGGTGAAAGCCATCGACAAGGAAAAACGTCGGGCCTACGTACCTTGGTGGCCCTGGGCGCCCATGAGTTACGTGCTGAAAGCGATGCCGTTTGGCCTCTTTGCGCGAACCCTGTAGCACGTCAAAGCCTTGCTTTTTGTCACTCCCTGCAAATGCTGTGCATAAACAATTCTGTGGGTAAACTGATCGTCTTCCGCCAAACTGTTTATGAACACAGCCACCCGCGGGGTTCAGGTTGTTCTAACATCTTTTAAGTAAATGGGCCCTTGGTCATTTAAGCCCAAGAGCCCACACAGAACCTTACGTGAACATCCGTCAGCGACCTGGAATCACTGATCCCGCGAGTAGCTTGCCTTGTTGAGCCAGAGAACCGCAAGGGTACTGGCCGCGCCTGACAGCAGATAGAGCGTCACCGAGGTAACTCCGAAGTGCGCCGACAGACCCAAGGCAACCAGAGGCGCAAACGCCGCCCCCAGCAACCACGCCATATCGGCCGTCAAAGCAGCGCCTGTATACCGGAAGCGCGCCTCGAAGTTGGCCGTTACGGCACCGGACGCCTGGCCGTATGAAAGGCCAAGCAGGATAAAGCCGATAATAATGAACAGGTCCTCGCCCACTTCACCACCGCCCAGCAACGTCGGTATGAAGAGGCTGAAAACAGCAATCAGCACAGCCAGGCTGCCAAGCATGGTGCGCCGCCCAAAACGGTCGGCCAGCAGTCCGGATAGCACGACGCCTCCCAAGGCGAAAAATGCACCTATAATCTCGACCACCAGAATATCGGTGATGGTGCGGTCAGAATAAAGAATCAGCCAGGACAGGGGGAAAACGGTGACCAGATGGAAAAGTGCATAGCTGGCAAGCGTCGCCAGAGCGCCGATCAGCACCACCCTACCCTGGTTTTTGGCCAGTTTTGAAACGCTGGAGGGCTGCAGCTCCCGTTGATCAAGAAGCTTGGCGTAATCGTCGGTTGCAACCAGGCGCAAACGAGCGAACAGCGCGACTACGTTGATGGCAAAGGCTACGAAAAACGGGTAGCGCCAGGCCCACTCAAAGAAATCTTTTTCCGACACGTTGGCCTGCATATAAGCAAACAAACTGGCGGCTACGATAAACCCGACAGGCGTACCCAACTGGCCAACCATTGCATACCAGCCTTTGCGATTGGCAGGCGCGTTCAAAGCCAGCAAAGAGGGCAACCCGTCCCAGGTGCCACCCAATGCAACCCCTTGCCCCAGGCGGAACAGCGCCAAAAGCACAATCGCATAGGCGCCGATGTCGTCATAAGTTGGCAAAAAAGCAATACCGGCTGTCGTCGTGCCCAGGGCAAACAGCGCTAGGGTTAATTTTGCTTCCCGGCCGAAACGCTCTTGCAGCTTCATGAACAAAATGGTGCCGAAAGGCCGTGCAATAAACGCAAATGAAAAGATAACAAAAGAATAGAGAGTGCCTACCAGTTGCGTCTCAAACGGGAAAAACAGAGCTGGAAACACCAGCACCGAAGCAATGGCATACACAAAAAAGTCAAAATATTCGGACGCCCGACCAATACTTACCCCCACCGCAATCTCTCCCGGGGTGATCGGTGCCTGGTGTTCCGACGTATCGGTAGCAGTAGCGTCGCTGTGGATAGTTGCCATGATTTTCAATCCTCAAAACTAAACAGGTTAAACACAGTGTACGATGATTTTAACGAATTAGGTACGGGACAACCTGTCCAATCGCCAAGTGCGATCTAGTTCTCTATAATAGTAGCTTATCAATCTCCACACTGGATTTGCTCGCATGCTTTTTCCACGACTACGATACGGACTCGCGCTTTTCCCGCTCACCCTGCTCGGCGGCTGTGGCATGGTGGTTATGGACCCGTCAGGGGATATCGCCTCCCAGCAGGCAGACCTGATTATTGTGTCCACCCTGCTGATGCTGATTGTGATTGTGCCGGTCATTTTTCTGACCTTTTTCTTCGCCTGGCGCTATCGCAAGAATAATAAAGCAGCGACTTACCACCCGGAATGGGACCATTCCACCAAACTTGAGCTGGTCATCTGGGGTGTACCCCTTCTGATTATCATCGCTTTGGGCCTGATCACCTGGATCAGCACACACAAGCTCGATCCGTATCGCCCGCTCGACCGGATTGATATCAATCAACCACTGGCGGCGGATCACAAACCGCTGACCGTTCAGGTGGTATCGCTGGACTGGAAATGGCTGTTTATCTATCCCGAACAGGGCGTAGCGTCGGTCAACGAGTTGGTAACGCCGATTGATACGCCAATCCGCTTTCACATCACGTCCGCCGACATGATGAATTCGTTCTACATACCGGCACTGGCTGGCCAGATCTATTCCATGCCCGGCATGCAGACGACACTGAACGCCGTCATCAACGACCCGGGCGAATATCAGGGCTTCTCCGCCAATTACAGCGGCGCCGGCTTCTCGGATATGCGCTTCAAGTATCACGGCGTATCGGCCGACAAGTTTGACGCCTGGGTGCAAAAAGCCAAACAACAGGGCGGCACGCTCAATCGGCCCGAGTACCTGGAACTGGCTCAGCCGAGCGAATCTACGCCGGTCACCTACTACAACTCGGTGGCGCCAGATTTGTATCACGCGATTCTGAACCGATGCGTCGTGGAGGGAAAAATGTGCATGGACCAAATGATGATGATGGGCAAAGGCGACGGTGAAATGGCCGACGGCACTATGAAACATGGCGAAAAGCAGAAACACGGCGACGCGCCTGCCGAAAAATAGCGGCAAAGCTCGACCCATTGCTTGATGCAGGCGTAACACTGCCACTGGCAGGCGCATCACCCCAATTGATTCAAGAGACTGACAATGCAGGACAAGACAGATCTGACCAGCTTGATTTTCGGTCGACTTTCGCTGGAGTCGATCCCCTATCACGAGCCCATATTGGTCGTGACGTTTATTATTGCCGCGCTTGCCGGTGCGGCGGTATTTGGTTTCATCACCTATAAGGGGTTTTGGGGCGCCCTTTGGCGCGACTGGATAACCAGTATCGACCACAAGAAAATCGGCATTATGTACATCATAATGGCGTTTATCATGCTGCTGCGCGGTTTCAGCGACGCTTTGATGATGCGAGCACAGCAGGCAATGGCCTTCGGCGGCTCTGAGGGTTTTCTGCCCCCAGAACACTACGACCAGTTGTTTACGGTTCACGGCGTGATCATGATCTTCTTCGTCGCCATGCCCATGATTGTCGGCATTATGAACTTTGTTGTGCCACTGCAACTGGGCACCCGGGATGTGGCGTTTCCGTTCCTGAACAACTTCAGTTTCTGGATGACCGCAGCCGGTGCCGGCCTGGTCATGGTATCACTGTTTGTTGGCGAGTTCGGCAAAACCGGCTGGCTGGCCTTCCCACCGTTATCCGGCATTGAGGGCAGTCCGGGGGTTGGTGTTGATTATTATATATGGTCGTTACAGATAGCCGGGGTAGGTACCCTGTTATCAGGGGTTAACTTCATGGTGACGATCATAAAAAATCGCGCGCCAGGCATGACCCTGATGAGGATGCCGATCTTCACCTGGACCGCCCTGTGCACCAACATTCTGATTGTTGTCTCCTTCCCGGTATTGACCGTTGTGTTGGCCATGCTGTCCATGGACCGCATGCTGGGCACCCATTTCTTTACCAATGATATGGGTGGCAACATGATGATGTATGTCAACCTGATCTGGATTTGGGGCCACCCGGAAGTGTACATCCTGATACTGCCCGCCTTTGGCGTGTTTTCTGAAGTAGTCGCCACGTTCAGCGGCAAGCGGCTGTTCGGTTACAGTTCGATGGTTTATGCCACCATCGTCATTACCGTTCTGTCCTATCTGGTATGGCTGCACCACTTCTTTACCATGGGGGCCGGCGCCAGCGTAAATGCCTTCTTCGGGATTACCACCATGATTATCTCGATCCCGACCGGCGCCAAGCTCTTTAACTGGCTGTTTACCATGTACCGTGGCCGAATCCGCTTCGAGCTTCCGATGATGTGGACCGTCTCGTTCATGGTTACATTTACTCTTGGCGGCATGACCGGCGTATTGCTCGCAGTGCCGCCGGCGGACTTTGTTTTACACAACAGCCTGTTCCTGATTGCCCACTTTCACAACGTTATCATTGGCGGCGTGCTGTTTGGCATGTTCGCGGCAATCAACTACTGGTTCCCGAAAGCGTTCGGCTACAAACTGGATGATTACTGGGGCAAGTGGTCGTTCTGGCTCTGGACCGTCGGTTTTTACGCGGCCTTCATGCCGCTGTACGTGTTGGGCCTGATGGGCGTTACACGCCGTATGAATCATTTCGATGATGGGTCGCTGCAGATCTGGTTTGTCATTGCCGCGATCGGCGCGCTGCTGATTCTGGGTGGCATCATCGCTTCCATCATTCAGTTTGTGGTCAGCTATCGCCGTCGCGATGAACTGCGCGATCACACAGGTGACGTCTGGAACGGCCGTACCCTGGAGTGGTCAACGTCTTCACCGCCGCCGCAGTACAACTTTGCGTTTACCCCGGTGGTCTATGACAACGACTCGTGGACCGATATGAAGAAACACGGTTACGAGCGTCCGAGAGAAGGCTTTGTGCCCATCCACATGCCCAAGAACACGGCAGCAGGGTTTGTGCTAGCCATGATCGCCGCCGCCTGTGGTTTTGGTCTTATCTGGCATATGTGGTTGCTGGTGGGCGCTTCGTTTATAGGGCTGATCGGCGGCATCATTATTCATACTTTCAATTACAACCGTGACTATCACATTCCGGCGGAAGACGTTACCCGCATCGAGAACGAACGGTCACAACAGCTGGATAGGTACGCCTGATATGACAACGAACGCGACCGACGCTACACAGAACCTGCCTAGCTCGCACTTTTATGTGCGCGAGCACCACCCGGAACAGGGCACGCTGCTGGGCTTCTGGCTTTATTTGATGAGTGACTGCCTGCTCTTCGCAGCCCTGTTTGCCACCTACGCTTTGTTGAGCCACAGCTATGCTGGTGGGCCCAGCGGGGCCGATATTTTCGATTTGCCCCTGGTAGCGCTGAACACCGGTTTTCTGCTGGTTTCATCCATTACTTTTGGCTTTGCAATGTTGCAAATGCAGCTGAAACGCGTCAATGGCACCCTGTTATGGCTGGGTATCACTGGCCTGCTGGGCGCGGCATTTATTGGCCTTGAGCTTTACGAGTTTTCGCACCTGCTCGGCGAGGGCTTCGGCCCGCAGTGCAGCGCCTTTTTGACCGCGTTCTTCGCACT
>LAZR01001278.1_pt1 | contig 16204 bp, 23 predicted proteins | sample 329461 | NCBI WGS metagenome assembly LAZR01 (sample SAMN03002196, study PRJNA259156) | marine sediment metagenome | biome: sea floor; feature: Hydrothermal impacted sediments; material: marine sediment; isolation source: Loki non-amplified sample from Loki's castle hydrothermal vent sediment ...
CATCTACACCTGTTTCGGGAAACGAGTTCCCGCTACGGCCACGAACAAGGCGCAGTTGGCTACGTGGATCCTGAATTTCAACCCGCACGGCTGGACGGCGACCGGCCCCGCGGTGGCGTCGGCGCTGCAGGACCGCGAGAACCTCTCGATCGTGCTGCTAACCGACGGACTGCCGAACTTCGGTATCCCTCTCGCAACCCACCCGAACGCCACCCAATTCGAGCAGGAGGAGGCGCAGGGGGAAGCACACCGTCGGGTCATTCAGGAGGCGAACGCTCAAGGGGCCGTCATCGACGTCTTCGGGATCCAGGCGAGGGGACGCATGCGCGCCTTTTGTCAGGGCGTGGCGTCCGACAGCGGGGGCTCCTACTTCGACGTTCCCTGACTCAAAACAGATCCTCGTCGGCTGCCGCCGCGACCTCGACGAGCTCGCCGTCCTCGATCACAAACCCCTCGCCGCCCTCGTCGGACACGCACTCCATCCAGCACTGGAACCCGTTCTTGATCACCGTTGCCTCGAGCAGCGCGCGGCTCTCGCTGTCCAGCAGGGAACCCTCTGTGATCCGAATGACCCGCAGCTTGGGGTTCAAGGCCATGGCGATCGCCATGCAGATCCTCCAGCGCTCGGCGCCGCTGACCTGCTCGAACGGCGAACCCATGTAGGTCACGCCGTCTGGCGTAAAGCCGAGGCCGTCGACGGGCATCTTGGCCTGACGCAGCCCGTCGGTTTTCTCCTTGTCGATCGCCTCGAGCCCGGCCGTGAGCTTCCCGGCCTCGCGACTTGCCGCGGTCAGCTCCTGTGACGCCGCCATCCACGCCTTGTCCCTGCGCACGGCCACGTTGGTCTCTTCGGCCGAGTCGATCCGTAGCTTGATTTCGGCCGAGTCGCGGAGTTCGGGCAGGCCCTCCACGGCAAGCCGCATCTCGGTCTCCCACTCTATGGCTGCCTTGAGCTCCCCGCGGAGATTGGCCACTTGCGTTGCAGCCGAGTCGGCACGCTCACGGACATGACGGTCGCTGATTGCCGCGGCCACCGCCTTGTCGTGTTCCTCGATCAACAGGCTGACGGACACCTCCTCGGCCGGCGTTCCCTTGGCGGGCTGCGGTATGCCTTCGAGCTGCGCCTCGAGCCGCCGGACGTCGCGGTTAACGTCGGTGCGCTTGGCAAACGTCGACGTGCGCTTGGCCTCGAGCTTATCGGGATCGAAGCTGAGGGTTACGAGCTTGAGCAGCATGGCTCGCTGCTCACTGCTCTTGAGCTTGTCGAAGGCCAGGGGATCGAAGCTCAGCTGCCCAATGAGTTCGTCGAGCATGCGCTGCGGCGACCGCTGCACCTTGCCAGCACTCTTGACCACGAGCTTGCTGGTCTTCCCCTCTTTCCACGTGCGGCGAATCACGAGGTCGCCCAGGTGCACCTCGACGAAACCCTGGGACTCGCCACGCCTCAGTGGGCTTGGGCACACCTTCGACGCGGCAGCTCCTTCGATCGCCAGCCAGATAGCGTGCAGGAGCGACGTCTTGCCCTGGCGGTTCTTGCCGCTGAGCACGACCATATTGCCGTCGGGCTCGATCTGAATGGCCTTGACCCTCATGATGTTCGAGACGATCAGCTTGGTGATGTGCATCGTTTGCTCCTCATTTCGGCAAAATGTGCGACAGCCTCGTCCCTGGTGACCGGTGCCTTCGCTTCGAGCTGCTGTGTCCCCTCTACCCAGATGCCGAACTGAGCCGGGTCCGTCTCGACGATCACGTTGAGCGCGCCGGCCCTGAACTGCGCACCCGGATACCTCGCGTCTCCTGTCCTGTTCAGCTCGGCACCCATCAAGGCAGCCAGGTCCGCCGCCTGCGAAGGCTCCATGAACACGACAAGGTCGATGTCCGACTGGTCATTCGGTATCCCGTAGGCCCTGCTTCCTGTCAGGATTGCATTCGTGGCATCGTCGGCCGTGAGCCCGAACGCCGCGCCCATGCTGGCAACGACTGCTGCCGTCGCCTTGGCGTCCTCGAGGGCGTCGTGCGCGCCGGCAAGCTCTTTGCCGCAGAAATGCTGGTAGGCCCCCGACAACGTCCGGGGTTCGAGTTCAATCCAGACGCGGTGGGCGTCGATCTCTACGACGTTTTCTAGGTCGAGGCCCACTTGACCCGCCAGCTTCAGCTCGCGATCGAGCAGCACGGCATCGTAGCTGCGCGAGTTGTAGCCCGCGAGGATCTTGCCATGAATGATCTCCTGCACCTGGTCGGCATGATCCCGGAACGGCCTGGCCCCGAGCTCGGCGAGCTTCTCGTCGGTGATCCCGTGAACGGCCGCAGCCCCGGCAGGCATTGGGATCCCGGGGTCAACGACGATGCTCAGGACCGTCTTGCCATCGAGGGTCACGATCGCCAGAGAGACCATGCGGTCCTTTTCGGGGTCGACTCCCGTGGCTTCGAGGTCATAGACCAGGACGTCACTCATACAGACCTCTTCTTTCTGGCTCGCTCGACCATGCCCTCGACGACGGACGCCGGACCCGAGATTTGCTGCGTGGACCATCCGGGAAGCCGGGCCGGTATGTCTTCCTCCAGAAGACGCTGCAGGCAATCCCAGGGCTCTTCATCCCCTCGCTGGTTTCCGTCAAAACGAACCACCACTAAGCCGAACGACTCTGCCGACTTGGTAACTGCTATGTCATACGAATCAGCAACGCGGACAGGATCACATGGCCGCCCATCTTTCGGAGCAACCACGAGGTGCATGGGCAACTTGCGATCCTTGCTGGCGTAGAGATTTCGGTTCGCATCTTCGTGTAGGCGGATTCGTCCCATGAGGTGATGCGCTCCGCTCGATCCCAGCACGTGTGCGACCATGAGATCGGCGCCGTTATCGCCTTCCTCGGCGCCTGGTAACTTGGTCCCGCACCACATCTGAATTATCCGATCTCCGTCGACCAAGACGATCAGGCCGCCCTTCTCCTTGCCTTCAGTTCTTTGTTCCTCTGGATTCAAAACAGTCCTCCTTTGGGTCTACACCGCACGTATGGCGATTTCATACTCGGTGTTTCGTAGACGCTGGCCACCCGCTCAACCCGCGAGTTCTTCTCTCCATACTTGCCGACAAATGCGCGAACCTTACTGGTTGTGATCGAGCAGACCTGGCGCATCACGTCTTCGAGCTCGAGGCCCGTCGCGTTCGCCAGCGCTTCGACCACGCCCATGGTGTAGTTCGTGAGTCGGTCGCGCTGGATCTTCAACGTGTAGTCGTCGTCCTGCCAGCGGTCGGCGTCCCCGCCCTTGAGCTCCTCGATGATGTGGCGGTCAATCTCCTTGCGAGCGGTCTCGAGCATCTTCGCGTCGCCAGCGATCTGGTGCCGGAGCTCGGCAAGCTCGGCGAGCGGAAGGCCGGCCCAAGGGTGGACGCGTGCCGGCTTGCGGATGTGATCTTGGTATTCTGTGCACTGATCGCGGAACGGGCAGTGTGGGCAATGGACCCCGAGCGTCGCCGGCGGCCGTGGCGCATCGGGTTTCTCCGCGTGCTGGTCCTTGGTCTTCGACCAGTCGCCCGATGCCCACCGTTGCCAGTCGCGCAGCATGTTGTCTATACCGAGCTCGATCGTCTCCCGGTCGTAGCGGATCGCGATACGGATGTCATCAGCCGGCCAGTAGTAGACCAGCACCAGGTTGTCGTCATGGATCCCGAACTCCTCGGCAGCCCAGGCGAGGTAGATCGTGGTCTGCTCCGACTCCGCGAGCTCATCGCGCGGGGGGATCCATCCAGTTTTGTAGTCGGTGATGCAGGCGTGGTCGGCGCCCTCCTCGTCGCCCCACAAGTCGACGCGGTCGAGGATCCCGCCAACGGTCACGCCCTCGCGGATTTCAAACTGTTCGATCAGGCCCTCGGCCGAGTGGACGTGTTCAAGGTCGAACGGCACAGCCGACTCAAGTGCTTCGCGCGCAGCCTTGACGACCCACGCACCTTCGCCGTCGATTTCTTCTTTCAACACGGCCATCAGCTCGTCGGCGTCGGCCTTGGATGGCAGGGGATCGGACCCCGCCTCAGGCTCGAGGCGCCGCAGGGCGACGATCTCGAACACGCGGTGGACCAGCTTGCCCACCCGAGCCTGAGGCCCGGGCGGGTCCTCGAAGCGCAGCACTTTCTTGAACCAGTGGCGCTTCTTGCACATCCGGATCGTCTTGAGCACCGAGGCCGAGAACGTGTGGCCCTTGGGGTAGCGTGCGCGGGGGCTCACGCTAGTCCCAGAGCTGCTTGAGGACACCAAACACGAGACACAAGACCAGGAGCACAGCTACTCCGATCCCGCCGAAACACAGCCCTCCGTAAACTGCGGCGTTGTCGTCGTCGGCTGGGTGTGTTCTCTGATTCACTTCGTCACGCCCCCCTCTTCTAAGATCTTGTGCAAATCTCGTGCCGCTGTGCCTGACATCATCAGCCAACACCTCAACCCAGGGTGGGGATCGTGAAGCAAACCGTGGAGTCGGTCTACGGCATCGCGGGTTGGAATCATGGACTCGGGCAGTGGGTCGTTCATCAGAACGGCAGATCCGACGGCGGCAGATCCGACAGCGGCTCCTCCGCGTCGTCGCCACCGCCGAACACGTCGCTTTCATCTTGTTCGCCACCAGCCTCGGCGGCCCGCGCACCTCGCCAGTTCACGCCGAGCTGGGCATCGGCTTCGGACTCCTTGATGATCTTCGCGACCTGCCATGATTCCTGGCCATCGTCGCGCTGGTAGTTTTCGTCGATCTCAATGAGGCCGACACACGTGCGGAACATCAAGTCTCTCGGCTCCGCTTCGTAGTCGTCTTCGCCGTCATCGCGGTCAGCGAGAAGAACCGACTGAAGCATCTCGAGCTTAGGAGCAAAGGCAAACGGAACGTTCCAAAGGATCCGCGACTTGTCTCCACCCGGCAGGTCAACGCCGAAATGAACGACCCACATGGTGTCGCCTTTCCCTGTCGTCGTCTCCTTGGTGTAGAGGACCACAAGCGGATGCCATCCCGCTTCCTTCGGAGTGTCCCAGCTGTAGTCGTCGAAATTTATATTCGACCGCTTGGGCGCCCTGTTGCGCTTTGCCTTGGAGCTGAATCTTGCCATGTCATGGTCCTTTCGTTCGGTGGTGCGGGACGGGCTACTAAGCGGTGGCGAGCTCTTCGTCAGCGTTGGCGATCGACGCCACCGCCAGAGCCCACAGCCGCAGCTGGTAGCCGTTCGTGGTCTGGTTCTTGTTCTTCACGTCGACGCCGACGGCGAGGAAGGCCGGGATTATGACCGCCTTGGCATCCTTGCTGAGCTTGTCGTAGCCCAGGAGTTCCGAGGCCTTGCGCGTGATTGCGTTCAGGGGCTTGCGCAGCACTGGCTTCGACTCGTCGTAGTTCGCCAACTCCTCGGCAAGCTCGCGCGGCCAGCCAGCACCTTCCAGGTCGTCGACGCCGGGGTCTGGCGGCAGTTCAACGCCCACATCCTTGTTCGCCGTCGACGGCGTGAGACCCATCTGTAGCGCCTTGAGGATTGCTGCGTCGGTCTCATCCTGCGTAAGCTCCGGGGTGTCGGCTGACTCGTCGGCGACGTCCTCGGCCTGGTCGCCGTAGGTCTTGCCGGCCACCGTCTTCGGTTCCTCTTCCATTTCTGGTCGCTCGTTCGCAGAGTCGTCGAGGTTCAGCGGCGGAGGATGGTCCTTGTCATGCTGTTCGCGCATGGAGCTGGTCACCACGGTCCGGTCAGGATTCACCCCGCTGGGTGGTGCCTTGGCTGCCTTGGCTGCCTTGGCCTTCGCAACCTTTTCTTCGTAAGCTGCTTTGGCCTTAGCTGCCTTTTCCTCGTAAGCTGCTTTGGCCTTCGCGGCCTTGGCATCCCTGGCGGCCCTGTCCTTCGCGGCCTTGTCGGCACTTGCCTTCGCAGCCTTGTCCGGTGCCTTGGCCTTGGCGTGCCACTCGCGGCAGTCGTCGCAGCGGTAGAAGGTCAGATCGCCCTCGGCGCTGGCAGTCATCCTCTTGGCGGCTGCCTTGCTCGGAAAGCCGCGCTTCCCCGTCTTGCAGGTGGCAGGCTTGGTCTCGGCCTTCGGCTTCGCTGCCTGCTTGGCCGGTGCCTGGCCAGGTTCCGTCGTGCCCGTGTCGTCGCGCGCGTCCATCTGGTCAGCGGCAAGGCGCGGAATGCCCAGCAGATCGCGGTAGAGGTAGCCGAGCATCGTCGTGTCGGCTGCGCTGACCGCCTTGTCCCGGGGTCGCTTTCCGCTCTGGAGGTAGAGCGGCCAGACGATGTGGATGGGCATGGTGGCGCCCGACTCGTGGATCACAATCCAGTCGCGCACCAGGTCGTATACCGTGACCTTCTGCGGACCGACGACGAAACGGCGCTGGTCGAGGTTGCCGGGGATGAGGGCGAGGCCCGCCTTGTTCATCGCCTCCTTGCCGCCCTCGATCAAGTCTTCCATCTTGCCGTATTTGTATTCTGAGTGCTTGTTCCAGCCATCCTTTGCAATCGCCTTCGCGTGCCGTTGTGCCTCGACGAGTGCAGCGGCCAGCTTGGGCGGCAAGTTGCGCGGCCAGACAACGTGAGGTGGAGTGTCTTCGCCCGGCACGGTGTCGGCATCGGGCTCCGCGGCGCGCTCCTCCCACTGGGCCAGAGCCTCCTCGTGGCGCACGGGATCTCTCTCGCGCATGATTCCGGCCGGCGTGCGGATGGAATTCTCTGCTTGGTCGCTCATGACATCTTTCCCTTGCTCAGCTCTGCTGGGTCCATCTCGAATGCGCGACAGAGCACGCGCTCGAGCTGGGCGCGCCGCGTCCTGCCCTCGGTCTCTGCTTCGTCGTCGAGCTTGTCCAGCAGCTCGACGTGCAGGTAAACGTTGACGGCATGGTAGCGCCCGTCCTTGGTCGTCCTGGTTGAGCGAATTCGCGTGCTGCCGGTCTTCTTCTTCTTCGCTTTCGGCATCTCGGCTTCCAATCTTGGGGGCTATGGTTTCGCCATTGGTGAAGATACCACAACGACACCCCAACATGCAACAAGTAGGTGGAAAGAAGGCGGGCCGGCGTGGTAGACTCCTGCGACACCGCAGCCGAAAGAGCTTCCCGCGTGCGCCGTCCTGCCTGGAGACCCAACATCCTCCCCGGTTCGTGCAAGGCACCTGGCTGCACGGTCGAGCTCGGCGAGGGAAGCGGAATGATCCTATCGCGGCCGGTCTGCCTCAACAACGACCTGCCGGACAAGGTCCTGCTCTGCCCGTCACATGCCCTCGAAACAGCACCGGCCGGCAAGGTCCGGGACCGATACGAGAAGATGTGCGCCTATCCCGGCCACGATCTCAACGGGGTCGTGCGCGCCGAAGGCCTCGAGCTCACGCCCAGCGACTACCAACTCAAGGGCGCGCTGTTCATGGCGCAGCGTTGGGCTTGCTTGCTCTCCGATACGAAAGGTCTCGGCAAGACCGGAGAAGCACTGCTCGCCATCCCAGAAGGGGTCGGCACCGTTGTCGTTTGCCCCGCGTCGTGCAAGCCAGGCTGGTATGACGAGACCCTTGTGTGGCGGCCGGACCTACGCCCCCAAGTGCTCAATGGGCGCAGCGCCTGGAAGGCCGGGCCCATTGCGGGCCAGGTCTATATCATGAACTACGACATCCTGCCCACGCGCCTGCAGCGATGCCGGTGCCACCATCTGAAAGAAGAACACCCCAACGGCGACGAACTCCTCGCCGGCGTCGAGGCTGGCACGATCCCGCGAGACCACCCTGGTGGTGCGTGTCTCAACAGCAAATGTAGGTGCACGCGCTACAGGTGGAGCCCCCTGCTGACCTCTGAGCTCCGTGACAACCTCAGCATCACGATCCCCACCATTCTCATTGCAGACGAGGTGCATCACGTCAAGCGGGGAGCGAGCGAGAAGACAAAGCGGTTTCGCGAGCTGCGGCGTGCATGTGATCGTGCATGGGGGATGAGCGCATCGCCACTCGAGAACAATGAACGAGAGCTGCAAGGCGTCTACGAGTCGCTTGGGATCTTCGGCGCGGCCTTCGGCACTCCAAAGAAATTCCACGCCCTATTCAAGAACTCACGTGAGAACGCGCGCGCGCCGTCGGGGCCGTCTCGCGACGAGATCCGGGACCGGCGAAGCTGGGTCGAGCTTGGCCGCACCGCCGAACAGGTGGGGCTCGAGCTGCCGCCGCTGCGGTTCGAGGAACGCCGGGTGATCCTGAAGGCAAGCGACCTGGCCGAGGTCGAGCGCCTTATGAGCGAGGCGATCGCTACCAAGCGAACATGGGACAGGGTCAAGGCCGGCGAGCTGGCAGATCCGAGCGCACCTGACGCCACCCCGGCTGCGGCGCGGGCGTTCGAAAGGGAGCGCGAGCTCGCCCTACTCGTGTCGCACACGGACGACGACGTCATCGACGCGATCAAGCGTGTGATTGAGCTCGGACCCAGGGCCAAGATCGGGCCCGAGATGTCGCGGCTGCGCAAAGCGCTGGCAGCGTTCAAGCTCCCAACGATCATAGGCTCGTTCGTCGAGGAGGTGGAAACGTCCGGGACGCCTGGCGTGCTGTTCAGCGCGCACCGCATGCCGATCGAGACCGTTGGTGCGCGCGACGGCTGGGGGGAAATCAGCGGACGCGTCCCGCCCCGCAAGCGCAAGCGTGTCCTTGCTGCCTGGAAAGCCGGAGACCTGATCGGCCTGGCCGGCACTATTCGCGCGTGCGGCGAAGGCCTGAACCTGCACCAGTGCGGCAAGAAAATGTGCGCGCTCGCGGCCTTTGCCGACCTCGACTGGACGCCTGAGAAGAACAACCAGGCAGCCAAGCGGATCCACCGCCGCGGCCAGACCCTTGCCTGCCTTGTCACGAGCTACGTGGCCGACCACCCCGTCGACCGCCACGTGGCCAGGATCATCAACGTCAAGCAGCGCCTGATCGACGCCATCACCATCACGGGAGGGATCTAATGGAACACATCGCGTATAGCTGCACGACCAGCGAAGACGAGCCCGACTGCATCGAGGCGTGGTGCGAGAAGCATCACGGCTGCCTAATGCTGTGCGCCGTGTGCAACCAAGCCGAGGCCGAGCTCGAACCTACCTGCCCAGGGCCAGGGGTCGCAGGCTCGGCTGTCCGCCGCATCGCTGACTTGATGAAGCAGCTCGGCTTCAAGTTGCTCAGGGTCGAAGATGCCGGCCACCCATCTCGATGCTCCATGGTCTTCGACGACGGCGACCGCTGCATTACGACTATCACCTGCGAGGACAAAGAGAAATGAGCTGGACCGACGAGCAAATCAGGCACTACGCGAGAGGACACAACGAACCAGAGGCATTCCGCGAGCACTACTACCCCCTGCCAGAAAACGGCAGCTGGAGGCTCGCGTTCCTTGAGCTCGCAGCTGAGGTCGCTGCACTGCGCAAGGCAAACGCCTCCTCTTCCGAAGACCTCGCCGCCATCGAAGCCGTCTGGCAACCCAAGCTCAGCTGCCCGACCTGCGAAGCCCGCCTCGAGCCCATGGAGTCGGCACCGCCCGAGACCACCGGCGTGTGCCACGGGTGCGGTGAGCTCCTGCGATCGTTCTCCAAGATCGTCGAAGCACCGCGGACGGGCGCGGCCTGCCCTTCGTGCTCGACTGCCGTGCGCACCTACATGGCCGTGCGCGTCTACACCGACGAGGAGGCCAAGGAGGCGCACCCTGAGGTCCTCGGCAGGCTACGCGAGATCCAGTCGGCCATCAGGGCGGCGGCCATCTGCGGCTGCGACAACAGGGGCGCGCTCACCGGCGAGTGCGTGTGCGCTGGCGGCTGCGACTGCCACGGCGCTGACAACGACGTCGATGTGCCTGCGTCGCAGGTCATGGGATGAGCAAGTTCTTCAGCCATCGCGGCTCATGCGGATGCGGATGGCGCGGCCCATGGCGGGCGACCGACAGCGACGCCAAAGCCGACGTGCAAAAGCACTGCGACGAAACCGGATGCCTGGACCAATCGAAGCCCGAAGACCTCGGCGACCTGATGCCGCACGAGAACCACCAGAAGCAGACCCACAACCAGGAGCAAACCCCATGACCAGGAGCAACTACGAATCAGTGATGCACAGCGCAATAGAGGGAGCGGCGAGGAAGCTTGCCTTGCTCGCATGCAGGGTAAGCGGAGGCGGCCGAGGCATGAGTGCCATGGATTGCAGCGACCTCGCGACGTCGATCGTTGAACAGACCATCGAGGCAGCCACGGCCAGCGTGTTCCTCCGCCTCGAGACCGAAGGCGCCAAGCGCCAGCGACTCGACGCTGTCGACGTGCTACGCCCGCACCTGTGCGGTGAGTGTGTCGAGCTGCTTGATCCGGAACCCGAGGCGCCAACAGGTGCGATCAGGGAAGGCGACGAGACGCCTGGGTCCACTGAGCTCGCCGAACGCTCCCTGTTCCTCGGTTGGGCGGGTCGCGTAGCCGAGCTCGACCTGGGCGACCGATGCCTGATGGGTGCCGACGACGCGCCGACCCCCCGCGGCTCACTCGTCTGGGAGCTCCACGCCAGCGTCGCGGAGCGGCACCCCCTGGGCATCGCCGAGTCACTCTACAACGTCATAGGTGCGCTACACACCGGCGACGACAAAGACGCTGTCGCTACGCTCGAGGACCTGGCCTATGCCGAGCTAGGCGCGGCCAGGAGCGAAAAGATCGCTTCCATTGTGATCGCCCTTCGGTCTCTGATCGACCCTGACGTCGATAAGGATCGCGCAGCCGAAATCGTGGACGACTGGACCCTGGAAGAGCTCGTGCAGGTCGAAGAGTGGGTGACTGCTCGGTTGGCTGCGATGGGTAACGGTCCGGTTCCTACCAAGCCGGCTGTGGTTGCGGCATTCGAGAGGGAGCTGGACCAATGAGCCGCATGGTTAAGCCCTTGCGTGCCATCACGCTTTGGCAACCCTGGGCGTCAGCCATCGCCCTCGGCTGGAAGCAGGCCGAGACGCGAGGGCGGCGCACGCTCCACCGCGGTCCGATCGCCATCCACGCGGCGAAGGTCTGGGGGCCGACGCAGCGGACGGCGGCCCGTCGGCTCGCCGGCGTGATCGAGAAGCCTGCCCACTATTTCGACAACGAGCCCCGCGGTGCAGTCGTGTGCGTCGCCGACCTGGTGGACTGCATCGAGATGACAGAGGGGATCATCATCGCGACCCCCCAGCTCGAGATCGAGTTCGGTGGATGGGAGGTCGGGCGCTGGGCGTGGTATCTCGAGAACGTCCAGTCGCTCCTTGAGCTCGACCCCGGCCCGCTCGAGCTGCGTGGCCGGCAATCCATGTGGACTCTGACCCGCGACGAAACCCAAGAGATCAGGAGGCGGCTGGCATGAACGACGGAGAAACGGTTTTTTCCAGGGGGTCGGACAAAATAGAAGGCTCAAATGAATCGGTTCATGTCCGGGGGTCAGACGTGGTGTTTGGGGAGATCCCCAAAGCCATCGCCCCCGCCGCCTTCGTGCCCTTGAAGCCCTTCCACGCTTCAAAGCACAAGGCCGCCGAGGTCGAGGGCGCGTCCTGCTTCGTCTGCGGCAAAGCCCTTGGGCCCGTGGTCGGCACCTACGTCCGGGGCATTGGATTCAGGCATACCACGACCTGCGAAGAGCGCGGACCCAAGCGGTTGGTCCTGGTCGAGAGCCCATACAAGGGCGGCGGCGACCGCGTGGACTACGCCAGGGCTGCGCTGCTCGACTCCTTGGGCCGCAACGAGGCGCCGATGCTCTCGCACCTGCTCTACACACAGGTCCTCGACGACGACACGCCGACCGATCGCTACACGGGCATGCTCGCAGGCTGGGCATGGCTCGACGTGGTCGCGGCTGTAGTTGTCTACGACGACCTCGGCATCAGTAACGGCATGGCCGAAGGAATAACACGAGCCAGGAGCGTCGGCGTTCCCATTGAGCGCAGGCAGATCCCGGGCTGGACAACTCAACACAGGAAAGAAGGAAACTGATGACCGGAGCGAAGACGATGGACAAGGCGACCGAAGCCGACAAGGCATCCGCCGACCTGAAGCGCGAAGGCTGCTGGGATGCAGACGCTGCCAAGCTCGAGCACATCGCGCCGAAGGACCTCATAGACTCGCCGCTCAACTACCGGCAGACCTACGACCAGGCGGCGATCGAAGAGATAGCCTCGACGGCCAAGGACCTCGGGATACTGCAGACCCTGATGGCTCGGCCGGTTGGCAAGAACGGCGAGGATCGCGAGCTCGTGTTCGGCCACAACCGCAAGCGCGCGGCGGTCCTGTGCGGGCTCGAGACAGTGCCCGTTCTCGTCAGGCCCATGACCGACAAGGAGGTGCGACTCGCGCAAATGGTCGAGAACACCAAGCGGGCCGACGTTCACCCCCTGGAGGAAGCCGACGGCCTCAACGCCTTGCTGACCCAGGAAGGGATGACCGTCACCGACATGGCAGCTGCTCTGGCGCGCTCGCCGGCGTCGATCTACCGGCGGCTTGCGCTCACCCACCTGTGCAAACAGGGCCGCGCGGAGTTCTTCAAGGCCAACATGCGCACCGGCGTTGCCGAGTTGATCGCCCGCCTCGGCGACGTGAAAGCCCAGGCCAGAGCGGTCAAGGACCTCGCTGGCGAGTCGCGCGACGGTGGCCTGATGACTGTCAAGGCAGCGAGGCGCCACATTGAGCGCGACTACCTGCGCGAGCTCAAAGACGCGCCGTTCAATCCCAAGGACGCCGAGCTCGTCGCCAGTGCTGGCGCGTGCGGTCCGTGTCACAAGCGAACAGGTGCTCACCCAGGCATGTTCGGAGATCTCCAGGGCAAGAACGTCTGCACAGATGGCGTGTGCTTTGGGGAGAAGTCCCGCGCGGCGTGGAAAGCCAAGCGCAAGGAGCACGTCGCAGCTGGCGGAGCCGTGATGGAGAAGAAGGCCGAGCTCGCCAAGGCATTCCCCTACAAGCACAACTCGTCGCTTGCCTTTGACTGCGACTACGTGGACCTGGACAAGCCGCGTTACCACGGCGAGCCAACGCACGCGGTAGCCTTGAAGAAGGCGAAGGGCGACCTGCCGCCCATTGTCCTGGCCCGCGATCCAACCGGCGGTATCCGTCGCCTGGTCTTGACGGCCGACATGAACAAGGCAATGAAGGCGATCGGCGGCGGCGGCCGAAGCATGGGTGGCCACAGCTCGGCACCGCACACGCCCAGCCAGAAGAAGGCCGACGACAGGCGAGACCGCGAGGCAGATATCCAGCGACGCGTCGGACGCCTCAGCGCTGCCTCGATCGTCGGCAACAATGCCCCGCCTTGAGCACGTCGCCTTGCAGGTGTCGTGCCAAGCGCCGTCAATCGCAAGAATGGCCAGCATGTGCCAGAAGCCAACCGACGTCGAGTGGTGCGGCTTGAGCCCCAAGGGAGGATCGCCCTGCGAAGAACTCCTCAAGCACGCCAAGGCGATCGCCACAGGCAAGGCGTCGCCCGACACGACGAAGGCCTCGACCTGCGAGCTGCTCGTCGCCCTGGTCATCGAGGTCATGCTCGGGGCCACCAAGGCGAAGAAGAAGGTCAAGCGGAAGGCCGCGAAGAAGAGGGCGAGGAAGAAGTGAGTGACACTAGGGCGGAAGAATTTGCCAGGGCCATCGATTGCCTCAAGAGCTGCCAGGCAGCGCTCAAGCGGGCGGCCGAAGCTTCGGCCGCTGCAGCCGACGAGTTCCGCAAGCTCGGCGACGTGTTGAAGGGCGTCGACCTGTCGGCGGTGAACGAATGAGCGACCCCACTGCCGAGGCCCTGGCCGAGGCCCTGGCCGAACTCACCGAGGAGCTCGCCGAGAACATCGAGCAGCTCGCCAGTGCGTTCCGCGTCTTCGACAAGTCTCGGGTTCACCGACGCGCCATCCTTCTCCTGCTGAGGGCCGCGACCGGCGTGAGCAAGACGAATATCAGCAAGGTCCTCGATGCCGCGTCACGGCTTGATCTGATATTCCTGAAGCCCAAGAGGAAGGCAAAGAAATGAACGTGTTCAAGGTTGGCTTCTGGCACGGGGTTGTCGTCGCGCTGGCATGCTACTCCTTGATCCAGGACTGCATGGGATTGGAGGTCTACATAGCGCATCTGCGTGCCAATTGGGTTGACGAGAGGGTTGGTGTTCCTCTCTCGGTTGCGGCTCTTGTGGTCGTGGCTGTGCTTCGGCTAAAGGGATGGCCGAAAGCGAGAAACGAGTGAACCAAGATGACCTCCTGGAAACGAAGGGCGACGCGGCCCCGTCGAGTGAGAAGACAAAGCCTGCCCCGCTGAAGCTAGTCGAGCGCCGCGAGAAAGGCAGGCCGCGGCTGGGCGTTGCCGTCCTAGTCGAAGACGAGTTCGGTGGGCTCCTCATGGGGCAAAGGGGGAAGGACCCTCACCGCGGCAAGTGGGTCATCCCCGGAGGCGCGGTCGAGCGTGGTGAGAAGATCCTCGACGCGGCACGCCGTGAAGTCCTCGAAGAAACCGGCCTTGAGATCGGTGTCTACGACGAGCGCCCGCGACTGGTCAAGGAGATCATCGAGCCCGGCGAGCACAGGGTGATCCTCTTCATGCGTGGATGGCTAGAGTGGGGAGTCCTTCGGCCCAACAGCGACCTGCTGGACGCGGGGTTCTTCGACAGGGATGGTCTATCGGACCTGGATGTCACGCCGCTCACTTACGAGGTCCTCCGAGAAACGGGCTGGGCGAACAGGAGGCGCGACGATGGGTAGGCACCGACCAAGCGGGTCCTACGGCCACTCGATCACTCGCCTCGGACCCGGTGAGTTTCGCCTCGAGTGGACCATAGACCGCTACGTCAAAGACGCGCGGACACGCTTCCCGACCTCGCAAAACAGGGATACCGACCTCCGCGGCGCCAAGCGGTTCGCGAAGAAGTGGGGATGCGAAGTGCCGGGGCAGGAACCGTTGTGATCAGAGTGCGCGACCGAGGGGCATACTGGCGCGCGCGCCGGGCGGCCACGGAGGGTCGCACCTGCACCGCCTGCTTGGTCAACGACTCTGAGGCCAACTGGAGCTGCGCACTGGGGCTCTGCGAGGCATGCGAACGCGCGCGTCACCGGGCCGGGACGTGTCAACGCTGCGCAAGGCCTATGCGCGCCTACCAGGTGGAAGGGAACAAGAGAGTGACGGGGTGTGCGCACTGCCACGTCGAAGAGATCCTGGCAAGAGGCTTCAGCCGGACCATTCTCCTCGCTCCCCAGGGGGAGCGGGAGCGCCCCATCCTAAGGAAGACCATGGCACTCAAGCATCCTCACCCTCTCAGGACCCTCGGAGGTGTCGGGCCGTTCCCCGGGGTCTTGACTGCGACCCCGGATATGTGGAGGACGTGGCGGTGAGCTGGAAGGCCCTTTACAGGCGGGTCGGCAATCTCTACCGAAGCATGCGCCTAGAGCACGACAGCGCCACACCTTGTTGGGTGTGTTGGTCGGCCGCTTGGGCCGAGGCGCGCCGAAGAGGCTGGCTATGACCAAAGAGGAGATGGACTGATGGGCAAATACGAGGGCGCCGACGGATGGCTTTACGACGACAGCGTAGACGGGCCGAGCCGCTACCAGGCATCGGAGAACGTCCAGAAGCCAGCACCCAAAAAGGACCCACCCAGGAAGCTCAATTCGTGTCCCAACTGCTCACTGGGTTTCTCCTGGCGTCGCGAAGAAGGCTACTGCACGAGCTGCGGATGGGGCAAGCCAAAGAAGCCCAAGAGCAAAGACGATGGAGGAGCCTGTTGTGCGTTTCTAGCTACAGCAATAGGAATTCCCCTGGTCAGCATGGGCATGGGCTACGGCGCGGGCGGCTTTGGCGGGCTCCTGGTCGGTCTCGGGTTGGGTTGCGCCGTTCCTATCGTGGTCCTGGTCTTGGCCGCGGCGTCGCCGAAGAAGAAGAAATGAAGAAATCCAAGCCACTCACGCACGCTCAGATGATCGAGCGGCTTCGCGTTCGTTACTCGGCTCCCGAATGGGTCACCTTGACCGAGGTGCAGCCCGAGTGCGGCTACATGAACAAGCCACGCCGAACGGACATGCTCGCGATCTCAACGTTCCCCAGCCGCGGGCTGCGCATGGCTGGCTTCGAGCTCAAGAGCAGCCGGGCCGACGTGCTGAAAGAACTCCGAGAGCCAGAAAAAGCTTTGGCCATGCAGCGCTTCTGCCACCTGTGGTATCTCGTGATCGGCCGCAGCGACCTGTGTGGCCTCGACGAGCTGCCTGCCAACTGGGGTCTGATCGTTCCGCACGGCACGGG
>LAZR01001279.1_pt1 | contig 16162 bp, 13 predicted proteins | sample 329461 | NCBI WGS metagenome assembly LAZR01 (sample SAMN03002196, study PRJNA259156) | marine sediment metagenome | biome: sea floor; feature: Hydrothermal impacted sediments; material: marine sediment; isolation source: Loki non-amplified sample from Loki's castle hydrothermal vent sediment ...
CTTTATCGAAGTAATTATCTCTCGCGAAGATTTGTAATAAAAAATATAAAGATAAGAAAAATATTATCAATTGAATGTTTAATAAGATTAATTCGGATATTTGAGGTAAAATTCCAAAGGAAATGGATGTTAAAATAGCAATGGAATTTAATAGGTAGATATATTTATTATATTTCCTAGGGCAAAGTTTTGCTTTCTGTTCATAATAAAAGAGTACATAGAGGAAAGGAAGGATACATAAGATTAATATAGGGTAACCTATCAAAAACGAGAATACTGTGATTAATACAATTAAAACTGACGATAAATATGAATTATATTTTTGATAGTTGGTATTTAATAAATGGGTGCTTTCTTTAGGATTCTCAATTACATCTAAATCTTCATACAAATTAATTTTTGAGTTATAATGAAAACTAATGTAAAACCTGGTTTTAAAAAAGAATAAAACAAAAATTAAAGTTAAAAAGAAACCATTTAACAGCTCTAAAAAGGAATAGCGAACACCTAACAGACTGACTGTTATAATTATAAGAAGAGGTATTTGAATTAATAGAATAAATATCAAGTTGTTTATAGATTCTACAAATTTCTGCTTAAACTTAGTTAATTTTTCTAAAAATTGTATTTTTTCATTCATAGATTCTTTAATTCTACTATTGGTATTCCTAGTACTTGCTAATGTAATGAAGTAAAAGATTATGCTTGTTATAAGAACATACAACCAAGCTAAGTTAGTGAAAAAAGTGAAAGCTAAGAAAATCATATTAACTATATAATTGACGACAATTATGAGATTATGGAGTTGTTTAATCATTAGTTTTGTAGTAATAGCATGCTTGAATTCTCCCTCAATAATATTATAAAAATCGATCGGTTGGAAACGATAATAGTAATACACTATATTATAGAGAACTGCGTAGCTTATCAATGGAAGAAGAGCAAAAGAATAATCTGGAGGCGAAATAAATTCAAATATTGGGGTTACTATGAAAGATAATATGGAAATTAAAAATAAAACATGGATTCTTGCATTAAGGTTATTTTTTTTATTTAGAAAAAATGGATTATTTCTGTATTTATCAAAAGCCTTATAAAAAAATAGTAAAGCGAACATAAAGATTATAACAGAGAATGATAATGCGATATACAATCCTGCCCAAAATAAGGTAAAAATAATAAAACTTACCACCGAAATAATTAAAGGAGCAATGATTAAAAACCATGAAAACCACCAAAATTTTTGAAGCAATTCGGTAGCTTTTTTGATTCTTTCTTCTGAATCACTTATATTATTGGATTTCATTTTAAAAACTATTATTAATAGTTTTTTGAGAATAATAGTAATTTAGATTAATAAATATATCATAGATATTTCGAATTTATAAGATATTGCATAATAAATACATCAACTTTTATTTATTAGAGTTAATTTAAATTTTTCATAATTCTTTTAATATAAAAAAGATATATAGACCAATTTTTATGAAATAATGTAAAAAAAAAAATTACTTGAATTTAGGTAAATAATCTTTTTGTAGTTCAGTCATTTCATTGAAGATCTTTTCTGCCATTTCAAAACTTCCAACATTAGGATCTATAGCTAAGCAAGCAATAGCAATATCTTTAGATCTTTTTAGAATGGCATCAACACATAAATCTTGGATGGATGCTTCCATACGAAGTATAGCAGCTATATTTTTTGGCAAATCTCCGACTTTAACACCATGAACCCCATCTCTATTGACAGTTGCTGAACACTCAAGAATTAAATCTTGAGGTAAATTATTAATTAAGCCATTGTTTGGAATATTTATTGCAACTTCGTAAGAATTTTTATCATTTAAAATAGCTTCTATTATAGGTATTGCTCTTTCTATAGAGGGAATTCTTGAAAAAATTCCTTTTTTTGGATATTTTCCTTTCTTGAGCCTTCTATGACAAGTCAGAAACCTTTCATTTATGAACTTGCCAACTTGGGCAATAAAATTAATCCAATCAATCATATCTTGTGTTTCTGTGAATTCTTCAGAGTATTGAATATATTCCCCTAAATGGTTATCTCCAACATACGGGAAATATCCAAAACGCTTGTAGGTTTCAAATGTAAGGGTCGAAAACTCAAATCTATCATCATGTTTCTTAAAATAATCTATCGCTCTTTTATTAAACTCTGGCATTAGATCTTCGCCTGTTTTAAAATTTTCAAGACCTATTAAGAAAGCAAAATGGTTGAGACCAGCTACCTTCATTCTTATATTCGCATCTGTTTCTCTCAGTCGAGCAGCTTTTTCTTTAATACCTAAATTTTCCAAAGTTCCCTCATGGAATAAATCATCAAACAAATGTGGAAGATGTCTATGCATGAACTCAATTTGATGGCATAGACCAATCCATTTAAGTTTTTGGACGCTTCTTTTAATTGCTAAACAAACTCGAGACATTGGATTAGAATAATTAATGAAAAATGCATTCGGACAAATTTTTTCAGCATCTTTCACAATATCAATAATAGGAGGTATAATCCTCCAAGCATGAAATGTACCCCCTGGTCCCCCACATTCACCTAAAATCTGTGTTGATCCATGTTTTCTTGGAATTTCATAATCTTGACGCCATAGTTTCATTCGATCACCAACTTCAATTGCATTAATTATGAAATCGGCGTTTTTAAAGGCTTTAGATCTATTTTGTGTTTGTTCAAGATTAAATCTAAATCCTTCTCTTTCATTTTCAGTTTTTAATATCTCGTAAATAGTTTTTAACTTATCTTTATTGATATCATGAAGCACAACTGTAGAACCTTGCAATATATCACTTAAGAAAATGTCAGTAAACATAGGTGGACCGAAATTTACAGAACCTGCGCCAACAATAACTATCTTCTTTTCCATAAAGGTCAATAATCTCTATAAATAATCATTTTAATTAAAAGTTTAACTTGTTTAAAAAAAAATTGTGGATTCTTTATACTTACTCACAAATTAGTTGTGTCAAATTTAAATAGTGGGGAAATTAATGGGTAAAGTTTAAATAGTATTTATTCTATCTTTTTATTAATGAGTTTTTCATATATCATGGATTATTGGTGTAAGGTAAGTACTAAGAAGTATTTTGTAATCCATGGTATTACAAAGAGAGAATAAATCAATATTCTTGACCTCTTTCTTATATTTTTGTTGATTTATTCTCTATTAATACAAACTCTCAATAATTTTATTCGAAGTGGGTCAAAATTAAAATTTTTTCTCCATGTGAAAAATGAATTATAAATGGAGGTGAAAAATACTGGAAAAAGAATCAGATAAAATGGATCTGATATTAGATTATTACAAGGATTGGGATTCTGAAAAAACTCCAGTCATGATGATATTTGAAGGTTTAGATGGTTTTACAGAAAATATTCAAGCTATGGATGAGAAAAAACTTGCGTATCTTAGGAAGAAATATAAGAAATCTTCCGATTGAAGAATCTCTTTTAAATATTTTATACAATTTATCTTTTTTTTTATTACTTTTTAATTTAACAATTTATTTATTCTTTCCAATGCTTCTTTAATTCTTTCTTCAGGTTGGGTTAAAGCAAATCTTACAAAACCTTCACCATATTGGCCGAAACCTATTCCAGGGGTGATAACTACTCCGACATCTATCAATTTTTTAACAAAATCCATACAACTCACTTCACAGTATTTTTCTGGTATTTTGGTCCAAATATAAAATGTTGCTTGGGGTTTATCTGTTTTCCAACCAATATCATTTAAACCATTAACAAGAATATCTCTACGCTTTTCATATGTTTTCACTGTTTTTTCAACAATTTCTGGTTTTTTCTCCGAGTTATATTCATTTAATCCTTTAATCACAGCCCTTTGTATGAACATAGGACAACCGGAATCGATTTGAGATTTGACTTTTCTTAATCCTATTATTACATCATGATTACCCGCAGCCCATCCGCATCGAAATCCCGTTATATTGAATATTTTCGAGGCGCTGTTAATTTCAACGTGGTTTTCATCTACTTGTAACAATGTTGGAGCAATATAATCATCAAATGTAAACTCTGAATATGGATTATCATAAACAATCAAAAACTTATAGTCTTCAGCATAATCACTAGCTTTTTTTAAGAATTCTCTTGGAGCAATTGCTCCAGTGGGATTATTAGGATAATTTAAATACATTAATTTAGCTTTCTTTAGAATTTCTGTTTCAATTGCCTCTAAATCAGGAAGGAAATTATTGTTTTTTAATAAAGGCATTAAAAAAGGCTTAGCGTCACAAAATTTTGTTGCTCCATTTTCATAAACTGGATATCCCGGATTGGGACAAAGAACTATATCTCCTGGATTAACAAATGCTCTTGCAATATTAGCAACCCCATCTTTACCTCCTATTACGTTAGTAATCTCATCTTTCGCATCTAAATTTAAATTAAATCTTACTTTATACCATCTGGCTACTGCTTCTCTAAAATCTTCTTCTCCCATACTTGTAGGATAATTTTGATTCTCCGGAATTTTAACCTGTTTTATTATTTCATTAATTATCAAATCGGGAGTTGCTAAATCAGGATCTCCTATTCCCAAAGGTATTAAATCAACACCTTTCTTTCTCTTTTCTATTAATAACTTCTCTATCTCTACAAAAATATATGTTGGTAGTCCCTTTACCCTCTCAGAATAATCCAATTTAATTTAAAACACCTATCCTTCAAAATTATATTTAGAAATATGTGAAATTAATCATTAATTAAATGATAAAAATTTTTCGAAATCGAAGCTCAATATTTCAATTAGGTTGCTTGACTTCTGCCGAAAAAAGAAAAACAAAAGAAAAAAATTTAGATTTTTTAAAAGTGTTGGAATATGTTATTTCTTTTCGTCTAAATTCAATTCATATTCTTCAGCGTTAATTGTCCTAAATGGTATAATCCCAATACTTGAAAGAAATGCCATAAACAAAAAGATAATAGCATAAATCATATAACTATCTAATCCAATTAAGCTAGCAAATAAAAGTCCAGTTATTTGTAATCCTAATACAGCGCCGATATTTGCAAATGAATTGCATGTAGCATAATAGGTACTATCTACTTTAGGATATTGTGTTGATATTTGACCGATTACTGCAGAAAAACTCGAATTCCGCCATCCTGATGAAGAACCTATAAGAAATGCAAAGAAAATTAAAATAGGAACTGGAGCTGGAATTAATAATAAAAGTAAAGATGAACATGTTATTAAAAGAGAAGTATATACACTAATTTTTCTTGACTTTAGATCTGAAATATATCCTCCAATAAGAGATCCAACAATAACACCTAAGCCAATTATAAAAGAAACGAATGCATTTGGAGTATATAAATCTGTATTCGTTCCTAAAATTTCGATTGTAGCACCTTCAGCTTCAAGTAATGGTGTTTGAATAATAATATAAAGAGATAGGAATACAAAAATCACACCATCAACAAAACTATTAAATAATGAATATATATATACTTTCCAGTTTTTAGCTCTACCAAAAATCAATTTTAAATTAGCTATAATATCTATATCTTTTGATGTAATAATCTCTTTTATGAATAGAATTGTTAAAGATGTTTATATCATAATTATTCCTAATCCAATAAATATTAACTCTATATTTCCCCCTACAAGTAAATAGAAGGCAACTATTAAAGGACCCCCTGTTATTATTCCTACAGATCTAAAACCCCAGCAGATACCTTGTGTTCGACCCAATTGTTCTTTTGGACATATATCAAGAATAAGGCCATCTATTGCTGTATCTGCTATAGCTACACCAAGAATAATAATCACACCACTGATTAAAAATGTCATAAATACGCTTTTGGGAGTTATAATAAATGGTAATATGACCCAAAGCAACCCAGAAATGGATATAGGCCCAATAATCCAAGGCTTTCTTCTTCCTAATTTTTTAAAAGAAAATTTATCACTTAACATTCCATATACAAACTTGATTGCGAAAGGAAGTAAAACAATTGAGGTTAAAAATGCTATATCTTCACTTGCAACTGTCCTAAGCTCTAAAATCAAATAAATAGGGACAATAACAGCGAACATACTTTGATTTAATCCTTGTATAAAGTAGTTCAACGAAAATATACTAATATTTAACTTTTTAAATTCAACATCACTTTTTTCCATGATTTTTTTCTAAATCTAATTACATTTATGTGAATTTGTTGAAAAAAAGGTATTATTATATTTATACTTAATAAATATGTTTAGGTTTTTGAGTAAAATAGTATATGTAATGAAGAAAAAACAGATTTAAACAAAATAATATCACTTATCACTTTACAAATTTTTACTGAATTAAGCTATATTAAAATAGGAAAAAATAATAATAATTTATCTTCAAGTTGGATAATCTTTCCTTATTCCAAGTTCACGTTTAAATGCATTAATTCGGTGCTTAATAAAGCGAAGTGGTCTAGGTTGTAATAAATGGCCATATTTATGTAAATGGGCTTCTAAAAGCCTTAAGGAGAGTTCTAATTTATTTACTCTATTCTGGACTTTACTTATCATATCTTAAACCCTTACTCCTAAATTGTATTTCAATATATTTTTAAGAGTTTTTAATTTAAAAATTATAAGAGTCTTAAGATTTAGTAGATTTGAATCGCGCGAAATATAATTAAATCATGGACTTTTTCATCTATTAAAAAATTATCACATGAAGTAAATAAAATGACTGAAAAGTTCTGGTATAAAGTGGCAAGAACAATAGCAAAATCGGGAGTATTCCCTGTTCCGATCAGTGAACATTTGAAAGAGCTTCTACAGAATCTATTAACTGAAGACCAAGCCAAATTTCTTTTAATATTTAAGAAGCCTTCCATGACTCTTGAACAAATTAAACAAAGAATAGATATGGAAGAAGAGACGATAATTACAATGCTTAACACCTTAATGCATAATGGTATAATTATCGGTGCAAAGAGTAAAAGTACTGGTGTTATGGTCTATAGATTAATGGGATTATATCCTGGGATTTTTGAATATACTTTTCTAAGAGGTACTACAACAGAAAGAGATAATAAATTAGCAGAGTTATTTGAAAAATCATTTCAAAAAATAAGTGAGGGAACTCAAAAAAATTATGATAATATTATAAATGTATTTAAGGACTTACCCCCAACAGATAGAACCCTCCCTGTTGAAAAAGAAGTGGAAGTTGGTACCGAAATGGTTGTTCCTTTTGAGGATATAAAAAAATACATCGAGGAATATGAGGATATCGCCGTAGCTCATTGTTATTGTCGTCATTGGAAAGATCTTTTAAATGATCCATGTAAGTTAGGGGCACCAAAAAAAAATTGTTTTCTTTTAGATAAAAGTGCGCAATTTGCAATAGAACAAAATTTTGGAAGACGAGTTTCTAAGGAGGAGGCAATCAAAATATTAAAAGAGGCAGAGGATTATGGTTTAGTACATAAAGTATTTCATGTGCATTCAGATTTGGATAGGGGCATAGAAGCAATTTGTAATTGTTGCAAATGTTGTTGTGGAATTCTTAATTTTTACTCTCGGGGTGCTTTACCTCTCCATACAGTTTCTTCTTATTTAGCAAAAGTAGATGAAGAAATATGCTCTGGTTGTGCAATTTGTGTGAATATATGCCCTATGGAAACAATTAATGTTGATGATACTCTAGCAGTTGTTCATGAAGAAAAATGTATTGGATGTGGTCTCTGTGCTTATCATTGCACTGAACAAGCAATACATCTCAAGAGAACTGGACCAAGAGATGTCTTTCTCCTACCTAAAAGAATTAAAACAGAATAAATCTTTATCTATAATTAGTTGAGAAAATAATCTTAAAACTGTAATTAACTAACCAATTTCCTTTTTCTGAATTCAAATTTTACTCAAAGGATACTATTTCTTACTCAATTTTTAGTTTTTCTAGCTCCCTATCTAATTTCTCCTGTTTAGCATCAATATTTTCTTTTTTTATCTGCAGATTTTCTTGTGTTAATTTTAAATTCTCGCGTTCAGTTTCCATTCTTGCTCTGTCTTGCTTTAAATTCTCGTTTTCAACTTCATATTGCTGTAGTTTTATTTCAGATTATCATTTTTAACTTTAAATTCTTCTTGTTCTTTCAATAAATTTTCGCGATCTAAATTTATTTGACTTCTCTCAGTTTCTATTTTTTCTCTTTCAGCCTTAATTGCCTCTCTTTCACTTTCAAGATTATTGAGTTTTGCTTGAAACTTTTCCTTTTCTGCTTCAAATTCTCCCCAAGCTTCATCTAATTCTTTCTTTCTTTTCTCAGGACTCTTAAATGTTTTCATCTCATCGGTAATAGCACCTAACTTTATATCACACATGTTCAACATATCATCAAATGTTTGCATCGAAAGAAAATCTAACTCCACTGTCTTATCATATTTATCTTTCATTTCATCAAATAATGCTGTTTTTTTTATGAGGACTGGATGATTAAGGTAACCAAGAAAAGTAATAAGAGATTTTTTTGTTTTTTCAGGTAAACTAGTTCCAGAAGTGCTATTTAAAAAATCATCAACTTTCTTTATGAATTCTTCTATTGCTTTTTCATAAATTACTTGTTCCCCCCTTACTGCGTGTGATTGTGCAGTCTTTGTCTTTTTTACAGCACCCTCTTTACTAAATTTTATGGTGAGTTGATCTAATTTGCGGATAATTCCTTCCATTTTTATGAAATTAGTATTCTTTGCCGCATAATAAAGTTCAACTATTTCTTCAACTAATTTAGGGCTTTCCTGCATTTTTGGGTGATCTAAGTACCACATGAGAGAGTCTAGCCTATCCTCTGTTTGTTTTTGTAGACCTAACCATTCTTTACCGCTTTTTTCTTGTATATCCTTTTTAATTAAAGTTATTTTTTCCATTAATTCTCAAATAGTGTTAGGTTTTTTATATATTTTCTTTGCGTAAAACCAATGATAATATCAGAATTTATTAAAAAGCGATAAAAGAAGAAAATTTCTCTAGAGAAATAATTTTTTTAACCCTTTAAACAAAATACAACATTAATGTAATATATAGTAATACTAAACTTGTACCGAAAACACTTTTATGTGGCTTTTTTCCTATGATTTTTAACATAGCAGGAACTATATCTGTTGTTTTACAGTATGATATTTCTTTAAGGGGGATTTCTGGGGATCCCTCAATAATTAAAGGGACAGTCATACAACTTCTTAAACCAAGATCGTGATTATATAAATTTTTACTATACTGCTTTCCGTGATTAATGTTAAAAACAATGCTTCCATCAGTTTATAAAATTTTCTCTTATTTATAATTAAAATTTTAATTTTTTCTAGTCTACCTTTTCTTGCCCCATAAGTTGACTCACACTTTTAATTTGTAATTTTCTTAGCTCTTTTTTAAAATTTCCGCGTTCTGTTTTCAATTTTTCTTGTTCTGCTTTTAAATTCTCACGTTCTGTTTTCAATTTTTCTTGTTCTGCTTTTAAATTCTCACGTTCTACTTCCAATTTTCCTTGTTCTGCTTTTAAATTCTCACGTTCTACTTCCATTTTTTCCCATTCTCTCTTTAATTTTTCTCGTTCTACTTTTATTTTTTCTTGTTCTGTCTTTAAATTCTCACATTCTGGTTCTAATTTTTCTTGTTCTGCTTTTAAATTACTTCGGTCTACTTCCAATTTTCCTTGTTCTGCTTTTAAATTCTCACGTTCTACTTATATTTTTTCCTGTTCCCTCTTTACATTATCTCGCTCTGCCTTCACGATTTCTCGTTCTTTTTCTAAGATTTTGAGTTCTTTCTTTAAATTTTCTTTTTCTTCTTCAAATTTTTCCCTTTCTTCATCTAATTCTTTCTTTAGTTCCTCAGGACTCTTCCATTTTTTCAACTTCTCAGTAACGGCCCCTAATTTTATTTCACACTTGTTCAACATATCATCAAATGATTGTATTGAAAGAAAATTTAGTTTTTTAAATGCTTTATATTTATCTTTCATCTCTTCAAATAATGCTGATTTATTTTTGAGTTCCGGATGATTAAGATAATTTAGAAATGTAATAATTGAATTTTTTGTTTTTTCAGATAAACTAATGCCAGAAGTACTGTTTAATAAATTTTCAACTTTTTTTTTAAATACTTCTATTTCTTTAAAGTAATTTACCTATCCCACTTTGATGAGTATGATTGGGCAGTACCGGTCATTTTAATAACATTTTCTTTACTTAATTTTGTTCTGAGTTGATCTAACTTTCGAATAATATCCTCCATTTTTATAAAATTAGTATCTTTTGCTTTATAATAAAATAACTATTTCTTCAACTAGCTTTGGATATTCTTGTAGTTTTAGATGTTCTAAGTACCACAAGAGAGATTCTAACTTATTTTCTGTTTTTTTTTGTAGACCTAGCCATTCTTTACCTTTTTTCTCTTCTATATCCTTTTTAATTAAAGTTATTTTTTCCATTAATTCTCTAGTAGTGTTAAGTTTTTTATATGTTATTTTTACGTAAAATTAACATTACATACTCTGAATCTACTAAAAAGTTGAAAAGTAGAAAATTTCTCTTAATAAAGCTATTTTTCGCCGTTCAAGCAAAAAAGAAATTGATGCGTTATTTGGTTATATAAGACTTGTACCTATAACACTTTTATGTGGCTTTTTTCCTATGATTTTTAACATAGTAGGAACAATATCTGTTGTTTTGCAGCAAGTTATTTCTTTATGGGCAATTTCTGAGGACCCCCCAATAATTAAAGGGACATTCATGCAACTTCTTAAACCAAGATCGTGATTATATAAATTTTTACTATACTGCTTACCATGATTGATGTTAAATACGACTTTTCCATCATTACTTAGAATAATATCACAACTACGAGGATTTTTAAAATGTCGCGGGATTAAATCGGGGTGCATTGGGTAATCAAGATGGTATGTAGCGCTCAGCCATTCGTCGATAGAATGAAATCTATTATCTAATAGTTGAGATGCTATATGATCATTTAAATAATTAAAAACATCGTTCTCATTATCATCTGAGATGTATTTTGTTTTATAATCAAGACCATTTCCTCGATATTCAATTGTACTTAAAATGATTTTATTACCATGATTTCTAGATTTTCGTTTTAAATGGATAATTCCTTTATTATATGTATTGTCATCATCTCTATAATACATTAAATGACTTCCCTCGATTTTGAATAATTCTTTTAATAAATTTAACTTTTTTGGACCGTATTTTTTAAGTTGGCTTAATTCAGGACGAACCCAGCTATATTTAGTATCTGATTTATTAATACCTTTAAAATTAAAAAATCCAATCCCATCATATTTCGCGATGTTTATATTTCCTCTTAAGTTTTTACGCCTATAATAAGATGTTAATTTGTATCGCTCGAGAAAATCCTTAATATACCCTACTCTACTTGCTTTATAATTTCCATGATCGGAAGTAATTACAATTGCAGTTTCATCTAAATATCCCATTTCATCCAAATTGTCAATTAAAAGCCCAATAACCTTATCTATATGCAACAAATTCAATTTATAAATTTCTGAATCAAAACCATATAAATGTAATAATAGATCAGAAGTCATGAACCAGAGTAGAGAACATATAGGGGGTTCATTGTTTTGAAAAAATTTCTTAGGGTTTTTAAAATTCTCTAATATTTTTTGAGCAATAATTGAATTAGCTCTGGTTATCATTCTTTTTACATTACGTGAAAGTTTTAAAAAAAGGTAATACATAGCAAGCTTTGATTTTCTCTCTGGATAAAAATAATCTGCTCCTCTACTTATGAACTGAGTTATACTTGAAGTGTTCCCATTTTCAACCATTTCAAGAATAGTTTTACACCTATTACCGATGTCATTATTTAATTTATAGATTTGCAAATCTCTGGAAGTATAATTCCTCAGAATTGGAGGAGATTTATCACGTCCCATCCAATTTACTAATGGTACACCATGACATAGTTCTTTTTGATAATCACCCGTATAAGTACCTGTAATCATACTTACCTGGGTAGGATATGTAATAGGAGGGAAATCTGTGATGCAATTTTTAGAATAAATCCCATTATCCATTAGTTTTTTAATATTAGGAAGTAGTCCTCTATTCACAAAATTAAATAAGTGGTCAGATCTAACATTATCTATTATGCACAAGATAATATGGGTTATCTTATTCATGAACAGTCAATATAAAAATGCATTAGTTAAAATATTTCAGAAAAACTTATCAAATTAATGGGACAAAGAAATTATTCAGCTAAGAACATCGGTAGGAATTAATATGATTTATTTTTTGATTTTTTCAAAAAATCATAAAAAATGGAATATATAGATAAGATATAAAAAAAAAATAAGAAAAAATAGAGCCTCTAGGGGGATATTCTTGAGCTCGGTAAATTCCTCACACAAATCGAACCCCCGACCTTCAGATTACAATTACAGAGTGGAGTTATTTGTAAACCACTAATCTGATGCTATACCGCTAAGCTACAGAGGCATTTTTAGTAGTTATAAAATAATTTAATTATAGAATTTATTATTAAATTCTATTTTTTCTATTGTTTATATGAAACAATAATAAATTTTTAATTTTGTGGTTTTATTTGCTTAAAAAAGATAAGAGAAATAATTAAAAGTTTATTTTTCTTTTTGTTAATCAACCATTTTATTAATTAAATTTTTAGTTAATTATATTTTTGCTTGAGTAAAATGCCCTTTAGTAAGGAAGACGTGACTTCTCTAGCGTTTAAAATATACAAAGAGAAAGAGAACGTAGAAAAGTCCATTTGGAGACTTGCTGAACTTTGTGTCACTATTAATAGCAATATAAAAAATGGATATGATATTAAGCCCTTAGAAACAGATAACTTAATTCTATTAATAAGAGAAGACGTTAATGGTGGATTAATTGAACCCTCTGAAGAGGAAGTGAAAGAAGTAGCTGATATAATATCTTATGAAAATCCCTCAAAAAGTCAACTTGACTGGTACATCGCAGAAAAACAGCTTCTTTTGGAAGAAATAAAGAATATAATTGCAAAAAATAGATAATACTTTATATAGGTTAAAATATATTAGTTAAATCCTCTTTATAACTGTAACAGCATTATTCCAACGTAATAAATCAAATATTAAAGACGGAATAGTGGGTATTATAATAAATATAATAATAATTAACATAATACTTTAGAACTATAACATTTTCTTGGTTAGTAAATTGCCGAGTCCGAAAAAAGCAGTAAAGAAAAAATTAGAGGATAAAGAACAAAAATCTCTATTTTCCTTTATTAAGGAGAAAAAAATAGAAGAAGATGTATCTCCACAAACTACAAAAGAAAAAATACTTGAAAAAAAAGTTAAACCAGAAGTTAAAGCTCAAATCTTAAAAGAAAAGAAAGTCGAAGAAAGAACTTTTAAAACAAATGAGGTTAAAAAGGAAATCCCATCAAATTTATTCTTTAAAGAAAGAAATGAACCCTTTGGTCTAAAGGAAGGTAATGTTAAATTAAAAAAGGTATTAAGAGAGAGCGTATCTTCATCATACATCCGATACCTAATTGAAAGAGGAGAAATTAATGAGGATGTGGAACAAGGGTTATTACTTGACGTAGACTATGATGGTGGCCAAAATAAAGCATATTGCAAATTTTATGATCTAAAAACTAACGAAATTAAAATTTGGATTGATACAACAGATCATGAACCTTATTGTTTAAGCAAAGAATCTATTCCAGAATTGAAAAAATTGCATTATACTGAAAAAATTGGTAATATAAAACAGAAAAATAAACTGACTGATTATGTAGGATTTAAACGATTTGAACAAATTAAAAAGTTCGATCTGTTAAATGATAAAGAGATTGAAATGACAAAGATATATGGTAAGACTCCTACAAATATCGGAGGCTCAGGGATAAATATTCGTAATATTTTAGGTGAAAATGAAATAAAATCTTGGGAAGCAGATATTCGGTATCATCTGAATTATATCTTTGATAGACAATTAATTCCCGGTTTAATTTATAGTATTCAAAATGGGAAAATTGTAAAGTTAAATTTCGAAAAAATCAAAGATAATTCAAAAGTAATGGCAAAAGAACTTCGAAATCTATTTAAAGATGAATCTCCTGAAATTCAAGAATTCTCTGAGAAATTTTTAGATATTTTTATTACTCCTATCCCTGATGTGAAACGTTTAGCTATGGATATTGAAGTTAAAATGGGTGAACGAGATTATAAAATACCAGATCCTAGTCTTGCTAACCAAGCTGTAATAAGCATATCATTTTATGCTACGGATGGTTTAAAATTAGTGTATGTTCTTGAAAGGGAAGGATTTTCATACGGAAAACCTCATAAGGATTTTCCTTCAGATGCTAAAATAGTTTTCTTCAAGTCAGAGAAAAATTTAATAAAAGAAACTTTTCGGCTTATGTGGGAATATCCTATAATTCTTACCTTTAATGGAGATAATTTTGATCTAAATTATTTATTTCATCGAGCAAATAAATTTAAAATTGATAAAGATCTAAATCCTATCTATGTAAAGAGAGGTTTCGGTATCTTATCAAAAGCCGAATGCGATTTAAGAAAAGGAATTCATATTGATTTATTTAATATATTTTTTAACAGGAGTATTTCTGGTTATGCCTTTGGAGGAGTTTATGAAAGTGCCTCCTTAAATGCTATTAGTGCTGCATTATTAGGGGAAGGAAAATATCAACATGAAGAAGAAATCCATAATATGGAATATAATGTTCTTGCATGGTATAATCTCAAGGATTCTTTATTGACTTTGGAATTAACAAGATTTAACAATTCTTTAGTTTGGAATTTGATCATTTTGTTATGCCGGATAACGAAAATGGGTATTCATGATATGATTAGAAGACAAATTTCAACATGGATACAAAATATTTTTTATTTTGAACATCGTAGAAAGAATTCACTAATTCCACGCCGCTCTGAAATAAGAGAAATAAAAAGAGGAGGACTGCTAATGTCAAAATCCAATGGTGAGAAATTCCAAGGAGCTTATGTTATACCTCCTGTCCCAGGAATTCATTATGATGTAGTTGTTATGGATTTCTCATCCCTATATCCTTCAATTATAAAAGAATATAATCTTTCATATGAGACTGTTCTATGTCCTCATAAAGATGATGAAGATAATCTTGTAAAAGGAACACCATATTATATATGTACTCATAAAATGGGCATCTTTGCCTATGTTGTTGGTTTTTTTAGAGATATAAGAGTAAAATTCTTTAAACCAAAATCAAGTGACAAAAATTTAACAGAAAAAGATCGTAATTATTATCAAACCATTCAACAAGCACTTAAAGTGTTTGTTAATGCTGCCTACGGCGTTTTTGGTTCCCAGAATTTTCCTCTTTTTTGTCTTCCGGTAGCAGAAAGTACAACTTCAATAGGACAATATTCAATAAAGCAAACAATTAAGAAATCAGAAGAATTAGGTGTAAAAGTTTTATATGGAGATACCGACAGTATTTTTCTTTTAAATCCATCAAAAGAACAAATGAAAGAAATATCTGATTGGAGCAAAAAAGAGTTGGATTTGGATCTAGAAGAAGAAAAAACATATCAATTTTTAGCTCTCTCGGAACGAAAAAAAAATTATCTTGGCATCTATAAGGGTACTAAATATGTCGATAAAAAAGGTTTAGTTGCTAAAAAGAAAAACACACCCGAATTTATTAGAACTGCGTTTAACGAGCTTATTGAAATCTTAAAGAATATCACAAAAGATGAAGAATTTATAAACGCGAAAGATAAAATTATTGCAATTGTAAAATATAATTTAAAGAAAATTGGAAAACCAGATACATTTCCTTTAGCTGACTATGCTATAAATATTAGTATGCGAAAAGCTCTAAAAAATTATACTAAAGTTATCCCACAACATGTTAGAGCTGCTAAAAAATTACAGGAGATAACTGGAAGAGAAATTCAAAAAGGCGAGACTATAAGTTTTATTAAAAGTAAAGGTGCTATTGGTGCAAAAGCAATTGAACTAGCTAAATTCCAAGATATAGATACTAAGAAATATCAAGAATTATTAAAATCCGCTTTAGAACAAGTTTTAGATGCTCTAGGAATATCATTTAATGA
>LAZR01001280.1_pt1 | contig 16159 bp, 17 predicted proteins | sample 329461 | NCBI WGS metagenome assembly LAZR01 (sample SAMN03002196, study PRJNA259156) | marine sediment metagenome | biome: sea floor; feature: Hydrothermal impacted sediments; material: marine sediment; isolation source: Loki non-amplified sample from Loki's castle hydrothermal vent sediment ...
TAAATTACGATTAACCAGTTAAAGAGAGGAGCTAAGTAAATCTTAATGAAGCCTTTTGACGCTTTTGGGATTTCATTTAATCCTTTTTCTATCAATCTTTTCTGAGCTTCTTGCTCTGTTAAACCTTTTTCTGGATCTGTTTGCAGGTCTTTGTAAATTTTTTCTAATTCTTGATTATAAAAATATTCTTCCGTAGCCATAAGAAACCATTCGAAATTTTTTTGTTTGTTTTAAATCAAGTATCAAATCAATCTAATAACATAACTATAATAATAATAACTTTTAACTTATTACTTTTTAAGAGCAAATTATGCATTTTTTTATTATTAAAAAAAAGTTTTTTCTATAATTTCCAAATCTTTCCAGACCACATATGAAAATTTTAATTTTGATATCAATCAATGAAATAATCCAATGGTAAAAATGTTTTGAATTATGCGTTGGATGATCTTTTCCCGAGGATACCGCATATCAGAATAATAAATTTTGATCTGTAGACTATTTCATGTAAACTTATGGTAGAGATATATTTTAATTAAAACAAAAATAATGAATCATTAAAGATAAAAATTAGAAACATACTACGATAGGAGAAGTGAGATTTATTTTATCGTTTTGTTCTTAAAATTCAACTGAAATTAAAATTCCAGTGAAAAATTTTATGAAAACCTCAAAAATAATTGTTTTAATTAGTGTATTTAGTGTTATAATTTTCTACTCTTTTTTGATACCGAGAACTAATGCTAAAGAATGGATATATGAAAGAGCAGATACGGAAAGAATTTCAGAATTTTCAGTTTAGCCTTCTGGAATTGAAGATATTATTTCGATCTAATTCTAATATTAGTCTTTGAAATGATAATTAGTTTATCGTAATTCTGAGGTTTATCTAAATCAAAATGGGTTAAAAATTTAATTAAAAGCTTGTTAGTAGCTTCAGGATGAGGAGAAAGAACCTGAAGTATAATAATTGTAGGAGGTTTTATTTTAGAGAAATGATAAAGAATTCCAAATCCTCGATCATGTGTGATTATTGGTATTTTTTGATTAGCACTATATTCGAATATCTTTTCATCTTCAATACCTGAATTTAAAATATCTTCTACATTGACGATTTTAAATCCAGCTTCTTTTAAAACTAATCGTGTTGACTCTGCTATGCACTCATCTAGGATAAGTTCCATAATCTCTATCAACTTCTATAGTTTTAAAGAGAATTTTTACTTAAATGTCGATAATCTCTTCCTCTGGATGATCAACGACAAAAACAGAGTAATCCAAAGAAGCTTTTATATCTTCTTCAGTAAGCCTTGGATATTCATCTATTATTTTTTGAAAGGTTGCTCCATCGCGCAACATTTTCAAGGCTATAGATATTGGAATTCTCGTTCCTTTAAAAACTGGCTTCCCAGATAAAATTTTTGGATCGATATTAATTCGATCGCCATATCCTATCATTTTTAATCATCACTTTACAACTTTCTAATAATTAAATCAGATTCCCTCTACTTATAATTAACTATATTTCTATATGAACATTAAAATTGTTTTTTTTTAAATTTAATGACCAATAAATTTTCTTTTGAATCTCTAGGATGAATAATTATATCGGTATAAATAGGTTATTCTTCTCCTTTTATTTATTTCCTTCAAACTCTGGTTATAATTGCAGTCAACATCCCATTCAAGGAATTTTGGTTTAAGAGACATTAAGAAATTTTAAAATTAAATAAAGGATATTAAAAAAGGAGTTATTTCAACAGTACAGAATTTTTTATAAAATTTAAAATTAAAATAAAATATTTTTTTTCCGAGCAAAATATTTAATGATTTCGACACCTAACAAACCCGGCATAGCAAAGCTAAAACAGATGAGCCAATCTTCGAAGCTGAGAAATAGAAAATTAAGTTCTAATCCCAGGGAATCATTAATTAGAGTATTTACCGAAGAAGAAAATAGTACAAATAATACATGAATGCCCAACGTGAATAAACATATGAATAAAAGAGAAAACTTCATTTCTTCTTTAATGCTCTTATAGGCTGATTTATTTGGTCTTCTAAAGGTCCAAATGAAAAATGCTTCAAATATGTATATTGTTGTAATAAACATTGTTCTCGCTTTCATATGTACTAAATCTATTTGAGTTGATCCAAGGGGAATATAACTTAACGATGATTCATTCCAAACATTTAAGGGGATGATACCATTTAATGGTAGTATTAGAGCTAATGCTATACCTAATCCTCCTAAACCTGCTTGAACTAGTAGCAAAATCCACAGATTTTTATTTAATAACTGTTCTTCATTTCTCGGTGGTTCTTTCATAACATCCTTGGGGTGTGAGTCGATAACTAGTGCTATAGATGGTAAAGTATGCAAAATAGCAAAAATGTAAATATGCTGCCAATTATTAGCAAATAAATGAAAGCTTATAAATGGTTCTAGGACTTCAAAAGTAAAGTACAATATTCCTTCCATGATATTAGTGCAAATAAAGAAGAAAATAATGGTCCGGATTTTAGAAAAAATTCCTCTACCGGTTTTTACTCCTTCGACTATTGAGGAAAAATTGTCATCAGTAATAACCATGTCGGAAGTTTCTTTAGCAAGGTCGGTTCCGGTTATCCCCATTGCTATTCCTGCATTTGCTAATTTTAATGCAGGAGAATCATTAATACCATCACCAGTCATGGCAGTTACTAAATTTTGATTTTGATAGGTTTCTACGATAAATTCTTTATCTGTTGGTTCCACTCGAGCAAACACAGTTGTTTTATTAAATTCTGGTAGCGAGATACTTTTTACTTGATCCCCCGTCATTACAAGATCTTGCTCTCTATAAATACCCATTTCAGAGGCAATGGTTTTTGCAGTAGCAGGATGATCTCCGGTTACCATAATCACCTTAATACCACCAGATTGGCACTCCTCAACGGATTCTCTAACACCTAACCGAGGAGGATCCATTATCGAGACGAACCCTAGAAAAATTAAATCTCGTTCTACATCCTCCCTTTTTGAATTTTTACTTATCTTTAGCTTATTATATGCCATAGCTAATGTTCTGTACCCTTGGTTAGCCCGTTCATTAATTATATCCAAAATTAAATTTTTTTGATTCTCATCAAGCTCCTTTTTAGTCCCATTGATTTCTATTTGGGAACAAATTTCCAACATCCTCTCAGGAGCGCCTTTAGAAAAGACAAAACTCTCTAAATCTTCTTCAGGTGTAGTACAGAGTGTTGACATTTTCTTTATTTCTGAATTAAAGGAGAATTCATTTATGACGTTATACTTATTTTTTATATCGTAGGTGTATAGTCCAGCTTTTTCTGTTAGAACTAATAATGCTGCTTCTGTGGGTGAACCGATGGCTCTTCTTACTGCCTTTTCTTTTATATCTCTTAGCTTTACTTTAACATCTTCAAATTCGAGTTTAGCATTATTATTAACCACAATTGCGTCAAGAAATCTTGCGAAAGTTTCATTATCAGCTAAGTTAACTTGATTGTTTTCTTTAAAAATCTGACCATCGGCTTCGTATCCTGATCCAGTAACATTGTATTCTTGCTCGTTTATCCAGAATTTTTCAACAGTCATTTCGTTTTTGGTGATAGTTCCAGTTTTATCAGAGGCAATTATTGAAACACGCCCGAGGGATTCGATAGCAGACAAATTTTTTATCACCACTCCCATTTGAGCCATTGCTAACACTCCTGTAATAAGTACCAATGTAGAGAGTAGAGGTAGATTGATAGGAACAACATTCATTGATCTTATAATAGAATCTGATACTGCTCCAACAATATTTTTTCTAGAAAACTCCAAGGGATTTAAACTAAGGATTGTGAGTTTAAAAATGATGAGAATTATAACATTTATTATAACTATCGTTCCAAGAATATACCCTAATCTATTTAATTTACGAGTTAATGGGATATCTTCAATACTTCCCATTTCATTTAAAGTCTGGGAAATTTTTCCAATTTCAGTTTCAACACCAGTGCCAGTTACTAATTCTTTTCCTCTTCCCGTATGTATAAAGGTCCCCATAAATACCATGTTACATTGATTTTGTATACTGATCACCTTATTATCTAAATCTAAGATTTTTTTTTCTACGGGCTCGCTCTCTCCAGTTAAAGCTGCTTCATCTACACTTATATTCATATGTTCAATGATTCTACCGTCAGCTGGGACTTTATCTCCTTGTTTTAGTACGACAATATCTCCGGGTACCAATTCCCTCGTTTTTATATCGAATTCTTTTCCATCTCTAATTACCGTTGTTTTTAAAGCTGAAATTTCTCTAAGTGATTTTAGTGCTTTCTGGGCTCTAAACTGTTGAATGATTGCGGTTACCGAGTTTACAATGACGACTGTGAAAGTAATAATTTGAGTGTCCCCTTCTCCTAAAATAACAACAATTATTCCCGTTACGAGCAAAATCATTATTAAAAAATTAAAAATTGGGGCGATGTATATTTTCCAGATGGACTTTTTTATTTTAGGTAATTCATTGTATCCTGATTTTTCATATCTATTCTCCATTTCAGACGAGTTTAATCCTTGATTCTTATTGGTCTGAAAATGCTCTACCAATTCATCAATTGGTTGGCTATAATAAGTCTGGATAGAACCTTTGCTTTCTGACATTATTCAAAAATTGAAGTTGTAAATATTTTAAATAATATTAATTAAAATCTAAAGTTTTTAATGATTTGCAATCCCCCAAAAATGATTTTTAATTAAAAAGTTAAAGCTTAAATTCTCGAGGTTTTCCCAATATTCCTTTCAGTTTATTATACTTTTTCCTAATTGTAGTACTCGAAAATTTACTGTAGGTTTCTATGATACTTTGAGTAAATACTTTTCTATTGCTCAAGGTTTGTCCAATAAAATAAATTAAACCCGCAGTAAACGCTTTGTAATTAACATTCAGGATATATTCGTAGGGAATTTGATTTAATATCCCATCTGCTAATAATTGCATTTCAATTTTTATTTTTTCAAATTCTGAAATTTCCTTAAAAGATTCTTTTACGACTTCATATGGTATACTATTCAAATCTTTTTGAAAAACTATCTTAATTTTATTTTTTATTTCCTTCTCCAAGTTAATAGATTTTCTTTTTGGAACATAGATTTTTTCAGTCCTTATCACTTTTTCCATAGCACTTCCTAGCATTTTTTTATTGATTTTATGACCTAAATCTTTTGAAACTGTAATAAATTGCTCAATCCGGATGTTGGTTGTGTCTTTTAATTCAAGCCATATAATAGCAAGGAATATTATAACCATATTTTGATAACTTCGTCTGTGATATTTATTGTACTTTAAGTATCGGTCTTTAATTTCTCGATATTTAACATTATCGATGTTTAACCCGATTCCATGACTTTTTAAAAGATCTATTGTTTTTTTTTGAGCTGAAAAATCCGATTTATAATCACGAAACCATTTTTTAAGTGTTTTTATCCGCTCATATTTTTCCTTTACAATTGGATCCTGTAAGGCTTTTGAATTGCTCCTTCTTATCTTTCTTTCATAATCTCTCTGAGAATCTGTATAATATTCACCAAATGATTTTGATTCTTTAGAGACAAGTCTTTCTTCTAAAATTAAACCACAATCTTGGCAAACTAAGTCTCCTCCATCTTGACTGACACTATTATGAAGACATTCTGGTGATTCTAAACCTGGATCGCGATTATTTCTCAAAGATAATCAAATACCTAAATTTTATAATTAATAAAATAATGCCCATTAGAAAAACAATAATATTAAAAATTTTTCTAACTTTCCAAAACAATAATAAGTAAAAATATAATGGAATAAAAAACTTATCACTAATTTTATATGAGTGGATCTTTATGGAGCATCTGAAAGTCTTAAAATTTCTTAAAATTATGGCTTATATTTTTATAAGCCTTACGTTAGTTGAAATATCATTTGTTATATTGATGAATTTCACCGTTTTTGATATTAGTGGGAGTCCAATCCTTCTAGCAGAGTTAATGTATGGTTCAAACAAAATTTCATTAACAGGAACAATATTATGGCTATTTTTAACTATTTCTGTAATCTGTTTTCTCATAATAGGAATTTTTATTTTTTCAATTGGAAATAAAAACAAAATTGAATCGACCTCTTTAGCTAAATTTATAATGATTATAGGGATGGTTATTTTAATAGGGGCACTAGTTAAAATGAATTATTTAGTTCTCTTAGGGAAAACAAATATTGCTACGATTCCTACATCAATCCGTTTCCAAGCCGCACTCTATGATTTTAATATTACACCGATTTTACCCGCAATATTCTGGATTTATTTCATTTCCGTTAATTGTTACTATATTATTTCAGGAATAATTATTGCTACAGTTGGTATAAAATGGACTTTATTAATTGAACAGCCAGAAGCGAAAAAAAAATAAAAAGAAACAATAAATATAATTATCGGAAAATTTTGAAAATTACTCCCTTTTTAAAGGGATATCCGTTTATTTTAACCTCCACAGCTTCGTTTAGCATTTTCCTTTAAATACTTTCATTTCAATATCCTAATATCTAAGTTTTATGAGATGATTTAAATGGAAAATCTTGGAAATACCTTCTTAATGGTTACTGATCCTTATGATTTTGATATGAAACAGCAAAAAGTATTTTATTCCGATTTTGGGTTTGTAATTACTTCCCAATCAGAATTTTTTAGAGATTCTATGATAAAACTCTGTAAAGAGTGCAATAATGTGCGAAAAAGGAATTTTGGGAAGAATATTATCACAACTGCCCGAAAACGCATGAAAAAATTTATTAACAAACAGATAAAAACAGAGCGTGACTTGTTTGAGTTAGTGGCAATGTTATTTGATATTGTATATTATACCGCAGTATCTCAAGATAAAAATGCTCATTTAAGGAAATTTAGTGTGATTGAGGGAGCGACCCTTAAATATTTTGGGTACATAGGCTCAAAAGATTATGATATGTTTGAAATAATTAACAAAATCCAAGAAAAAATTGAGAGTTCGAAGGATAAGAATGGAGCAGGATCTTGTTTCGAAGTTTATCAAATTAAAAACTAGGATTCCTAAATGGGATCAATGCGATCTAATACTGTGATCAATGCGATTTTTACTCCATAAATTTCTGTAGTTCTAAAATCAAACCAAGTAATTTTCTAAATTTTTGGTTGAATCTGAATATATAGATATTAAGAATGTCCTATTATTGTATGTGGTTTATAAGGGTCTTCTATTGACTTAATTTCTTCATTTGAAAGTTTTATATCTAAAGCCTCAACCGCTTGTTCAACATGGTTTACTTTTGTGGTTCCCAATATCAAAGATGAGACAAAATCTTTAGAAAACATCCATGCAAGAGCAATTTGAGCTGGAGAAACACCTTTATTCTTTGCAAGTTCCACAACAGCCTCTAAAACATCAAAATCTGTGGGATGGAAATATCTTTTCTTCAAATTCGGATCTGATCTTACTCGAGGAGAATCAGGTTCGTTTAAACGGGAATATCTTCCACTGAGAAATCCCCGTGCTAACGGTGACCAAGGGATTACACCTATTCCTTGATCTTTACACAATGGCATCATTTCTCTTTCTTCTTCTCTGTAAATAAGATTATAATGGTTCTGCATAGTTCTGAATGGTTCTAGTCCATATTTTTCAGCAATCCATAAACTTTTAGCAAATTGCCACGCAAACATGGAACTTGCGCCTATATGGAGCACTTTTCCTTCATTAATTAAATGATTTAAACTTCTTAGAATTTCTTCAATTGGCATCGGATCTAGCCGATGTATCTGATATAAATCAATATAATCCATATTAAGCCTTTTTAAGGATTCTCTTATCTCTCTTCGTATTATTTTTCGTGATAAACCTATTTGATTTGGTATTCCTCGTGTCCTTACTCCTGATGATGAAAAAAAAACTTTTGTAGCTATAATAACATCATCCCTTGAATCTTTAAGTAGCTCACCCGTAATTTCTTCTGAACGACCCACACTATAAATGTTAGCAGTGTCAAAGAAATTTATCATTAATCTAAGGCTTTATTAACAATGGGTCTTGCATCGTCTATTTCAAGTTCCCACTCTCGCTTATTTCCGAACGACATCATACCTAAACATATTCGGGATACTTCTAGCCCAGTTTTCCCTAATCTAATGTATTGCACATCTTGCACCTAAAAATCTTATTTTGACATTAATAATTAAATTGATTAAATTTATGGAACTACATTATAGAAATTATTGTTTTTAAAATACTTTCATTTAGAGAGAAATATATATCAAAATTATCCTCGTTATATAATTACTGAAAATGACGATTAATTTCCTTTTCATTTTACTATTTATTTAAAGGGCAGACATATTTAGCAAGGCAAAAACTTACCAAATTTATAGAGGAAGTACAAAAGAATTTATCGCTATGGCAGAGTCTTGAACAACATTATAGAGTAAGCCAAGTTCTTGAATTAAAGGAAAAATCTCAGCTTAAATCCCACATTACGGATATTCTGTTGAAATCCCAATAGCACTACTTACTTGTTGTTTTTGGATAAAATCAATAATTAAGTTCTCATCTTAATCTTGTACGTCGATATTTTCAACAATTTTCTCAATGTCATTTTCGATTTCAACTACTTTAATTTAGTGAGATTTTGGTAAATGGATTATGATGAGGATTTCCTTTAGTAATATGCATCACTTCCTGATTCAAATCCATCAAAATTGTGCATACGGTGCCAACCTTTTCCATTACTGTACCAGGGATAAAATTTCTACATATTGGTAATTCAGAATCAGTATCATCCAATAAAATACTTTTCATAAGCTCCAATGACTGGGTTTGGTAACTTTTTGCCAAATTGCTAGCGATTTCATATCGATTAAATGAGCTAAGTAATAATTCTGGTTTTGAATTTAGTTTTTTATTCTTCAAAAAATGGTTAGTATGAACAAAATGATTATTTTCAGCATCTAAAAGATAGATTTCATTACCTCCAAATTCAATATCCTGGTATTTTCCGTATTTATCACCTATTAATATATTCCCCGATCGACCTTTACCCACATTCTTAGCTAAATCTTTGGCTTCTTCAATAGATTTACTATCTAGCATGGCACGAAGAATAATATGAATTGGTAATCCGTTTAATTCTTCATCTATATGAAGGAAATTTAAACAAACTCCCAAACCTGAATTATTAAAACCAATTTTACCAATCATCCCCGGTTCGGTTACTTGAATTATTTTATGACCGTCTGGTTTGGTCAATCTCATAATAAAGGCTAATTCTTCAAAATCTGCAGCCCAATCCCAGTTTTGACCTAAAATCCGTGGATTTTTGAAGTATAATGCAGTGCACTCAGTACTCCCATTCTCCATATTTGACATAATTTCACTTCTTGAATTAATTGCATAAATCCATAGAGGATCTACATCAGATGCTTCAGCAATTGATTCAATTTCAATTGAATAATCTGAATTATAAGCATGAATTATATTTTTAAAATTTCTAGCTGAATTTAATATATGCTTTCTATTACTCTCCCGACCATCTTCATCTAATTTCTTGGTTACGTCACTATAAAATTCAATTACTCGGTTTATTCTGTTTTTCAATAATTTTCCATGTTGTGTCCCAATTTCTTCAGGACTCCCAGTTACATCTACTACTGGAAATTTTTCTTCAACATTCATTGCATTGATTGACGATTAGTTAAATTAATTGCGCGGAAAAATTAACAATATAGGATTTAATCTAATATTATTGCATATTAGTTAAATATTACTTCCTTATAATCTCTTAATTGAAAAAGTATTTTTTTTTTTTTTGTTCCGATTCATCCGATTCTACAAACTCTCCCATCATAGATATATTTTCAAAACGATAATTTGGATCAAGGTTTTTGAAGGAGATATTATTTCAGATATAGAATTCCTGGTGAAGCTTATTTGCATTTTTTTTATTATTTCACAAAGCCAAAGGACGTAATCCTTGATCAATTTTGCGGTAGTGGAACGCGTATAGATACGGGAAATAACTTTGATCGGAAAGTTATTCGTTTTGATTTAAATTCGTTTAGAAAAGATATAATTAAATTTGATATTCTAAGAGACGAAATAGGGGTATTTATTCCATGACTTAAACTTTATTTTCTTCAAACATCCAGCACAATAGATGGCTATTTTTTACGCTTAATCTTTTACGAAAGCTGGAGTTAAACTTAAGATTTAATAATGTACATATTTCATATATGTCTTTGCCACCCACAATAATTACAAATCGCAGTGTCATAGATAATATTTCCACAATTAGGACATTTTGGAAATTTATGAGAGTTGACTTCCGCACCTGTTAATCCTGAAGCAATAATATTAGTCCAATGGTCTAATGTTTTTGTTGGTCCAATAAGGTCCACTTCTATACCTGTTGTACTGTCAGTTATTATTGAATAGCCATCTACATTAAATAGGTAAGGTTCTGGATCTGATCTTGCATCTCGATAAATCTGGATTCCCCCAAATCGAATTCCAGTATAATCAGGATCATAATTACCAGAGGAAACATCTTGAAAACCGCTAGCAAAAACAAAACATTTTTTTTTCTTTACTAAATTTTTAAATGTGCTAGGAATAGCTTCCCCTTCTAATCTGACGGGTACACAATTTTTAGATAAAAAATTCTTAATTTCATCAAATGGTATAGATTTTCTTCTCTTCTTTTTTTTCATTTTTATTTTCACTTTGAAAATAGATGTCAGAATATGATTTTTGGAATTTAAATTGATTATTAGTTATCTATTTTTTTTCTCTAAAAAGTTGTATTAAAATTTCATTTCTTTTACCCAATTTATTTCTAAATTTTTCCTTTTTTCTCTGATTTGTTTTTGTCGGCTTATGATGAAAATCTCACTTGAATTTCTAAAATTAATTAGCGTAGAATAAAATTTATTAGATTAAATATGTTATAATTTACGTAAACCATAGTGTTGTAAAAAATTCTAAAAATCTTATAAAATAAGTGATTAAAATGGCTAATTGCCCATGGTCTCCTAATGCTTCATGCAATACAGAATTGTATAGTGATCCAAATAGTGCATTCATAATAGGATCAAATTCTCCTGATAGACGGGAATATATCGAAATGATTAAAGAAGTAATAAGGGAGTTTAATTTAGAACCAAATTTTGCCTTAGATTTAAATATTTATAATGGAAAACAAGCATTCTGTACTCATATTTGTAGTCAGATTCGTAAATCTAAAATTATTATTGCAGATTTATCTGGGTCTTCAATAAAATGCAAAGAAACAAATATATTGTTTAGTGCAAATGTTTTCTGGGAATATGGTTATGCTGCCGCTTTAGAAAAGGATCCTATAATAATTTTTGATGAATCTCAGGAAATACCCTTTGATGTAGCAGATAAAAATACAGAAACATATAACATGGATAGTTTAAAGATGCTTCTAAGACCTGTAATTAAACAGAGATTAAATAGTCCAATTCCCATCATTCAAAATAATTCAAATAACAGAGATATTACTGATTCTAAAGAGATCCATAAAAAAATATTTAGGTTATTACTAAAAAATTATTTAATTAAATATTATTATGAAGTTATAAATCCCCCAAAAGATCCATTAACAAATACAAAAGTTAGTATATTGATTGATAAACTAAATGATTTGGGTGATTCACAAGTTCAGTACTTTAAAGATGCTAATGGAAGTATACAACACCAAAAAATTATTGGGACATATTTTGGGGGAGACGTTAGAAGCTTTAGAGATAGAATAAATAATTCAGAAATTCAAATCGAAGGAATAAAACGAGATTTACCGATTTTAGCAGGGGATCTAGCATTAATTTTTTATGATCATTATGAAGAATCGTTAATAGATCAGAATAATTATCTTAAATTTATTCGTCAAGATTTTGAAAGCGAGGTTAAAAAATATGAATTTTTAGAAGAAAATTATAATCATGATCGGTTTACTAATTCTCTTTCCATTCTGGAAAAAACTTACCGATTGATTCAACTTTACGGTCCAATTTGGAAAGATAGTGATAGCGCAACAGAATGGAGAATTATAAATCCCGACAAGCTTGAAGAATTAATCCAGAAAAAATCTATAAATAATATCCTACGACAGACATTGTAAGTTTATTCGGTTTCATGGACTTTCAAAGAGAAAGTCATAATTTTTTTGTTTTGGAGCTTCATTGAGAGCTTTTAAATTTACAGGAGTCATTAGTGATCATATACAATTCCAATTTTAAATATCAAGGCAAATTTTACTTTATTCATCATCAATCCAGCAATCTATTGATCTTGATAGGAGTCATGATTTTAAGTTTTTTCATAAATTTAATTATTAAATCTCTTCTATCTCTTCAAATTAAAAATTTCCTGAATAGTAAAACAGAGAATGAATTTCATGAAAATTTCATTGAAAACTAGCCAGTTAATAAGGGGTTTTAATAGAATAAATGATTTTATGCATTTCAGATGAAATAAAAGGTTTAAAATAATGTTTAGTGACGAAGATAAATTGAATGATGAGCAGATAAGTAAACTAGTAAAACAATTAATGAAGAGAACAAATGGAAATATTAATGTTGATAAACATGGTGATTTTTATGATAACCTTCAAACAATAGCATCAGAGCTAAAATACATTGAAAAACCGCAATATTCCCAATCAATCTTATCTTATAATGATACAACCAGAAGCATTGAAAAAATATGGGAGTATGTCATGAAGGGAGTATTAGCACCAGGTTCATTATCAAGTGGGTATAATATTTTTTTCCCATATTTACATTTAACGGAAAAAGGAAGAAAAGAAATGGAAAAATGGTAGAGCATGCTTATTTTAGAAGAATTTCGGAAAATTATTCGATTTGAATTAGGAAATCTATGGGTAATAGTTCAGAGAGAAGTGAATGAATACTTTAATATTATTGATTTTGCGAACATCAATTATAGGAAAAATTATAGCCCATTAGATAAACCAAAAGAAGAAGCTCTCAAAGATCCCCTAAATATACCCGAAATCTATAAGTTGTTATATATGATTAAAGAAAATAATTTCAATTATTTTAGTAGCGAATCAATCACAAATGAATACAATCATTATGAACATGGATATTTAATCAGAGATGAAATTCTTAATAACCTTGGACCTATTATAAAAAGGGTGGAAAGTTTTAGAATTGAAACTTATAATAAGGTTTTAGAAAATCAAAAGAAATTTGATTCTAAAGAAAAATTTATCAAATATGATTTTCAAGATTATGGATTAAAACATTATGATCCTTATATTAATATTATAAATGGGATTGCTTATCATGAAGATTTTTATATCATTTTTCCGAATCTTTTAAGGTGTGTTTTTGAAAACCTATTATATGATATTTTTCAAACAGCTCTTAATAAAAAACACACTGAATTCTTCTTTTTGGTGAACCAAGCACGATCAAGAGATTTTTCTCAGTTAATTGCTTTACTGAATATTCTTAAAGATAAGGATTTCAAGCCATATCATAAAAATTCTCTTAATCAGAGCGTTATAGATATATTAAAGGAAATTCAGATATTCGGTAATTTGACCGTGCATCAGATACTACGGCAAGTAGATAAAGATTTTGCCAGTCAGAGAGAACAAAAAATTAATAGAGTTTTATTGACACTGTTAGTTTTTTATAAGAAAGTGTACAATCAAAACTTAGAAATAACACACCAGGATTCATTAGATAAAATCAATAAAGCTTTAAACCTAATAAGACCAAAACATAGGGAAGAAGATATATCAATAATCACGAAATGGAAAGTAATAATTCAAGAGGAAAAAACACCGATTAATGAAAAAAGCATATTTACTTCACTTTTACCAGATGTTGCTGAAGGAAATGTACTAAAATTGAAGAGTAGTAATGAAAATAATAATTGGGAGCAAATAAAGGAAAATTTGGAGAACACTATAAATAAAATGTTTAACGAAAGAGATTTTTATCAATTTGCAATTTTCTCACTTGCAAGAATATCACATGCGATATATTTAGGGTATCTTCTTACAAATCGAGTTAAAATAAGATATTCCCAATACCAGAGAGATTTACAGACTTGGGATTGGATTCGAGATTTAAAAGGGATAGAATTACCTAAATTGCACACCTCAGGTTTGCTTAAAAAAGATAAGAAACAGACAAATTATATAATTATCAAATTATCTCTCTCGACGAAAGTTTTAGATGATCAAATCAAAGAATTAGGATTAGATTTAAATAATGTGATAGAAATCACTACAGATAATCCATCAGAAGACTGGCTGAAATCAGAGACTCAAGTAATGGAGCTTGGTAAAGAATTTCGGGGCATATTAGCGAATTTAAGAACAAAAGCTCTTAATTTAAATAAGATTCATTTATTTTATGCCGGTCCAACAGCAGGTGCTTTAGCAGTCGGAAGACAAATCAATCCGAAAATGGTTCCTGAAGTTCAACTTTATGAATTTGACAGAAATAAAATTCCAAAATATCAAAAAAGTATAGTAATCGGGGGAAATTAGGAATGAGTAATGAAAATTATCTCAGAAATATTCTATATGATCAGAATTTGACTCATAACCAAATTGAAAATCTACGAAATCTTCGTAATCGGATTGAACAACAGCTAAAAGATGGTTTTAAGGATTCTCCAAGGATCTATTATGGTGGTAGTTATAAAAAAAAAACAATGATAAGTGCAAGCTATGACCTTGATATTATATTGGGCATCAGATGCACCATATACGCTTAAAAATATTTATAAAAGCGTAGGTAGTGTCCTTCAAAGAAATTGGGATTATGTGCATAAAAAAAAGGTTGGATGGGAACTTCCCTTTAAGGGAGATTTTCACATAGATGTGATTCCAGGTAAATATTCGAGTACAGATAATACTTATGCATATCTATACAATAAAGAATCAGGAGGACGGTTTCAGACAAGCATAGAGATTCAAGTAAACTACGTAAAAAACAGTAAACGTCAAGATACTATACGTTTAATGAAACTATGGAAAAAAATAAAAAGTGTTCCGATAAAAACTTTTATATTGGAGCATATGACTATTGAAGGTTGTAAAGGTATCAGTCGAAATACTTTGGAACCTCAGCTGAATGCTGTTTTTGAATATTTAGAAAATAATGTTACCACAAAGAAAATTTCGGATCCTGCAAATTCACAAAATATAATATCCAATGATATTACTGCAGAAGAAAAGAATCGTATCAGGAGACTTTCAACTAAAGCATTAGATGCTGAGAGCTGGAGTCAAGTTTTTCTCTAATTTAAAGAAGAATATTTCTCTTACTGGAGTCATTTCTAGTTTCATAAAAAAGTTAGGACGATCTCAAGTTGAAAAAATCTAATATTATCTTTAGATGAATATAAATTAAAAAAAACGAAAGTTAAAAGCCTAATCTTATGGAAGGAAAACCATAATATTAATAAAACTTATTTAAATTGTGGAATGTTCACTAATTCTTCACACTCTATCACTTATTTAAATCTAGTTATCTTAAAATTTATATAAATATTTTTTAAGGCTATTTTCTTATATATCATAAGGAAACATTAAATATTTTGAGAGAAATAAGATGACTGGAAAAGAAAAAAAGTCAACAAATACCCAGAAACCTGATAAAAAAGCATTTAAATCCTCCAAAATAAAGTATAAAGCTGTACAAAACAATAGTCCTTTTAGAAATTCTAAAATTAAAACAAGAGAAGTCTCAGATTTTCAAAGTAATGACGAAAGAAGAGGATAATTTCTTAGAAATTTTTGTCGGTATTATTGAGAAAGAAACATTTGAACAAAAAAGACACGTTTATGATAAATTATATCGATTTTTAGGTATCGATCTAACAATCTTTCCTATTATTAACGGAATTTTAGTATATTTCTCTTTTAAGATCTATATTTTACCGTTATTATTAGCCTATTTAAGCTTTTTAATTGCAATTTTTTCTAAGTTTTATATTATCACATTTAAAATGAAATCATTCATTACTCCCCCCAATGCGTTAAATGGATTAGAAAAAGAAGAAATGGAAGAGGAGTTTCTCCATCACCGACATCAA
>LAZR01001281.1_pt1 | contig 16157 bp, 17 predicted proteins | sample 329461 | NCBI WGS metagenome assembly LAZR01 (sample SAMN03002196, study PRJNA259156) | marine sediment metagenome | biome: sea floor; feature: Hydrothermal impacted sediments; material: marine sediment; isolation source: Loki non-amplified sample from Loki's castle hydrothermal vent sediment ...
GCACGAAACTCCACGCAGACTGACCGCCGCCCACGCTTCTCTTTCTTCTCAATATCAAATTGTCAAAGAGCACGGCAAAAACTTCGCCGTCGGGCCGGTCGACGCTGTGCGCCTCGAGTGACCCTGAAGAACGACCGTGACCGGTCTGCCTTCTGATTGTTTCCGACTGCCTGACACCAGAGCAAACCCAAGGGCTCGCCGGCGGCGTCTTCGCCGTCGATGAGTGGCTTATAGGCGGTCCCGGCTTTTGGAGTCAACAGCCGATTTACGAAAAAATGCACCGCAGCAAAATTTCCCGAAATCGCCGCAAACCCCTGCGTACCGGCCTTCCCTGACGTCATCCGGTCGTCACATCGCAGAGCATCGGCAAGGCCGCCCACCGCCGGTCACGCCCCGAGGGCGAGGAAATCCGTAACCAGCTTGACGTTCAATCCGACGATCAGCACCGCGATCACGACAGCAAGCGCCAGCACCCAGACGGGCGCCCGGAAATCCCCCATCTTGCGCCGGTCACTGGAGAACATCACCAGCGGCACCACCGCGAAGGGCAGTTGCAGCGACAAGATCACCTGGCTGAGGACGAGCAACTCGGCGGCGCCGCGTTCGCCATAGATGAGGATGATCGCCGCCGCCGGAACGATCGCCAGCCCGCGGGTGATCAGCCGCCGCGCCACCAGCGGCAGCCGCAGCCGCAAGAATCCCTGCATGACGATCTGCCCGGCCATCGTGGCGGTCACCGTCGACGCGAGACCCGAGGCGAGCAGCGCCACGGCAAACAGGATTGGAGCGATCGAGGCCCCCAGGAGCGGTGCCAGCAAGGCGTGCGCGTCGGTGAGATCCTCCACCACGCCGGCCCCGCGATCATAGAAGGCGGCGGCCGCGAGAATCAGGATCGATGCATTGACCAGCAGCGCGAATCCGAGGGCCACGGTCGAATCCAGCGTGGCGAATCGGATCGCGTCGCGCTTTCCGGCCGCGTCCTGGCGGTAGGCCCGGGTCTGGACGATGCCGGTATGCAGATAAAGATTGTGCGGCATCACCGTTGCGCCAAGGATCCCGAGTGCGAGATACAGCATCCGGTCGTTGGTCACGATCTCCGGTGTCGGCAGGAAACCCCCCAGGATCGCGGCGATCGACGGTTCGGCGAGAATCAGCTGGCCGACGAAGCAGGCCGCGATGACCAGGATCATCGTGACGATGAACGCCTCGACCCAGCGAAACCCCCGCGATTGCAGATAGAGGATCAAAAAGACGTCGAGCGCGGTAATGACCACGCCCCAGACCAGCGGCAGGCCGAACAACAGCTGCAGGCCGATGGCCGTGCCGATGACTTCGGCAAGGTCCGTCGCGATGATCGCCAGTTCCGCCAGTACCCACAAGCCATAGGCGACGGGCCTGGGAAAGGCGTCCCGGCAAGCCTGGGCGAGATCGCGCCCGGTAGCGATGGCAAACCGCGCGCACAGCGCCTGCAACAGGATCGCCATCAGCGACGACAACAGCACCGCGATCAGCAGGGTGTAGCCGAACTCCGACCCACCGGCGATCGAGGTCGCCCAGTTGCCCGGATCCATGTAGCCGACCGCGACGAGAAAGCCGGGACCGAGAAAGGCCGCGAAGCGGCGCAGGAACCCGGCGCCATGGGCGACATCGACCGTACGATGCGATTCCACGAGGGACGGTTCCCCGACGGGCTCGTTGAACCCGTCCAACAGTCGATCGTCGCCGCGACCCGCGCCACCGGTCGCCTCACCCTGCGTTTTCATCAAAGCCCCGAGACCAAGCGCCGGACCCCGATCGGAGCCGCCTCCTTCGTGTTTAATGCAGTTGCAAATCATTTGCAATCAGGTAATGAACGCCGACCGCGCGTTTGTGCGGCGGTCCTGTCATGATGGGAGTAGCCAGGGAGGAAACCGGCATGGCCAAGAAAGATGGGTAAGGCGGGCGGGGCGATCAAACCTGGCCGCTACGAGCGCATCCTGAGGGAGGCGGGCGTCCGGATCACGCGGCCGCGTCGCGTCATCCTGGCGATTCTCGCCGATGGCCACGACCATCCCGACGCCCTGGCGATCTTTCGTCGGGCGAGCGGGATCGATCCGTCGATCTCGCTGTCGACGGTGTATCGGACGATGAAACTCCTGGGCGAGAAGGGTGCCATCCAGCGGCATGTCTTCGAGGGCGGCCCCTCCCGCTTCGAGCGCGCTGACGGGGTCCATCACGACCATCTCATCGACGTCGACAGCGGCGAGGTGGTCGAATTCCGTTCCGAGCGCATCGAGCGTCTGCAGGAGGAGATCGCTCGCGAACTCGGCTATGAGATCGTCTCGCACCGGCTGGAACTCTACGGCCGCAAGCGCCCGGCCGACTGAGTTGGCGGCGCACGGCCCGGGGGCGCAGGGGTCACCGTTTGGGACGCCGGCGGCCCGGGCCGCTGCCCGGAACGCAAGGGCTCGCGCTATCGGCGCGAGCCCGTGTCAGACGGGTCGCTCAAGGCTCAGACGAGCTTGGCGTCCAGTGTCACCGTGATCGCACCGAGTGCCTTGGATACGGGACAACCGGTTTTCGCCTGCTCTGCCAATTCATCGAATTTGGCCTTGTCGATGCCAGGGACCTTGGCTTCGAGGGTGATGGCGCTCTGCTTGATCTCGAAGCCGGCCGCGACCTGCTCGACATTGACGACGGATGTCGCCTTCAGCTCGTCCGCAGGCGTGCCGTTCTCGGCGAGGAAATGCGACAGCTGCATGGCGAAGCAGCCGGCATGGGCCGCGGCCAGCAGCTCCTCGGGATTAGTGCCGGATTTGCCGCTCTCGTCCTCGAACCGGGCCTTGAACGAATAGCCATGATCGCTGAGGGCGCCGGACTGGGTGGTGATTGCGCCGGTGCCGTCGCCGAGTGCGCCCTTCCAGATTGCAGTGGCATGACGTTTCATGGGAGTCTCCTTCGATGGGAAAGGATCGGCGTCTTGTCCCGCAAGGGCTCGCCGATGGAACGGGTTGAGCCGGCAGCGACCGACCAAGGGCGCAAAGCCGCATCGACAAGGAAACCCGTGCCGGGCCGATGGGGTTCCGAGAACGAAGCGTTCACCTTGATCGTGGATGCTGCCGGTATGGTGCAAGGGCCAGGCGGGACCGATTCGAGCAGGACGAATCTCACCAGAAGAGACGCGGGGAATGCGGCGATGAGTCAGACGGTTCTTGTCCATGCCACCAAGCCGCTGCTGGCCGAAAAGGCCGCCTGGCTGACGGTGCTCGCCGAGGAGCGCCGCACCAGCCGTCACACGCTCGCCGCCTATGAGCGGGATCTCCGCCAGTTTCTGGTGTTTTTGACCGGCTACAACGCCCGCCCCGCCGAACTTGGCGATCTCGCCGACCTCAAGACCGCCGAATTGCGCGGCTTCCTCGCCGCGCGCCGCCGCGACGGCGCCGGCGCTAAGACGCTCGGCCGCGGTCTTGCCGGGATTCGCTCCTTCATCCGGCATCTGGAAAAGAAGGGGCTCGCCTCCTCCGCCGGCGCCAAGGCGATGCGCGCGCCCAGACAGCCGCGGTCGCTGCCGCGTCCGCTGAGCGTGCCCGATGCCAAGGCCGTCACCGAGGATGCCGGCGCCTTCGCCGCCGAGCCGTGGATCGCCGCCCGCGACGTCGCCGTGCTCACGCTTCTCTACGGCTGCGGCCTGCGTATCTCGGAAGCGCTGGCGCTGCCCGGCGACGCGCTCAGTGAGCCGGCCGCCCGGTCGATGCCCATCGCCGGCAAAGGCGGCAAGACCCGCCTCGTGCCGCTGCTTCCCGCCGTGCTTGAGGCGGTGGCCGAATATCGCCGCCTGTGCCCCTATGCGTTGCACCCGAACGAGGCCTTGTTTCGCGGCGCACGTGGCGGCCCCTTGAAGCCGCAGATCATCCAGCGCGCCATGGCGCGGCTCAGGGGCGGCCTCGGCCTGCCCGAATCGGCGACGCCGCATGCGCTTCGGCACTCCTTTGCCACCCATCTATTGTCGGCCGGCGGGGATTTGCGCACGATTCAGGACCTTCTCGGCCATGCCAGCCTGTCGACCACGCAGAACTACACCGCCGTCGATTCGGCCCGGCTCCTGTCGATCTATGAGGGCGCCCACCCGCGCGCGCGCCGCCGCGCCTGATCGGTCGGAGTGAAAACCCTGAGAGATTCAGGCTTTGGTCGTAATTCCCCCCTAGACTGCGCCGTTCTTGCGAGGGAGTTCATCAGCTGCCCATGACCGGCCCTATCGACCGCTTCGACCGTTTCGCGACGATCCTCTTCCGGCTTTGCCTCACGCTGCCCGGCATCATCTTGGCTTTTCTGATCGTCGGTATCCTGACCGCCGACGCAGCGGAGCCGGATGCCTGCAACGGCCGCGATCTCCGCCCCGCCTTGCGGGCAGAGGGCAAACTCGCGGGCGTCGAGGCAAAGGCGGTAGCGGTCCCCAACGGCGCCGGTAAACTGTTTCGCGTCGAGCGGGCCGGCCTCGCGCCGTCCCATCTGTTCGGCACCATCCATCTCACCGATCCGCGCGTTCTCGCCCTGCCGTCGCCGGCCGAAAACGCCTTTACCGCGTCCGAGCGCCTAGTCATCGAGACGACGGATGTCCTCGATCCGGTCAAGGCCGCCGCCGCCTTTTTCGCCCATCCGGAGCTGATCAACCTTCCCAAGGGCCAGACCCTCGCCGATCTGATTGATTCGCAAGAGCAGGCCAAGCTCGAAACGGCGCTGGCAGCCAAGGGGATTCCGTTCCAGTCGATCCAGACCCTGCAGCCGTGGTTCACCTCTATGAGCCTGATGCTGCCGGCCTGCGAAGCGGCGCGGAAAAAGGGCGGCGCCTCGGTCCTCGACGTCCGGCTCGCCGAGCGCGCCATCGCCGCCGGCAAGCCGGTCGAAGGACTGGAATCCTCCGAGGAGCAGCTCCGCGCCCTCGCTTCACTGTCGACCGATCTTCAGGTCGATAGCCTACTGGCGACGATCGATCTCCAGGATCGTATGCCGGATGTGATGGAGACCATGCTGGCGCTTTATCGCGAGGGCAAGATCGCAACGATCATGCCGGCGATCGAGGCTGCGGTGCCGGATGGCGGCATCCTCGTCGGCGCCGGCAAGGGCTACGCCGAGTTCGAAGAGCGCGTCGTCACCGAACGCAACCATCGCATGGCCGAGAGGATGCGGCCGATGCTGGAAAAAGGCGGCGCCTTCGTCGCCACCGGCGCGCTGCATCTTCCCGGCGAGGACGGTCTGGTTGCCCTGCTACGCGAGGCGGGCTGGACCGTCACGCGGGCCGACTGACGCAGCCGCCAATCCACTGATTCCTCAAGCATTGCCCTCCATCATTTTTGTAGTTACGTAAACTCATGGCGGGCGGTCGTGGATTTGAATGGGACGACACCAAGGCGGCAAGCAATCGCGCCGCGCACGGGGTTCCTTTCGAGACGGCTCGCCGGTTCGATTTCGAACGCGCAGAGATCATGGTCGACGATCGTCGTGCCTATGGCGAAACCCGGATGGTCGCTGTCGGAGAGATCGACGGCCGTGTCCATGTCCTCGTTTACACGGAGCGCAGGGACCGAATTCGGGTGATCTCGCTGCGCAAGGCAAACCGAAAGGAGATTGATCGCTATGCACGATTCCTCCAAGCACAGGGATGATCGCGCGGCCTTGCTGACCAGGGTGCGAGCCGAGCACGCGGCGATGACGGATGAGGAGGATGTGGCGATCACGGCTGCGGCCCTTGCCGATCCTGACAATCCGCCCATCGGGGAGAACGAGTTGAGGCGTATCGGGCGACCGCCGGCGGCGGTGCGCAAGCGTCAGGTCACCGTGCGGCTCGACCCGGAGGTCATCCACCGACTGAAAGCTGGCGGCAGCGGTTGGCAGACCCGTATGAACACCGTACTTCGCAACGCGCTCGGGATTGACCGGTAGCTGCTCCGGTGGCGACGCTGCCAGCATGGAACCACTCGGCAATCCTTGCCGGGAAGAAACATCGGGCGTACGCTTCCTGGTCGCAACAGCCAAGGAGTGCCTGCGCATGAAATCCTTACTCGCTGTGACCATGAGCCTTGGGCTTCTCGCCGCCGCGTCCGGCGGCGCGATGGCGCAATGCGCGTCCCACCAGGACACCGTGGCCGAGGCGCCGATGACGTCCATCGTCACCGCCGACACCACCGGCACGGACACAAGCACCGTCGTGAAGGAAGCCGACAGGAAGGGCTGAGAACCGCGGTCCCTGTAGAGAATGAAAAGGCCCGGTCGCTGACGCGCCGGGCCTTTTTCGTGGTCGATGTTTCACGTGGAACATCATGTCGGACGGCTTTTGCACCGCCGGCCTCTTACACGTGAATCGGCTTGGCGAAGGCCGCGAAGGCCGCCTCGCGCATCGCCTCTGACAGGGTTGGATGCGCGTGCGAGGTACGGGCGAGATCCTCCGACGAGCCGCCGAACTCCATCAACAGTGCCGCTTCCGCAATCATGTCGCCGGCGCCCGCGCCGAGAATATGGCAGCCCAGCGCCCGATCGGTCTTGGCGTCGACGAGGAATTTGACGAAACCGTCGGTCTTGAGCATCGCTCGAGCGCGGCCATTGGCCATGAACGGGAACTTGCCGACCCGGTATTCGATTCCGGCCGCTTTCAATTCCTCCTCGGTCTTGCCGACGGAGGCGACCTCGGGCGAGGTGTAGACTACCGAGGGGATCGCGTCGTAGTTCACATGGCCGACCTGCCCGGCCAGCTGCTCGGCCAGCGCGACGCCCTCGTCCTCGGCCTTGTGGGCGAGCATCGCGCCCTTCACCACGTCGCCGATGGCGTAGATGCCCGCGACATTGGTGGCAAAATGTTCGTCGATTTCGACCCGGCCGCGATCATCGAGCTTGACCCCCGCCCCTTCCAACCCGAGACCCTCCGTATAGGGCTTGCGGCCAGTCGCGACGAGCACGACGTCCGCCGCGAGCGTTTCCGCCTCGCCACCCTTGACCGGCTTGAATGCGACATTGGCGCCCTTGTCGGTCTTCTCGACGCCGGTGACCTTGGCGCCGAGGCGAAATTCCAAGCCCTGCTTGGCGAGCAACTTCTGGAAGGCCTTCGACACCTCGCCGTCCATCGGCCCCAGCACCTTGTCGAGATATTCGACGACGGTCACCTTGGCGCCAAGCCGCGCCCAGACCGAGCCGAGCTCGAGGCCGATCACGCCGCCGCCGACGACGACCATCGTCTCGGGGACTTTTTCCAGCGCGATCGCCTCGTCGGAGGAGACGATGGTGTCGCTGTCGAAGGTGAGTTCGACGCCGGGAATGCCTGCCACGGCCGAGCCGGTTGCGATGCAGATCGCCTTCGCCGACAGCGTCTCGGTCGAACCGTCCTCCTTGGTCACCTCGACTTCGCCGGCCGCCTTGATCCGGCCGGTGCCGATGATGCCGGTGATCTTGTTCTTCTTGAACAGGAAGGCGATGCCGTCGACATTGGCCTTCACCGTCTTGTCCTTGTGGCCGAGCATCGCAGGCAGATCGAGCTTGGGCTCGACAGAAATGCCGAGTTCGGCGAAGGAATGCCCGGCCTCGGCGAACATCTCGGAGGCGTAGAGCAGCGCCTTCGACGGGATGCAGCCGACATTGAGGCAGGTGCCGCCATAGGTCTTGCGCTTTTCGACGACGGCGACCTTGAGGCCGAGCTGCGCCGCCTTGATGGCGCAGACATAGCCGCCAGGTCCCGATCCGATGACGACGAGATCGAAGGTGTCAGACATTTGCAATTCCCGTTGCATGAGTTGGGCGGTAGGCACAGATTGGGCGAAGGAAGTCATTGCCGTCAGAGAAACGACCTAGAAAGCCGACCCGCCACGACGACCGTGAGCATGGCCACCTGTCAGTCATAGCGTAGAAACGGCTCGGGATAGTCCTCTCCCCAATCATAGCGCTGCTCCAGAATTCCGAAACTCGTCACCAGTCGGCTTGGGCAGCCCGCGTCGTCGTAGTTCCAGAAACAGGGATAGGTTCCGTCGCCGTCGCCGGTGGTAAACACCGCCATGTTCAGCTCGCTGTTTGGAAAACGGTGCTCTTCGCCTCGCCCACAACCGAACGCAACCTCGAGAAGGTTCACATCGTCGTCGCCGTCGGGATCATAGTTCTCCTCGGCGTATACCAGAAACGGTTGCGCTGTCGCATCGCAGAAGCAAGCCGCCGCCGCATCGACGCCGTAGCTGGCATCAAAGATATCGGTCTCAGCGGCTTGGCCTTCCTGCAAGGCAAGCCGCCAGCTTTCGTTAGGGGCATCGTTCAGCCACAACTCGATAAGCGCCGTCTTGTAGTGATCCGGCGCTTTGACCAGCGCTTCATAGCCGAACACCGGGTACCGGCCAGGCGGAACAGTCTGCGCCAATGGCTTTACGTATCCAACCGACGTCACCGGATCGCAGGCGAGGACACGCCCGGTCGGCAGATTGAGATCGCAGATCAGATATCGCCGGATGCCGTATTTCCGTAGCGTGCGGTCGGTCAGAAACGGGTGGCGCAGAATCCTCCACGAGTAGGAAGAGGAAGGGGCCGAACCGAGCGTCGTCACGGCAGGATCGACCGGCCGCCGGATACGTCGATGATCGTGCCGGTCGAATAGGACGCCTCGTCCGACAGCAGCCAGAGGATCGCCTTGGCCACCTCCTCGGCGGTGCCGGCCCGCTGCATCGGCAGAGTCGGAGCGATTTCCTCGACCCGGTCGGGCTCGCCGCCCGAGGCGTGAATGTCCGTCGCGATGATACCGGGGCGAACCGCGGTGACGCGGATGCCCTCGCCGGCGAGTTCCTTGGCGAGCCCGACGGTAAAGGTATCGATCGCTCCCTTGGCGGCGGCATAGTCGACCCGACTGCCGCCGAGGCCGAGCTTGGCGGCCGCCGAGGACAGATTGACGATCGCGCCGCCCTGGCCGCCGCGCGCCGTCGACATGCGCTTTGCCGCCTCTCGGGCGCAGAGGAAACTGCCGATGACGTTGATCCGGAACATACGGTCGAGCCGGTCCGCGCTCATGTCGGCGACCGGCGCGACGGCGTCGACCACGCCGGCATTGTTGACCAGCGCCGCCAGTCGTCCGAGCGTGTCCGCCGCTGCGAACAAGGCAAGGATGTCGGCCTCGACGCCGACGTCGCCCTTCACCGCGATCGCGGTACCACCAGCCGCTTCAATATCGGCAACCACGGCCTTCGCCGCTGCTTCGTTCGACGCATAGTTGACGACGACCGCATAGCCGGCCTTTGCGCCGAGCCGCGCGGTGGCGGCGCCGATCCCGCGCGACCCGCCGGTCACGATCATCACCCGTTCATTCATCGCACAGCCCTTCCCGGTCGTTCGGTCCTTCCGCGCAGCCTGCGCGATCTAAAGATCCAGCACCAGCCGCTCGGGGTCTTCCAGGCTGTCCTTGACCCGCACCAGGAAGGTCACGGCTTCCTTGCCGTCGACGATGCGGTGATCGTAGCTGAGCGCCAGATACATCATCGGCCGGATCACCACCTGGCCACCGATCGCCACCGGCCGCTCCTGGATCTTGTGCATGCCGAGAATGCCGGACTGCGGCGCGTTGAGGATCGGGGTCGACATCAAGGAGCCGTAGACACCGCCATTGGAGATGGTGAAGGTGCCGCCCTGCATGTCGGAGACGGTGAGCTTGCCATCGCGCGCGGCAACGCCGAGGCGGCCGATCTCCTTCTCGATCTCGGCAATGGTCATCTGGTCGGCATCGCGCACCACCGGCACGACGAGGCCCTTCGGCGTGCCGACGGCGACGCCGATATGGGCGTAGTTCTTGTAGACCAGATCGGTGCCGTCGATCTCGGCGTTGACCGCCGGGATTTCCTTCAGCGCGTGACAGACGGCCTTGGTGAAGAAGCCCATGAAGCCAAGCTTCACCCCGTGCTTCTTCTCGAACAGATCCTTGTATTTCTTGCGCAATTCCATGACCGCGGTCATGTCCACCTCGTTGAAGGTGGTCAGCATCGCCGCCGTGTCCTGCGCGTCCTTCAGCCGCCGGGCGATGGTCTGGCGAAGGCGGGTCATTTTGACCCGCTCCTCGCCTGCTACCTCGGCCTGGGAGGACGGGGCGCGGGCGGCCACCGGCTTTTCCTGCGGGCTCGACGGCGCGCCGCGGGCGATCACCTCCAGCACGTCGCCCTTGAGGATCTGACCGCGCTTTCCGGATCCGTCGACGTCGCCGTCACTGAGGCCCTTTTCGGCCATCATCTTCTTGGCCGACGGGGCCGGCGGCATGTCGCCCGACGCGGCCTTTTCATCAGCATCGCCACCAGATCTCGACGTGTCACCGGTAGCGCCGCCGCCGTAATCGGCCTTGGTGTCTGCCGCGGCATCCGCCTTGGCGGCCTGGCTCTTCGGCTTTTCGGTCGCGGCCGTCGTCCCGGCGCTCGAGCCAGACCCTTCGCCGATACTGCCGAGGACCGCGCCGACCTCGACCGTCTCGCCCTCCTGGACGGCGATATCCTCAAGCACACCGGCCACCGGCGCCGGCACTTCGACGGTCACCTTGTCGGTTTCCAGCTCGGCGATCGTCTCGTCGATCTCGACCCGGTCGCCGGCCTTCTTGAACCATTGGCCAATGGTGGCCTCGGTTACGGATTCACCCAGCATCGGGACTTTGATTTCGGTGCTCATCGTTCTCTACGTCTTTCGGGTTCGGTCGTGGCGTTCGGTTCAGCCCAGCGCGTCTTCGAGGAAGGCGGCGAGCTGCTTTTGATGGGTCGACATTGTGCCGGTCGCCGGCGAAGCCGCCGCCTGACGGCCGGTGTAGCGCACGCGCCGCTTCTGTGAACCGATATGGTCCAGAACCCATTCGAGGTAAGGGTCGATGAACGACCAGGCGCCCATGTTCTTGGGTTCCTCCTGGCACCAGACCATCTCGGCCTGCTTGAATCGCGACAGTTCGGTGATCAGTGCCTTGGCCGGGAACGGATACAGCTGTTCCAGGCGCAACAGGTAGATGTCGTCGATGCCGCGCTTCTCGCGCTCCTCCAGCAGGTCGTAATAGACCTTGCCGGTGCACATCACGACGCGCCGGATCTTGTCGTTCTTCACCAGCTTGATCGGCGAATCCTTGCGCAACTCGGCATCGTCCCAGAGCAGGCGATGGAAGCTCGTGTCGCCCGCCATCTCCGACAGGCTCGAGACCGCCCGCTTGTGACGCAGCAGCGATTTGGGCGTCATCAGGATCAGCGGCTTGCGGAAATCGCGCTTCAGCTGCCGACGCAGGATGTGGAAGTAGTTCGCCGGCGTGGTGACGTTGGCGACCTGCATGTTGTCCTCGGCGCACATCTGCAGGAACCGCTCGAGCCGCGCCGAGGAATGCTCAGGCCCCTGGCCCTCGTAGCCGTGCGGCAGAAGCAGCACGAGCCCGGACATGCGCAGCCATTTGCGCTCGCCCGACGAAATGAACTGGTCGATGACCACCTGCGCGCCATTGGCGAAGTCGCCGAACTGCGCCTCCCACAGCGTCAGGGCGTTCGGCTCCGACAGCGAGTAGCCATATTCGTAGCCGAGCACGGCTTCCTCCGAGAGCATCGAATTGATGACCTCGTAGATCGCCTGACCCTTGGCGACATGCGCCAGCGGGATGTAGCGGCTCTCGTCCTCCTGATCGTAGAGCACCGAATGGCGCTGGGAGAAGGTGCCGCGTTCGGAATCCTGGCCGGACAGCCGCACCGGATGCCCCTCGGCGACGATCGTGCCGAAGGCCAGCGCCTCGCCGGTCGCCCAGTCGATGCCCTCGCCGGTGTCGATCATCTTGGCGCGGTTGTCGAGGAAGCGCTGGATGGTCTTGTGGACGTTGAAGGTCTTGGGCACCGTCGCCAGCTTGCCGCCGATGTCCTTCAGCGTTTTCAGCGGTACGCCCGTCACGCCCCGGCGCGGCTCCTCGAGCTCCTCCGCCTTGCGCAGGCCGGACCAGGCGCCGTCCAGCCAGTCGGCCTTGTTCGGCAGGTAGCTCTGACCGGCCTCGAACTCTTCCTCGACGATCTTGCGCCATTCCGCCTTGCGGGCGTCGACCTCCTCCTGGCTGACCACCCCGCCCTCCACGAGCCTCTTGGAGTAGATCTCCAGGGTCGTCGGATGCTGGCGGATCGTCTTGTACATGATCGGCTGGGTGAACGCCGGCTCGTCGCCCTCATTGTGGCCGAAGCGGCGGTAGCAGAACATGTCGATGACGACAGGCTTGTGGAACTTCATCCGGAATTCGGTCGCCACCTTGGCGGCATAGACCACCGCTTCCGGATCGTCGCCATTGACGTGGAAGATCGGCGCCTCGACGGTCTTGGCGACGTCGGACGGGTAGGGCGAGGACCGCGAGAAGCGCGGATTGGTGGTGAAACCGATCTGATTGTTGATGATGAAGTGCAGCGAGCCGGCGACCCGGTGGCCGCGCAGGCCGGACAGGCCGAAGCATTCGGCCACGACGCCCTGGCCGGCGAAGGCGGCGTCGCCGTGGATCAGCAGCGGCAAGATCTGCGCGCGCGTCTCCAGCGGCACGATCTCGGTGCGGGTCCGGCCGGCGATCTGGTCCTGCTTGGCCCGCGCCTTGCCCATGACGACCGGATTGACGATCTCCAGATGCGACGGGTTGGCGGTCAGCGAGAGGTGGACGTTGTTCTGATCGAACTCGCGGTCGGACGAGGCACCGAGATGGTACTTGACGTCGCCCGAGCCCTCGACGTCCTCCGGCTTGTACGACCCTCCTTTGAACTCGTGGAAGATCGCCCGCAGCGGCTTACCCATCACCTGGCTGAGCACGTTGAGCCGGCCGCGATGGGCCATGCCGAAGACGACTTCCTTGAGCCCCAGCTGGCCGCCACGCTTGATGATCTGCTCCAGCGCCGGCAGCAGCGCCTCGCCGCCGTCGAGGCCGAAGCGCTTGGTGCCCTTGTATTTGACGTCGATGAACTTCTCGAAGCCCTCGGCCTCGATCAGCTTGTTGAGGATCGCGCGCTTGCCCTCGGCGGTGAAGGCAATGCCCTTGTCCGGACCCTCGATGCGCTCCTGCAGCCAGCCCTTTTCCTGCGGATTCGAGATATGCGTGAATTCGACGCCGAGCGTCGAGCAATAGGTCCGCTCGAGGATGTCGACCATCTCGCGGATGGTGGCGAATTCCAGCCCAAGCACGTTGTCGATATAGATTTTGCGGTCGAAATCGGCCTCGGTGAAACCGTAGGCCTTCGGCGACAATTCGTTGTAATCGTCGTCAGCCGGCTTGGCGATGCCGAGCGGATCGAGCTTGGCGTGCAGATGGCCACGGGCGCGATAGGCGCGGATCAGCATCAGCGCCCGCACCGAATCCTGCGTCGCCTGGTGGACGGCCGTTCCAGGCAGCTCGACGCCGCTTTCCTGCGCCTTGCCCTTGACCTTGGCCTCGACGCGCGTCTCGAGCTGCCCCCAATCGCCGTCGAGAGCCGAAACCAGCTCGCCATTCGCCGGGATCGGCCAGTTCGGCTTTTCCCAGGACGGCCCTTCGGCGCTTTTCAGGACGGCTGAGCGGTCGTCCTTCAGCGCCTTGAAGAAATCACCCCATTCGTCGGCGACCGAACTGGGGTCGTCCTCGTAGCGGGCGTGCAGATCCTCGATATAGTCGGCGTTGCCGCCGTAGAGGAAGGAGGTAAGCGCGAAGGTTTCGTTCGCTTCGGTGCGTGCCATCTGTCTCGTCGCGGCCCCGTCATCCGGGTACCGTCTCCTGTGATCGATCGTTCGGGGAACCGGACCGCCACAGTGACGACCGTACCATGCCCGAACCCTTTGGGCTGCGTTTTCGGCGATGCCGTGGCGCGGGAGGTTATCGCGCCAGCTTTTTTTGAACCCCGCCGTCAGCCCTTGAGGAGTTCGACGAGGGTTTTGCCGAGCTGGGCCGGGGAGGGCGAGACGCGGATGCCGGCGTCTTCCATCGCCGCGATCTTGTCCTCGGCGCCGCCCTTGCCGCCGGAGACCACCGCCCCGGCATGGCCCATGGTGCGGCCCTTCGGCGCCGTGCGCCCGGCAATGAAGCCGACCGTCGGCTTCGAGCGGCCCTTCTTCGCCTCGTCCTTGAGGAACTGCGCCGCCTCTTCCTCGGCCGCGCCGCCGATCTCGCCGATCATGATGATCGACTTTGTTTCGTCGTCGGCCAGGAACAGCTCCAGCATGTCGATGAACTCGGTGCCCTTCACCGGATCGCCGCCGATGCCGACCGCCGTCGTCTGGCCGAGCCCCTCGCGGGTGGTCTGGAACACCGCCTCATAGGTCAACGTGCCGGAGCGCGAGACAATCCCGACATTGCCCTTCTTGAAGATGTTGCCCGGCATGATGCCGATCTTGCATTCGTCCGGGGTCAGGACGCCCGGGCAGTTCGGCCCGAGCAGCCGCGATTTGGATGTGTCGAGCCTGGCCTTCACGCGCACCATGTCCATCACCGGGATGCCTTCGGTGATGCAGACGATCAGGCCGATCTCGGCGGCGATCGCCTCCTCGATCGCGGCCGCCGCGCCCGCCGGCGGCACGTAGATCACGCTGGCGTCGGCGCCGGTCTTGGCTTTCGCTTCGGCGACCGAGGCGAAGATCGGCAGCTCGACGGCGCGGCCGTCGGCGCTGCCCTGCCAGGTCTCGCCGCCCTTCTTGGGATGCGTGCCGGCGACCATCTGTGTGCCGTGATAGGCCAGCGCCTGCTCGGTGTGGAACGATCCGGTCTTGCCGGTCAGACCCTGCACGATGATCTTGGTGTTCTTGTCGACGAGGATGGACATGGTTGGGGTATGACTCCTGGCAGGTCGATCGGCTTCAAAGGAATGGATTGACCACTTTGACGGTCCCGTAGGTCTGTCCGTAGTTGAGGTCTTCGGAATAAAGGAAGTCGACGCCCAACCGTTCGGCGGTGGCGATGATCCCGCCATCCCAGTAGGACACCTGGTATTTCATCGTGTTCTCGATACCGGCGAAGACGACGGATCGGTCGAGATCCTGACAGGGCTTGCGCGCGATCACGGTGACCCATTCGGCCGCTTTCGCAGGCGTCAACGGCTTATCGGATTTCCGCACCGCGTTGACGTAGAACTCCTGCAGCACCTGCGCCGAGGTCGAATAATTCACCGTCTCGGCCAATTCGAGCGCACGCCGATATTTTTTCGGCTCGCTGAACCGACCGAGCGCGGCGTAGATCAGGACGTTGGTATCGAGGAAACACTCAGCGATCATGGAGCGCTTCCCGGTTCCATTTCTGGGAGCCCATGTCGCCATCGGCTTCCCGGATCAGTTTCACCAGCGCCTCCCGCGCCTCGTCGGCTTCCGCTTCCTTGCGCGCGAGCTGGCAGAGATAGTCCCGGACCAGCGCGTTGACGCTGGTTCGTCGTTCCGCGGCGATGATTTTCACCGCCGTCAGCACATCGTCGTCGACCGTCAGGGTAATGTTGCGGGTCATGACCAGTCTCTTGCCTCAGGGTCACACATATTATGTGTAGCTGTGCGGCGCTCCGCAACGACGCCTTTCGTGGCTGCTCTAACGATTTTCCGCACGGCCTCGAAATGCTCAGCGATCACGTCGCAGGGCATGATGCCGCCGAGGATGTTGACGAGGCTTCCCTTCACACCCTTCACCTCAGGGCCGTGGTGGCGGCGTTGGCGGAAGTCGTACAGCGGCGCTGACGACGCCGAGAGTTACAGAGAGTGGCGCGCCAAGCATCATGAATGTGCCTGCATATGTTCTTGCGATATCGCCTGTGGTCATCAACAGGCCGATCGCACATGCCACCGAGACTGCTATTCCGATCCAAAGAGCCAGCCAGATGCGCCCGTGCTTCGGCCTGACCAGCCAAGGCGCCAGTGCCGGCGGGATGCCGAATAAGACGCCAGAACCGGCGATATATGGCCAAAACTCCCACACGTCTCATCAGCCCACGGCCTTGACGATCTTCTGGGCGGCGTCGTCGAGATCGTCGGCGGCGGTGATGGCGAGGCCCGACTGGTTGAGGATCGCCTTGCCCTTGTCGACATTGGTGCCTTCCAGCCGCACCACCAGCGGCACCTTGAGGCCGACTTCCTTGACCGCCGCGACGACGCCCTCGGCGATCACGTCGCAGCGCATGATGCCGCCGAAGATGTTGACCAATATGCCTTTGACGTTCGGGTCCGAGGTGATGATCTTGAACGCCTCGGTGACCTTC
>LAZR01001282.1_pt1 | contig 16143 bp, 11 predicted proteins | sample 329461 | NCBI WGS metagenome assembly LAZR01 (sample SAMN03002196, study PRJNA259156) | marine sediment metagenome | biome: sea floor; feature: Hydrothermal impacted sediments; material: marine sediment; isolation source: Loki non-amplified sample from Loki's castle hydrothermal vent sediment ...
TATGTCTTCTCATCAAGTTTCAAACTCTGGAAGAAAAATCAAAACTTATACAGGATGAAGAGTTTCAGAAATGTAAATTAATATTTAATTGTAATTATTGCTCTGGACTAAATTTATTATATTTTTAATTTAATTCTATTCTATATCACAATACTCCATCACAACTTGAAGCAAATGATTATAATCCCCAGACGTTGCTTCTTTGGTAAACTCATCTATTTTATCAGACATTCCATTTTCTCGTAAAGCTTTTCTAACACGTGCTAATATGGAGAACGCATTATCATCCCTATTTGTCAACTTCACATGTGGTTTTTTAGACATTCTTTACATCTCCTTCGTTACTTTTTCCCATTCCTCTAATAGCTCAAAAATATCTTCCTCTAAAGTTTCCTGCTGTAAATCATTTGTATGAAAAATGTATATAATATCAAATCATTGTAAATCACATTATTATTTAACCTAAACAATTTCCTGATTTTGGAAAATCTTGATAAGGCTTATGATCACAAATTAATTTGTGAGTTTTAATGTTAAATTAAATGATTTCATATTCGCTTTAGAAAAACTTAAGAAAATGATTGATAATAATGAAGAAGCGGAGCATTTCTAATATAAAATTAGCTAAGCAATTTCGCATGACTAACAAGTATAAACAATATATATTAGTAATATTTAAGGACAAAGTTAGCGTCTAGATCAGTATAGTTACTTAATAAAGAAATTAGAAATGTGGAGCAAGTAATCATGGTTGAAGATATGGTTATTTCAAAGGTACTGTCACCAATATCTGAAAGATTTAAAAAAATCGAAAACAATCGAAAATATTTTTCTTATCTAATACAAAAACGTTTCGCAAATGAAAGGATGCTACAATTAGAAATATTGAATATTATTTCCCAAATCGACGAAGTTGAAGATTATTTACCGGAAATGCCTTATGATTTAGAAGGTAAAGAAAAGTGTGATCTCTGGTTTTCTTTAAAAGATGGTTCAGAATATTGGATAGAATTAAAGATGATTCCTACTAATTATCGTAAAAAAGGACACGCTAAAGCTATCACGAACGGTATTAACAGTATTATAGAAGATATAAATAGATTAAAAAATATTAAGGGAAAAAAGTTTGTGATGTTTGCAATTTATCCGATTTATCCGGAAAATTATGCCTTATTTAATAATATACACTTACAAAAAATCTCAGATAAGGTTGGTAAAGATATTAAAATGCCAGAAATATCATTAAAAATTGGAGAAGCGGATTTTAATCTATACATCTTTAAAGTATGAGATATTTTGTAATTTTAGGAATCGAAACACACCTTTATATTAAGACATTGAAATTTTAGATGTAATATAATTTACAATTTCAAATTCTTGAATTGATGAAAAAGGCAGATAAGATTAATGAAGATATTAGAATTAAAGTTAAAGTAAATAGATAAAATCTCTAAAGGTGTAGACAATTTGGATGATTTACAAAAAGAAATTATCGAAAAATTTGATAATTGAAAAATTAGAAAAATGTACTCAAGAAATTAATAATCTCAAGAAATCTTCATTATATATTATAATAAAAATCCTTTTAATTTTATAGGTTATACTGAATGAAAATATTAGATCAAAAAGATATAACTTCAGATGATATAGTTAAATTAGATGACAATGCATCAATCTCACTTTTAGATCAATTACTACAATATGAATTTCAAACTAACAATTTATCATTATCAGCATTAACATTATGTTCTGATCCAAATATTCCTGATGGAGGGATTGATGCATCCATTGATGAAGAAATGCCCGAGAAATTAGATTTTATTCCTCCTGGAATTTCGATGTTTCAATTTAAAGCAACAAGTAATTATAACGCCAGAAAGGAATTATGTATGAAATCAAAAAAGAAGGATCATCCTAATCTAAAGCCTCTCATCAAAGAATATTTAGACAAAGGTGCTACTTACGTGTTAATCAATACAAAAAGGCGTTACACGTCAAAACAAAAGCAAGAATTAAAAAAGAGCATTCAAGAGGTTTTCGATAAGTGCGGTTTTAAAAGAAATAATAAAATTAGAATATACTCTGCTGATGATATTACTCGTTGGTATAGTAAATTTCGTATGCTACAAATGAAAAAAGGAATAAATCAAACTCAAATGGCTTATTTTGAATGTATAAATGCTTTAGAAAAGATCTTAAAATATTGTTTTGAATATAAAGAAAATTACTTTACAAATAGAAGTAAAATACCTAAAGATACGGGAGAAATTATCAGATTTTTAGAAAAACTAAAATATAATAATCAATTACTTGAAAGATTAGGAATTACATACACACAAGAGAAAAAAAAGTTTACTTTAACTCGAGCAATGATGACTGTAAAAGGTAAAGGTATCTTTATTTTTATTGACTGTGAAAATATGCTTAAGATTAAATTAAAGATATATAACTATGAAGTTGAAGGTGTTATTACAATAGAACTAAATGGGAAAGATACTCAAAATTATTCAGAAATTTCAAATATATTGAACTGTCTAAGAAAAAAGATTGAATGTTATTAATTATTTTTCAATAGTTGATCATTTTAAAAAAGAAGTGATTGATTTTAAAGGTAGATCCTTAGGTTTTTGTGAACAATCTTCTTTTAGTTTTTACTATCATTATGGAATAGAACCAAAAGATTTTGTTGATAAGGCAAACGAGCTTTTAAATAAGTATAATATTAATATCCCTAACGATTATCCAAAAGAATGTAAAATTTATCAGAAGTTAGCAGGAGAATTCGAATTATTTCCCAATCGAGCTTTTATTAAATGCATAAATGTCTGTATCTTAATTGAAGAAAATTATGATATTGATACATCTAAAATTCTTAGATGGGAATTATTTAAGCCAAATTCTATAAGTGGTATTTATCACGCATGTTCAATGTCGTTTATAGATCTTTATTACCTCAATAAAGATTCAAATGTAATAATAACAAAAGAGGAGGATAACCAACTTAATCCTGATCTAATCATTGATAATTTTAAATTTGATGTAAAAACCATCGCTGAATCGGATTGGACTACCGAAATAAATCCTGAAACGGGACAAAGTGATGATCGCCTTCTAGCAGAGGATTTATGTTATGATCTTGGTACTTTTATTAGAAATAGAGGTTACAAAGGAATAAAACAAGCGGATGTTGTATTTGCGGATTTATCGCAAAAAGCAATAGGTAGATTATATATAATATTTGGAACAAAATCTATAGAAATAAGTCGTGGATTACCAGAACTTAAAAAAAACAGAATTATCTTTTTACACGGGGTAATATGGATTGTAGCGGATTTTACATTGACTTTCAGGAAGAACTATGGAATATAATTTAAACCACAGATTTAGATTATAAGAATGTTATATCCCTGCCTTTACCACGAAAAAAACATGAACTTATTATTCAAGAATTAACCAATTTTAAGGAAAATTTTTTCAAAAAATTGAAAGAACTTATAAAATTCATAAGAGAAAAAGATAATACTAAAAGAGGATTAAAATCTTCTAAAAAAGTTTTTAAAATTATTTCTAAAGAGTTAAAAAGTATAAAAAAGATTGAAATTTCTAAATTTAGATGAAAAGTATGGAAGAAAAAAATAAAGAGGATGTTTTAGATAAATTTTTAGGAGAATTTAAGATTGTAAAAAGATTTATTGGAGATACTATAAATTTATGGGAAGAAAAAGATAAAAAAGAGCGATTTGTACGAGGAAATTTAGCAAAGTTATATACACAAGCAGATCAAATGTATAGGACTTATAAAGAAATCCAAAATAATAATTTGCATAAACAAGACCCTCATATAATTGAATATGTCAATAAGTTTGGACCTGAAATGAGTGGAATAGTTGATTATTCTAGAATATTTTATGAAGAATCTTTGGATTTACATAAAAAAATTGATTATATGACTGGTGCTACATCAAGCTCTATTGTCAATATGGGAACGGGAATAGCATTTACAGATACTTATTTTAACCATCATAGAGAAGATGATGCTTATAAACCACTTATAATTAATTGGGAGGAGAGGGGACTAGTAAACGATAAGGATGATTTACTCGTTGAATTAGAAAAGATTGATTCGAAATTGAGGGAATTTTTTGAACGAATTTGGGATTCCTTTTTATTTAAAGGAGTTACGCGAGGAGAAATCCTTCCAGCCCATGCAATGCGGGAATTTATGAGTGATTTTTTACAGGTTTTGGATCCAACGAATCTTATAAAATCAATGCCTTGGTGCGAATTTTCAGAAGGATCAGGAAACCCAACCCAAAGATCAAAGGTTATATTTGCAATATTGGAAAATCTTAACAAGTTCATTTGGAAAAAAGACAAATTTAAGCCATATATTGAAATTGCCACCAAATATAGGGATTTATATATCAAATTGAATAAATGTGCTCACTATAGGGATGATGAATTACCCCCAGATATTCGTATAGACTTAGCAAATTATATTAAATTATTACAGAACAATATAATTGAAATTATCAATTTGAGAGAGAGCCAATATTCGAATGAAATTCCAACTGTATGGGACCATATCTATCAATCGTTTCCCGATGGCGCTATAATGAATATAAGATTTAATTGCACGAATTGTAACCGAGAGTTAGTTTTTTATTCTTATGAATTACCCCCACCTTATATGATGGGTGATAAACATGAAGATTCATATCGTTATGGAGAAAATGACTCAATAGAATGTTATAAATGTGGAACTATATTTGAAATAGGCAGCTATAATTCTATTCCTGGATGGATGATATGTTTTGAAGGAGAAAAAGTCCCTGAATTTTTTAAATTTAGAATTTTGAAACATTTCAATATTTGAAAAAACATAGGCTAAATAGATTATTACTAAGAAACGGAGATTAATTTTCAAATAAAATTGAAGAAATTAAAGAGGTGAACAATAATAGCAACAAAAGATCAGATAATTAGACAAATTAAATTTGAATTAAATCAATTGTCAGTTAAAAACGCACAATTTGAATTTGAGCATCTATGCCGTCATTTGACTAAATCTCTTTACCTTTCTCATTTCTTAAGAACTCAACTCTTTGTTTATGCACATCACTAAAATTTTGAAGAAATTTGGAATACCGAAGCAACATCATCTATTTTAACTTTATCTGCAATTCTGAATAAACTATACAATTTATCAAACGTCAGGAAAACAATTTCAAATAAATTGGGATGATGATGTTAGATGCATTATAATAGCTAAAGAATTTTGTGATTGGGATAAAGTTCTTTTAGGATATTTTAGTATAGACATTGAGTTATATACTTATCGATATTATGAGGATGGTATTCTTGATTTAAATCCTGAAAAAGAACTGCAAAATGCTATAAAGTCTAAAAAGAAGAAACAATTAAATATTCTATATGACGAAAATTCTCAACTTAAAAGTAGACCCCCTTTTATAAAAGGCATGTATGAAGAATTAAAGGATGAAATACTTAATTTTCCAATAAATAATGTAGTAGAAAATGTTATGAGCATATTATCTTGCTCGTTAATCTCTTTTAGCTCTCTATCATGGAATTATGCTTCAGCATCGAGTTCTTTATGAATCACCATTTTTCTGGTATTAATTATATTCATTTTTGATTAATTGTTTCCTGTTTTAAAATATCTGCGATTATAGAATCGTCGTCTTTAAGATTTTTATTTTCTTCAATTTTGTCTTTCAGATTGAATAATCTAGCTTTTGCTATTTTTATTACATTAATAAATGTTAATGGTTTAATTACAATATTATCGTTATCACCAGTCGTTTTCTTCTTTGCATATTTACCCATCCGAGTACCAAGAACAAGGGAATTTATCACAGTTGTCCTCGAAAGATGCCCCTCTTCTAACAAGTATAGACAATATTTTTCAGCTTGTTGCATTTCTTCTAGATTTAAAGTGGAATCTCCTTTTTTAAGCTCTAAAATTAAGACCTTCCCTATACCCTCGGGGTCTCCCTCATTATTGTAGTCATCAGATGCGTAAATTCCAATTGAAAAACTATCTGGTACGATAACAAAGTCAGGTCTAATTAGAACTTTTTTTGGAAATTTTTTATCAAAAAATTTTTTAATCACTTTATGCAAGGTTTCATTTGACGTAAATTGAATCGTGTCGTATTCTGGACCAAAAATCCATAAAGCTTTTTCAAAAATAGGTTGAAGTCTATGTAACTCATCAGATTTTTTTTCTGTAAATTCCTCCAACTTATTAATTAAGTCTATTCTTCTATAAATTTCAGTGAGAATTATTTTAGCATCTCTGACACTCCATTTGGAGATAATTTCATTCAAATCTTCGAGTTCAGCAGTTTCTAATTTTGCTAAACTACCGAATAATTCATATTTTATCTCACTTTCTTCAAGTTTTATCAGAATTTCTAAAATATTCTCAAAATCGATATCTTTAATACTGGGACATTTTATTAAAACTTCTGATGTGAATTTACCAATAAAATCTCTTGATCTCACATCTAAATCTTTCAATTGTTTAAATTTAGGATGTAATGCTTTTTTTTTTCGTTCTTCTCTGTGATTTTGAAAAAGATTATCAAGTTTTTCAGTAAGATAATCCGAAACAATATTAAATACTTCAGAATATCGTTCTGTTTTTTCAAAACCAGTCCAATCGTCATTTACTTCATCATTTAAGAAATTTGCAATAATGATAAAAACATACAAACGCGCTTCACGATATCTTCTATCTAATTTTTCTCCATCTGATAGTTCCCATGAAAGATTTCCTACTAATCTATAATTAACCCACCATGCAATTCCATTTTGTTGAGTGGTTCTTCCTCTTTTAGTCTTTATAAATTTTACAATAATATCCCCAAAAGGAGTATTTATAGTTTCTTCACTGATTCTATCTCCTATATCTTCTTCTGTAATTTGTTTTTGATTTACAAAAATCTTGAATGAAGGATCCGAAAAGAATCTGGACCCTATAACATTAATAATTACCCTCTCATCCAATACTAAAATATTCTCTATATTCGTGGTGATTTTTAATCCAGTTTTTGTATCATCCACTTTTTTAGTCTTTAAGTGTTCAATATCAAAGGGCACCACTTGTCCTTTTTTCACCTTAAATTTATTATAATTTCCATTTTTCCATATTTCTACGAAATATGAGTTAGAAAAGCAATACATTGCGAATCTACCCTTTCCATTTTTCCCATATGCTATTCTATTGGATTTTTCGCCATTAGGATAATAAACTTCTTTCCCTTGTTGCTTCCTTCTATCATAACCAATCCCTTTCCAGCGAAATAAAAACTCATCTTTAGTCATCCCGATACCATCATCTTTAACTTCTAAACTTTTTCGTCCACCATTTTCAATATTAATAAAGACTTTTTTAGCACCAGCATCATAAGAGTTAGCTATTAATTCAACAAGTGCAATCTCCCAATTCGATATGATATTCCTTGCATATCCTCTTATAAATCGGGAACCAAACCAATTACCAATATCCTTTTGTATCATAATTTCTTGAAATATAATGAATATTTGTCTTGTTTGTTAAAATTTTAATTGTCAATAATATTAATTATTAAGACTTAAATTTTATATTTAGTTTTAATTAAATTTTGAAAATTTCAACCTTTAATGGATTGTTCATTGGTAATTAGGTGAGGAATAAAATTAAACTAATAATAATTTAAAAAAGTAGAAAACTATTATGGCATCAAATTCATCCGTTTATTGTATATCTTATGGCGAGTTCAACCCTTTTTTTCAATTGAAATTTACTCCTTAAATAGTTGATATTTACTCCTCAACTTATGTGCCTGTGGGAGTAAATCTTTTTATTGCACATCCTTTGATGAGGACACCCTCCTCTTTTCTTTATAAAAATTAATTAAAATAGTTGACGTTTACTCCTCAACTTATGTGCCTGTGGGAAAAATCCCTTTTATTACCATCTTTTGACGAGGAAATTTTGAGATATCAATGCAATATAGCTGAAAAATTAATAACCAAAAAGAAATGGGAAGCATTCCCTCTTACATAATTAAATCGTATTTTTACTAATTTTTCACCCTTTCCTTCCTTTTAACGGTATCAGCACATTAAGGGTTTATGGTAGAATCAATCCCCCCAAAAGAATTCAGAACTTTAAATCTTATCACCATAGTAGAAGGGTATTATATAGAAGAGAATTCAAGGTCTTTACGAATAAGGCTACCAGCAGGTACAACTTTTTGGGTTCCAAAGAGATACGCTGATTCAGAATTCTCCAGGAAAAAGGATTCCAAGCAAGATTTCATAATCGAGACATGGATTTTGAATAAAATTGGATTTAAGATTTAGATAAACTCTTCTATAATATTCAGTGAAATGAAAAAAAATTGATGTAAAAACTATTTTAAATCTAATATTCTTATGATTTATTACCTTTGATTGTTTTCTTCGATTCTATTAGAGAAAATGGGGATTTTTTAATAATAAAATATGAATGAAGATACTCCTGTCCGTATTTCTCTTAGATGGTTTTTTTGTTACTTGAGTATATAGTAAAATAATAGATTCAAATATATCAATAATTATCTAATAAATTTATGACTTTTTTGCTATAATTAAATATCTATGGTTGTTTCGGGGTAAATCTAAATATCCGTTATCATTTATGTGCTGGTTAATTTCCACTAATTTGTCGTAATATTTTTCTACGGTAAAATCGGGGAATTCAAAAGAGATGGCTTTCAGATAATATACAATAGCTCCTACATCAAATATTCGCGTCATCGTAAAATCTTCTTTTCTTTCTAGAATCTCAAAACCAGCTGCTTCTAATTCATTTACCGCAAGTTCTAAACTACCTTCTCTTTCCCTATGTAAATCCAAATTTCCATTTAAGGTAAATCGGAGTTTAAAGTTGTTATTATCTCCTACTTGTTGAGTAATAAAGATTCCACCTTGCTTCAGAGTTCTAAATACTTCCTTTGGGTTATAATTGGCATGGCGATCAATGATTAATTCAAATTCTTCGTTATTAAATGAGAGATTCTCATTTTGACAGTTGACAACTATTACACCTAAGGGTTCTAGTTTCTTTTTAGCAATGGAAAAATTGGGCTCGTATCCTTCGGTTGCACATGTATGATTCGGTAAGGGGGCGAGTGAAGCTAAGAATTCTCCGCCGCCAGTTCCCATGTCTAACAGTGACTCTGCCCTCCTTTTCAAAGGTAAGATTTTGCTATAATAATTCCATTTTAAAGGAAACTCCACTAATCTATTATTTATATACGAGAAATCCCATCCCGAGAAAGGTCGTTTAGCTTCAGACATAAGAAAATCAAATAAATCATCATCTTCCATTATACTCATACTCATAGTGAACTACTAATTATTGCACATCAAGTATCATTTAATTTAAATTTAGATATAATTTACGCATGAGTTTCTGAATATTATTGGGAATTCTTAATAAAGGAATTAAATTGGGTGCTGTTTTTAATGTTTTTATTTATAAAATTTTAGAAGACATCATTAAAGACTTGGAACTCTTATGGGATTTTTTGAAAATTAATTTATCCTCAAAAAAATACCGAAATCATTTATACACGCACAAAAAATCCAAAAGGGATTGAAGGTCCACTTAGTCAATTAAAAGGATTCGGGTGGAAGTTCGTACAGAAAAATAAAGCTATTTTGTTTAACAGTGAAGAAGCTTAGTCATACAAAATTATTTCTTTAATTTTTTTATATTGTTTGACAAGGGCGCTTAAAAGGTTTTTAAGAATTCCGTAAAATCGATGAATAATCTTTACACGCATCACAATCAATTTCATCATAATCATCCCAATCTCCACGAAACACCAAAATCTTGCCAGTATCATAGCAAAATGTCAGTATAAACTGAAGAAGGTATTTTGGAACAATCAAGAGCAGCTATGTTATTATTAGAGAGGTTTAAAAGCCTGAGTTTCTTTAATCGTGAAAAATCTTCAAGTTTGTCAATTTTATTACTTACCAGATTAATATGTCTTAGACCTTTAATCTCTCCCAATTTTTTAATGGATTTTATCTCATTATTTTCAAGGTTAAGGTGCTTTAACCTCTTCAAGGATACCAATTCCGATATGTCCGTAATTTTGTTATCTTGAAGCTCTAATCGTCTTAGATTAATTAGCTTTTTAATTCCTTTTATGGTTGTTATTTGGTTATTCTGTAGGCTTAACTCCTCTAAATATTTAAGATGTGTAAACGCGTGAATGTTAGTAAGTTTGTTATTATTTATAACCAATTTTTTTATTTTATCAACATTTTTGATATATCTGAAGTGGTAGAGGTCGAGGTCTTCTGACTTTTCTATCCTAATTTCTCTCCCATCTATAAGTGGATAAACACCTCCTCCAGCTTTCACGTAATATTGATGAAGGATTGACTCAGGATCGGAAAGTAATGCCATTCTATCTTTAATATTAAGGTGCGGAAATAAGTGTGATGAAAGCAACGCTTCAACAGCCTCCATTGAATCATTACACAACAGCCCGCTATCATATTCTTTTACAATTGCTTTTATACTCTTACTTAATAGGGAGGGATTACGTGTTTCTAGAAAGTTTATTAATTCCTTCACTGATGTTAACTTATTTTGTAAACATTGTTTGAATATGTCATTTAGGAACCTCGTATTCTTTCTTATGTATTTAATTACCATATCAAAGAATCGGGACTTCATGAAACCTTTTTGTGAAAAAACTGTGCTAAAGTCTAATTGATCGAGCAAAACCTCCAACTCTCCTTTTTCAAGATAGTTTAAAAATCCTTGCTCAAGGAGAAACTCCATAACAGGCATAAATCCGCTTAAAAATCGAATAACAATCTCTTCTTTGAATACTCTTTTTGCTATCGGGTCTCCTGCTTTCATAAGCGCTTGTAGTAACGGAAAGGCTAAGTTCCTATGAAGAATACATATGAAGAATACACATTTTATAAACTGAAATATCCGTAATTTAGTTTATCAAAATTAACCATGCGTCTTTAATACCTATTAAAATGACAGGTTAACTCATAAAAATCTGAAAGAAGATAAAGACAAGAACGGGTGAGTCTGTCAAAATCAACAACGTATTAGACAAATCCATCAATAATAGAAAAAGTGTAATTAAAATTATCAAACTGATCATACTCTGTATAAACTTTCTCAGAGAATGCACATTTGGAATGAAGATCAATAAAAAAATCATTTTTTGGGGTCCACATATGAAAATATACAGAAGGGCGTTTATCTTGTATTTCAGTATTACAATGGCGACAGATAAGTTTCCTCTCTGGATTATGGAAAAGCTCTAAATTTCTCCCTGCCTTTTCCCAGTTACCCTTATCATAAAGGGTTTCCAGAAGATCATCTTTAAAGAATCTTTTTAAGGATTCCCTCTTTTTGAAAAGAATCATTTTTTCGTTCAGATGGTCAATAACTGATTTCCCAACTATCATAAGAAATCTTTACCTTTTATATTTTTTTGTTATTAACCATCTCTATTAAACATCTAAAAATTATGGGGGTTTCCTCCTGATAAAAGAGCTTTTAAAGTATCCACGACCCCATCGTTTGTTAAGTGATCTTTTTCGGAAGGGGAAAGATATTTGAAATATTTGAAATAGCCTTCAATCTCTAAATCAATGGTTTATTGGATTTTCAAAATTGGTTAGAATTGAGAGTATACGATCCAAATTTTACTAATTTTACACTCTTCCTTTTCTTTTATTAATGGTACTATATTAAGGGTTTATGGTAGAATCATTACCTCCAAATAAATTGATGAGTTTAGGCTTAAACAACAAAATAGAAGGTTATTATATGGAAGAGAACCCAAGATCACTACTAATAAGATTGTCAGATGGGAGAAAATTTTGGGTTCCAAAGAGATTTATCGATTCGGAATTTTTAAGAAAGAAAAATATTAAGCAAGAATTCATCATCGAAAATTGGATACTGAGAAAAATCGGATTCATTTAGAATCTAGATAAGGACTCTACAAATTGAAGCTTTTATGAATTAATTTTAAATTAGACTTACAATCATCAATTTTGCGAAGGTGAAATTCCTTATTCTTAATTGTCTTTTTTTTTCATAAATATTTCTGATATTAAGGATTCAAGAGCAGGAACTTTCTTGATTTCAAGAACTTGACTAGTATTAAAACATTTGTCTAAAGTTTGCCAAATATTATTCTTTTGATGAATACTTTCTAAAAAACGCGTCAATCTTTGTTGGGCAGGAATTATTTGACCTTTAAACAGATAACTTACGGAATAATCCGCAACTGTATCCATAACCACTGAATAATCACCAAACTTAGCTCGATCGAGCCCTTTGGAAAAAAGCTCGCCACTAAAAGAATCAAAGGCTGTTAAAAAGCCGCTGATAACTTCATCATCAAATTTCAATTCTTCAGTGAATGGATAAGAAAATAAAAGTGTTCCTCCTTTCGCGATAATTAAAAGCAGAACAGGTTGCTCAATTGCTAATTGTGGCGTGTCAGTCATTTTTTCATCTTTTTTCAGTAGTATTCGTCTTTCTTCCTGAGTAAATTGTTGAGCTTCACCCAATCGTGGAGATTCACTACTTTCAATAGGACAAGACGGCGCAACTATACCCATTGTACTATGTGAAATGGAAGGTTCTTTTATTGTGCTTAAAGCTGAAAAAAGAATTGATTCCTCCCTCTCTACTCTATTCAAGCGATCCTTCACCTCTCTCTCCTTATCTTTATAGCCTGCTTTACCAAAAAGTTCTACAGCAGATTTTAAATATTGAGCCCCTATTCCCAAAAGTTTTCCTTTTTCCTGAAGATCTGTTTCTTCATCTGCTTTTATTAAGTGCCAAGCCGCATCAAAATAAATCGAGGTAGCTTGAGCCCAATCTGCTCCACTTTTAAAACCCCCTCTTTCATAAGCACTGGCTGCCTTACTAAGTGTTACCTTGACTTTAGGATATAACCCTTTTTTAACTTCCATTTCAATAGAATCATCAAATTTACATCCGTATTCAAGAGCTTGGCAAAAAGTTGAATTTCCAGAAGCTAATAATTTCAAATTTATATCAGTGAATAGATTACTGGCTTTTGAAAACAATGAAGATGCTTCAGAAAATCTGAATGGGTCTTCATATTTTTCAGCAAGTTCCATATGTTCCCAAGCTCTACACAGATAATAAACTGCTTCTAATTCCTCTCTCTCTCGTTTTATTTTAAATAATTTACAGATATCTCTGAGTTGAGAAGATGCAAGAGCGAATTTTTCTGCGGCTGCAATATGCTCACCCTGTTTTCCTAAAATTCGTGCTTCTTCAAGGTTTACTCTAGCGATACAGTGATTCACCCTTACTTGAGCTATTTTTTCAAATTTAGCTATTCTCTCTTTTTCAAATTTTTCTTTTAAACGCTCATGGGACTTTTTTAATGCTTCAATTGCTTTTTCAAAGATTTTTCCTGTTTTTTTAAAACTTTCTAAGGCTTTTTCGTGCTTTTCTTGTTTACTCAGTTGCTCTGCTTCTTCCAGTGATATCCAACCAGAATAATAAGATGCTTCATAACCATAACTTCGCAATTCTATTAAAATATCATGAGCTTTTTTATAAAATTCCTTAGCTTGTATATGATTTTCTCGTTTATGAAACGATTTAGCTTCTTCAATAAAATTCCAAGCCTTTACATAATTTAATTTCTCACTGACTCTATTTTTAAGGAGTTTATATTTTATCATTTTCAGTGACTTATTATATGCTTCCTGAGCTTTCTTATAATTTTCTGCAGAAAGCATAAAATTACCCAGTCGATCTTCTATTCGAGCCATATATTGATAACTAGCGGCCTCATAAGAAAAATATCTTCTACTAACACTTTCTTTTATTGTATGGAGAAAGGCTTCCCGGGCTTGGTTTAAAATTGTAGTATCTCCAGTTATTATACCTAATTCCTCATATAATAGTCCAAGTCTCATTTGTTCCGTAATGGCACCAGAACGAGATAATATAGCATAATGATTTGATTTTTTTTGGGCATCTATTGCTTTTTTGAGATGTACGATCCTGTCTTCCTTCTTTTTAGCGATATCTGCAAGAGTTTTGTGAGCCTTATAGAGAGAAGTATAACCACCAGCTCGAGGAAATCCTCCTTCATATTCTAATCCGAATTTTTCCGCCTGTTTTGCGTGTTGAAGCATTATTTGGGCATATTCATCTTGTTTTGTTTTTGATTCAGCAAGAATAGTAAGTTGAGAGTAAGCTAATATCAAACCTTGGTACAACCATGCTATAATATTAGGGTAATTAGGAGCACTCATCGCTTCTTTTACATGTTGGATCCCTTTTTCAGCATAGATTTTGCGTTGTGCCGTAGTAAAAAAACGCCTTTGGGAAGAATTAGTATAATAAAGTGCAGGTATTACATTTGCCATAGAGCGATAATTAATGTAAGTACGTGCATAGATTTTCCCGAATTCCAAACCGTCTTTGATGTCATTAAGAATTCTCTTTTGGAGATAATTCATTCTACCGCTAAAAATTGCAAAATAATCTATGAAAAACAAACACACTAGTATATTAAATTTACTTTTTGTTTTTCTAGCCAAACTTAAGGCTTTCTCTAGTAATTCTATTCCCTTATCAAGGTATTCTTCTTGTTCTCTTTCATTTTCGACGAATTGATATCCATATGCGCATGTCTGAATCCCTAATACCGAGTAAACTAGATTGAGAGCATAAGGATCATCTAAATTATCAATTATCGCCATACTTTCATTACCTTTTCCCAAGAATTCCTTTATGTCTTCCCTCGAATTGTCATTTTTCTTAAAATCTACATTAAAACCAATTAGACCCCCCATATTCAATGACTCTGACAAAATCTTAATATTTCCAATCTTTCTTGAAATCTCCCAAGCCTTTTTAGCAGATTCGCTTCCTTGTAGTACAACCCGGGTATATTCTTCTTGTTTAATATTATAACTTGTGAGGAGATGCGAAGATGATGCTATACGGCACATTAATCTCGCAAAACTCTCTCTATCATCCACATTGGAATAACTTTTAATTGCGTCATTAAAAAGTTTAATAGCTTGACGATATGCCTTCTGACCTTCCGCATCAGAAGTTGCGAGAAATCCAATTGTAAAAAATATTTCTGCTTCGCATTCAAGCTCCATAGATCTATTTCCAAGTTGTTGGAAGAGATTCATAGCTTTCTTATAGGCTTTAACAGCACATTTGATTTGGTTAATATATTCCTCAACTGAATCTACTGTATCAGCAGCTCTGCTGTGAGCATATCCAAGATTTTTATAATTTTCAGCAGCTCTCTCAACTAATTTTTTATCCAAATAAAGGTTGATTGCTCGTGTATATAAATTAGCTGCTTCTATCCAATTATAAATTCTTTCTTCTTCCTGTGCCTTCTCTAATAATTTCTCTCCACCTTCTTCTAAAGTCATTCAGAATCAATTATTGATTAGATTTTGTTTAATTTCAACTTAAATTGTCTATATTAATTACTTTGAATGATAAATAAACATTCAATTCAATTTAAAATGTTTTACTTTTTCTAGGAAAATATAATTAGTAATTTAATCCTGATAGAAAAAATGTCTTATCAAAAAGAATTAGAATTTTTTATTATGTCTAAAGCGAAATTAGAACTATACCCGAGATAATTAGAAACTGTTATGCTTTGCCTTACTATCCCAAATATTCTTTCAATCCTTTTATGAACTAAATTGTAATCTTCACGATTCAACTTAGCAATATAACCTGTCACAAGAAAATGATTCAACACTATTTGGACAAGTTTTAAAATTTCTTGTTTAACTCAATCCTCAAGGGTATACTGCTTTTTCCTTTAAATTTGTCTGATTTTAAATAATATATGATTAAAAACTTTCTCTAGTTTTTCCCATATTTCTAAGGTTTGGTAAGGATCATAAGAATTCTAGCAAAAAATAGCAAAATCCAGCTTTTTTCTTAGTTTTTCGTAGTTTTCTAAGAAAACAATTGTTTCCTAAGAATTCTAGAGAAAACTAGAGAAAACTTTTCCTTTATAAGTTTTCAACAGATTTCTAAGTTTACTAAATAAT
>LAZR01001283.1_pt1 | contig 16128 bp, 34 predicted proteins | sample 329461 | NCBI WGS metagenome assembly LAZR01 (sample SAMN03002196, study PRJNA259156) | marine sediment metagenome | biome: sea floor; feature: Hydrothermal impacted sediments; material: marine sediment; isolation source: Loki non-amplified sample from Loki's castle hydrothermal vent sediment ...
TAACCTTCCGGTCCTTCGGGAACGCCAATACTCTTGTAAAAAGAACTTTTTTCTTCGGGGGTCGATGTTTCAGTCGGTATCTTGACTTTGCCGCCTTGAGACTTTTCGAGGTCGATGTAACTTTGAACCGCACTGGAACCGTCTTTCCAGCCCTTATTCTCTACGAACTCTCTTTGCTCATCCGAATGCCACGGAGTTACCTCAGTGCTGGGACTATCCGTTGCGATAGTTGTCCCGTCTTGAGACTCTGCTTCCATAATTATATTCCTTTAACTTTTCTTGCTCTGCTGATAGCGTCAACCAAGCGGTCGATGCGCTCACCTTGAGATATAATGCGTTGTTCGAGTTCCCAAACACGGGAACCTAACGCCCCTGCCGTTCTGTTGATTTCAAGAAGTTCCGCATCCTCTGATTTATTTTCGTCTTTTTTCTTTGCCATGATTTTCCTAACTTAATTTAGAATCCATCAAATTGTTTACATACCTTCTTGCTATATCTTCTCTTGTTCTTACCGTATCAGTGCGTTTCGGATGAAGTCCTATTTTTGCGAGAATAGTACCCTTGACGAAATTCAGGACGGCAAGTTCTTCCGTCGTCTTTAAGTCGTGGTCGAAATAACCGGCATCTACGAGAATCTGACCTAATACCTCTTTCCCCGTTGACGTAGCGAAACATTCCTTGTAGATAGCTTGTTGTGTCGGTCTATTTGTTAATTTTGCCATTACACTCCTATGGCCTCCGCAATAGCTTCAGCGGGCGAACCCTCTTCCGGTGCGTCCTTTATCTTCGGGTAGGCATCTGCCATCTGGCCCGCCGTCTCCATCGCAAGTCTCTGGGCTTCTGCTTGCGCCCTTGCTTCTCGGATGGCATCCACCTCTTCATCGGAGTTCATTAAAACTTGCGGGAAATCTGTTGAGTCCAATATCGTCTCCGACAACTTCTTCTCATTTATCCTGTCTGTTATATTTGGGAACAATACTGAGGCTTGGCTTATTTCGTTTAATCCTACCCTTATTGGTTGTAATGCAAACATGCGCTTCTGGGCCTGAGCGAGCGGGCCAGTAAATTGTATTTCTATATTACTGGAGGATTCGAGCAGGACTGGAGGAGGAGAAGGAAGGCGTCCTGCCCGGTCCTCAATATCTGAGACTATGTCGAATACCTTGCTTAAACCCTCTGATATAAGCCTATCTACCTGCGGTCCCATCAAAACCGCCTTCTCCGATTGTCTTTCCATAACCTCTGTGGCCGTCATTTCCCTTTCGGCGCGAGCATAAACTAAAAAGAACTCCACTCTCCATTTATCCTCAATCAATCTTTCAATTTTCTCCTCTCTATCCACACCAATAGGAAAAGTGATTCCTGTGTTAATGGGAGTTATAATATCTTTGGGATTGTCAAAATAGTTATATCCATCAGGCTGCATCTGAACATTGCCCCGCATATGCTCAGGAACATTCAAAGGAGAAGCAACACTCATTTGCGCAGCACGAAGCAGACTCTTGCCTATTTGATTTAATGATAATATTTCTGCCATAGCCTCTGCCGCTGGCGAATAACCATAAATCTCATCGGAATTTTTCCTGTATCGCCAGACGGCATAGGGGAATATATCGAACCCACCCTCCCTTGCGGTTTTCTCACTTCCGTCAGAATTGCTTTCTTTCGAGGTTTCCATATAAACCGATTTGAATTTCTTGTTTGTGGAGTCCAACTTGCCGAACATCGGCTCGTCGTTCGGAAAAACTGCGTGGACAAATTCGTGATTCTTTTCGGGATGTTGCTTTGAATTGTCAATAATCGCCTGGCTTAATTTTCCTTCTTCGAATTTCTGGACTGCCTGCCTTGCCGTCAACTGGAACTTCCTGAATAACGTATCGACCTCGCCATATTTATTCTCGGAAATAAATATTTCTCTCGGATGGATCGGAATATGAACCTCTGTGCCATTGGCTATATCTTCTTCTGTGTATAAAGCAGCAGTTCCTATAGAACCCGCATCCCTGAACCATTCACTAAGGATGGAATAAAAGTTTGAACGCTTAAATGCTGCATACATTGCCTTATCGTATTCCTGCAGAAATACCCTGACTTCATCGATTTCATTCAATCGCCAATCATCCATAACAGATACGAACCAGGTAAGGTTTTTGGCTACCATAAAACCCTGCATACCATCTACCCATATATTCAACGCCGCATTAGCAACCCCACTATAAGACCGCTTCCCCCTATACTGACCTTTTTTGTCCCATTTCTGAGAATCTCTTATAAGCTCCCTTCGGGAATTTACATATCTGCCTATATATTCCCACAAGCCGAGGTAATCTTCCTTGACTTCTTCCAATTGCTTCATTCTAAGTGATATTTCGTTCATATCGTATCCTTCGGGCGACAAAAAAAGAGCAAGTCAGTGAATTGGCACCAACTTGCCCTTTAATTGTCCTTACGCTTCGCGCCCGTTGCAAAAGGGTTAGCGAAGACCCATTATTTAATTATAACTTACTAACCATTTACCGTTGCTATACCGCAAAACATTCTTTTGAAAAAACTACACCTGTTCATTTGCGCTTTCCTTGTCGTCAGGCCTTACTAAAAAATACTCTTCTTCTTTTGACTCTATCCACCCTCGAAATTCAAAACTTCCTGTCAATGGCATTGTTTCGCTGGGCTGTCCGTACAATTCCACTTTAACACATTTTTTTCCTTTTATTTCGCCCATGTCCGTAAAAGTAGAATGCAATGGAATGCACGTCTTTTTTCCATAATCACGCTGTCTCCACAAAAGCAATGACGACATAGTTAATGCTTCGTTTATCCTGAGATTTTTCCTGGCAGAAGGATTTGAATGCAGTTCGAATATGTTAATAGGAACTTTCGAGATAGCAGATTGCAATAATTCAACTGTCATTTCTTTACTTTCCTTATAATCAGTCAAAGGCCCCATCCAAGAACGTCGTACGAACTTTCGTTATCAGCAGTAACCAACTGGTCTTTCAATCCAATATCATAATCGCGCAAATTCTTTAATGCAAGTTCTAAATAATTTACGCAATGTCGATAATGGTCCTCGCCGGAGCCAACGGGCCTGTACCGATAAACCCTGTCGCCCGTTTTTTCGTTTGTCTCTAATGTCTTGGCCGTATTGCAACATTCTTCCGCGAAAATATTTACCTCTTCGCATCTCCTTGGTATTTCAAGTTTGCCGGAGCGAATCCATGTTTGAGAACCATCCAGAGCCTCGGTTCTGGCAAGGGTATAAATTCCACTCTCGTCATCTGTCCTTAATAAGTTGGTTTGTCGTGGACCCGGTGGGTACTGAACGCCATACACAACAACTCTATTTGCATTACCGTACTGATCTTTGCGTCCACCGCATCTTGCCTGGAACTTCCTGAACGATTCCTCATAAGGTCTCAGGCATATACAGGCGCTTCTGACATTAAACCTCTCTACCAGGTCGTACAAGGCGTCGAAGCCGGAAACTCTGGCCATGTAAATAATCTTAGAACCACCATTCTTCTTCTTCTCGGCTATGATAACCCTGTTTGTTTTCATTATATCGGCAGCCATTGCAGTTCCCTGCGTGGACGAAGTCTTCATCTGATCGTCGCCACAGCAGTTAAATACATCCTGCTGACGTAATCTGTCCTCGAGTGCAATATAGGGAAATCCAAGCATTGAATTATAAAAAGTACCCATCTTGCTGCCATCCAACATGGTTTCTTCGTGCCTGTTCATTACAAGGCTTAATTCACAATTAGGTGTTATGAAATGGCTTACGTGATAACCAGATATACCTTCTGTCGGATGTTTCGGGTTGTATCTGCTTGGGAATTTGGCTACAAATTCACCGTCAGCAACGCGTATCTCTTTTTTGCATTTAACGCAGCAAAAATAAGGTTTATAACTTTCGTGTGTGGTTTTTTTCTGATAAGAAATTGAGTTTGGAAATTCGTCAGTTATGCACGTATATTCATTACAAGCGAGGCACTTAATCATCCAAAACTTCTGGTCAGATTCGACAAATTTCTTATGTATTCCAAAGTCAGGTATTGTGGGAGTTCCAAGCCAAACCATTAACTTCAAAGTAGAATTTAACAACCTGTCTGGAATCATATCGGCAATGGCCTCGTTGAAAAGGTCATATTCATCCAAAACAGCTTCGTCCGCAGGCTCAGAACGAACAGCCGTGCTATCCTTTTTGCCTTGTATGTCAGTGGTCGAAGATGCGCCAAGAAGTCGTAAAAAAGCATTCCCAACTCGTTTAATATTTACGCTATTGGTGTTTTTTAAGTGCTTCCTGATACAAGGGTTGTCGGCTATTAACGGACCGAAACGAGTCTTGCTGAAGTTCTCAACTGCTTCCTTCTTGGGAAAATAGTATATAGACCCCTGTGGATACTTATTGTATCTGAGAGCATGGATAGCCCGTAACATAAACGCGGTAGTGATACGGGCCTGTGCGCCTTTCATAACGGCCATGAACCTGGCCTTATCGCGCATAATATCAACCAGATAGCCACAATCGCCGGTAGCGAATATAGTGCCGCCCATTAGCTTGATCTCGTTCCGAGTAGCCCAATAGCAACTGTCCGCAGCCATCATGGCGTCAACAAATTGTGGGTCAGAGATTTTCAAGCTACCACCAAATATATGAAGAAAACAGGATCACAAGTTCCTTCAACGGGACCGAAGACCAATCGAAAGAAATAATACACAAACAAACCATAAATCTTCCACGTCATTCTACTACCTCCCAGTCTGGTATTTCTTTTTCCTGCATCGTCATATGCTCACAATTGGCACATTCCTGATTGTCGAGGTCATTTATGATCGGGCAAATAATATTTTGCTCAAAGTTACAAATCCTGCACTTTCCTTCAAATACCAACCAAACATCTTCTTCGCCCATAGTTTTAAGTTCGGACGACACCTTTTCAATAGCATCAACAGTTTCTTTGTTCAAGGGCCTACCGGCCTCTTCCCAGCATCCTATCATATCAACATGATCTTTGAATTTAATCATTCTACTACCTCATAAGTCTGCTCATTTAACACAACTGTTTGTCTCTAAATATTTGTTCATTACTTTCCGGGATTTCTTACGCTTTTCGGTGAGATTCAGCCTCTTTGCTGCCCCCGATAAATAGCTGGCACTGCTGCTTTTTTTTGGCTCAGGTTTTTCTTGTATGCCTATTTCTCCGAGATATTCCAATAGCTCCCCAATCCTGGAATCACCCACATAAAACTCATAGTAATTGTTTATGACAACTAAGTTACCAGGCATCAGTCTATCCTTTCATAAGTCTGCTCGAATATGTCGGGCTTGCGGATAAACTGATTAGTTTCACCCAATCGCCTTCTTGTATAGGCAAAGCAATATCGTCCAAAACCAGAACGAAAAGACCACCTGCCTTCTGGACAAAACCTACACCTTCCGGCCAAGGCTTCTTACCAACGAAGAACTGCTCGGCATCTACGATAACGGGTTTCTTTCTGAATTTAGGCATTTAATCAATCTCCATAACTTTCCCTTGCCGCCGAAGATATTTTATCTATTATGCCCATAGTTGCGTCGTGGCTTATTCTTAGGTCTATTAGGTACTCATATACCTCTTTTATTATGGCCGCCGTCCCCGATCTCCAGTAAGTTTGTTTTTTGATGTATTCTTCGATAGTAACGGGTTTCTTGCGGTTCTTAGCCATTAAGCTACCCTCACATACTTGTTTACGTGAGTACCACGCTTTAGACGCTTCTGCAAGGCTGTCAACGCTTGTTTCCTCGACGTGCCCTTTTTCTTCTTTATGCCCGTAAAATGGTTGTTGTTCACAGAATGACCCTTCGTCCTGTGCTTGCTCATGCCTCTGTTGGCACATTTACTCATGTCAAGAACTCCCTGTTCCTATATCGGGCGATCTGGGGTATAATTCTGCGTTTCTGGCCCGTGAGGGCGGGTGGTCCGTAAAAGTATATGTGTAAACTGTAGATGTAGGCCATATCGGTACCGGATTCCAGATAGATACACACCAAGTCACAACCGGTCGCCGACGTTCACATTCTTCAAGTTCCCTCTTAACAACTAATAGTCTCTCAAGCGTTAAAACTGACTCAGGCTCATCTGGAACAATAGAACCGAATAAAAAGGCCAATGGGGCCGCTAAAAGGCTCTTTAGTAAGCTTCGTCTGTCCATACCTAAATTAACTATTGCCATGCCATGTGTCCCTTACGACAAAACCAAAAAACATCCACCAATGTACGCTTCGCCACATCTTTAACGACCAAAAGAAGTCTTGTAAACCACGACGAGATAACAAGTTAAAGGCCATTCTGTTTATTTCCATTATAAGGAAACTCCTCGTAAATGAGAAATATGAGGCTGATCCATTACCATTAACGGATAGGCGGCATTTAAGCACTTGCGACTACAATGTAAGCGCTTTGCGCCGGTAGAATCAATATTGTCGAACTCTTTGTTACAGTATCCACACTTTGGCTTTACAGGAGAAGCTACATAGGTTGTACCTGACCGTCTCTTAACACCTGCTCTTTTAGGTTCCCAAATTACAGGACACCGGTCAGGATTACCAAACAAAACGGCCATAGGAGCCAGTAAACAACGCTTTAGTAAACTTCGGCGGTTCATAGGTTACCTCGACGGCCAGGAGTATATATACCCAGCCAATCAATATCATGTACACGCTCAGTTAATCGCTCAGAAGCTATCCGCTCGCATTTACGCAAAAACCGCCGAATAGCAGGATCGGAATTAAGAGATTCGGCCTTGCAATGTAAATGAATTGTGCGTGTACAGGAAATATTACGTAAGTCCAAAATCGCTTTATTCAATGAGGTGGGTAGTATGGTTATCCCGCCCTCGCAGCCCAAACTCCCTGCCACCCCCTTGCTTCGCCTGTAGCGGCATTTACTTTTCTTTTGGTCTAATTGCATGGTTTTGCTCCTGTTGTTGGACTGGCGTGGCTCCTGTGGGCCCTGCAGTAGCCTTAGCCTTGCACTCATTCTCTATCTGCGCTGCCTGTGCCAGAGCAGGCACGTATGTTGCGTTGGCTTTGCTACATATGTGATAGCTTACACACCTTAGGCACTGTATTGGCTCATATGGCCCACATACTATGCCTATAGGCTTAATCATGCTATGTCCTTCCTGCCACCAGGCACCAGCCTGATAAGAGCCGCTCGCACCTTCTCCTGGTCCTCAGGGCTTAGCTCCGGGGCTATAGCATCAGTAACGTCTATGTGCCTGTCGGTGAACATGGCAAGGTGCTTGCCCCTAAGCTCGCAGAACCGGGCTATGGCGTTCAAGTCCTGTTTTGTCTTGGCTTTTTGCAGGCCATCATCCAGATCATCAAGCACTTGTTGCACTGTTAACTTGTTTTCTGCCCTATTATCGGCCATTATCCTATCAATTTCAGCTTTTACCCTTATATTGCTGTATAGCTTGTGGCCTAATGATATACAATAGGACTCACTGTAATATTGTGTTCCATCGTCCTTTACTACACTTCTCAGGCCATTTGTCTTATCATAGCCATTACTGCAGTATGCTCTTGCTATAGCTCTGGCTCTTTCGTCGGTTAGTCTGCCACAACTTGCCATTAGCTTATCAACTCGCCTTTGCCATCCTTGAACCTGAATACACCCTTGTCTGTTGCCACTAATACCGAGTCCTTTTCAGTTGTTACTTTCCTGATTGTTAGTAGTTTGTCGGGTGCTAACGGATATTTCGTACCTTTTCTTTTGCTCAGTAAAGGATCCAGCTTACCAGCATTAAAAGCATGATGCGATCTATTATTTTTGTTTACGCCCATAGCTTACTACTCATTTCTTATTTTAAGAGCTTATATTAGCCATTATCGCCCCATTGAGCTACTATCTTTATTAGGCGGACAATCAGGTCCACTGCTTTTAGGGCTTCTATTGTGCGCGGTTTCTCTGCCGATGCCTTCTGGTACTCGTCGCATAGCTCACCTATGACCTTTAACCGGCCTTTATTGTACTCGATGCAATTTGGTTCCTTATCCATTCTTGACACTCTTTTCCAAAGGTTCAAACCTTGACCTCGAAAACTCAAGGGCCTTATCTTTCGTAGGAAACAAATATACCTTCAGTAGAACACCTCTTACTATCTTAATTATAGCCGTAACGGCATCACTCTCAGTCTTCATAAAATGCCTTTTTCGCTCGAATAGTCGGCTCTTTGCGCCCGCAGCACGGACACTTCTGGCCACTCCTCACCTTATACCTGTCGCAATAGCACCAGTAAGCCCTTCCACGCGGCTGCTGAGCATGTATCCGGTTTGTGTGGCTCAATATCATGTTGTTGACCTATATTTAACAGGCCTTTGCCTGGTTATCTGCAAGGCCAGAGTTTTAAGCTCCAGCCTCTTGCGTATAGTTGGTGCCGACCAGCATACACACTACATCTGGATCTGAGAGGTTGGATTTGAACCAACGGCGTCTTGCTTCCAAGGCAAGCAGGCTACCAGACTGCCCTACTCTCAGTGATGGTGATGAAATTGGCATTTTTGGTACTCTATCTTTAACAGGCTTTTGCCTGAAATTCATGCTCTTTTGCAGTGCTTACGGCCTTTTGGCCCTTATTATAACCAAATGTCCTGCTCTCGTATTTTAATTCCATTTCTTTTCGTCGCCGCCACCAAAGTTGTGCCTTCTTTATTGCTTCTATTGCCCTGTGAGCATCTTTGTCGTTGTAATTTCTTACCCTTAAAACAATTATACCGCTATTCCGGTAATTTTTATCATCACGGTATTGATCGTAATCCTTTTTGTTGCTATGCGAAGATCCGTCAACTTCGACCGCTATTCCTTTCTGGCTGTTCCAAAAGTCAAATAATCTATAACCCCACTGTGCTTGACGTTTCCACTTTAATTTGGTTTTGCTTAGATATTTGTTCAAAAACCAATTTTCAGCCTTTATGTCTTTACATTTTTCTGCATTTTCTCTTTGGCGCTGCTTCATATAACTGTGTTGTTCTTTATTTGCAGGCCACATTTCTTATTCTATACCGCAGGCTTTCCTTTAAGTTCAGTTCTCTTAAAGTTTGTTATCACAGACACTCTTACAATACTTAGCTATCTGCCGTTTCCTTGTCTCTGATTAGACAGAAAGAAGGAAAGGACAGATTCAGGGTTGCGAACCTTTTTCACTAAGCTGTAAACGCCCTTTTTTAATCTCAGAGAGATTGGGATTAAGTTCGTTGCCCATAACCCGTGCACAGTGATCCATCGTAACGCTATTTCTATGTATAATAAAAGAGCCCGGCAAGCATCAATCTGAATCACCGGATTGATATACCGGGCCCTTAATATCTCATGTCCATTGGATTCAGATATATTCATTATTACAATATACGCCACAAAACAAAGCTTGTCAACGCTTTATTTGATAATTTTCAACATTTTATCAAATAACCATCAAATAAGCCTTCTAACCGCTACAAACAGCCTATTTTGACACAAGTTTTTTACTTTATAGCCGAATATAATTATATTTTACTTGCAATTCCTGATTTATAGCCGATACTGTAGGTATGACCTTGCAACTAACCATTTTGATTATTAGCCTGTCGGCGGCATACTCCTCGCAAGGTCTGTGTGTTGCTGGTGGGCTTTTTGTATTGGAGCTAAACCATGAACATCAAAGAATTTGATGCAAAAGTAAAGAGGCTTGGCTTTGTTCAATTAACCGATCCGCAGAATGGCGTTCCCAAATATCGCTGCAAATATGGGCATGTCATACAGTGTTTTTGTAATGGTGATAACCTTGATTGCCCTCTTTGTGAGGGTTTTGCCCCTACTGTTGCCGAAAATTTGGCTAACCTAAAATAACTAAAACCAGGGCTTTTTGTTTTGAAGGAGCTAAACCATGACTAAACAAGAGCATATAGAAGCCGAGCTTGACCGCATCGGTGAAAACATGGTAACAGGCCAAGAGTTATTGGCTTTGATTGCTTTGCACGCCCGGAAAGTCAAAGCCGACTGGAAACCGAGCCGCTTTATTAAGGAATTTGCCGAAAGTTTAGGCTATAGGTTTTCAAGAGAATTGCTTTATATAGATATAGCGGTTCGAGTCGTCAATTACCTATATCCTGAAAACCGAGTTTTTTGGGACGTTTGGGACGATATTTACTTGAACCGTGTCAAAAATTCGGCGTGGCTGCAATTAAGTTTGACCAACTAACCGCCCACAGGGCTTTTTGTTTTGAAGGGAGTATTGTTATGAGTGACAAAGATTTTTACAATGTGACAATAGAAAAACAAGAGCATTGCTGTTCCGCTTGTGGGATAGATTACAATGTTTATACTGCCTTGCTTGAGGCTTGCAAAGAAGCCAGAAAATTATATGACGAACTGGCACGTGGACCATTAGGTAATGCTGCAAAATTTGGCCCTGATTTTGAGCCTATGTCTGATGAAGAAATATTGGAAATACGCAAAGCATTGGAATCTGCGATAGCGACGGCAACTTAATAAAACTTTTTAAGGAGAAGTACAATGACGCTCGAAGATTTCCTACATCAAAGATATATGTATGGTGGCGAGGTTTGGAAACTGGGCGATATAATTATTGACCTGCAAAATAACCTGCCAAACCAAAGAGCCGTGGATATGTACTTAATCGGCTTGCTTCACAACCAAAAACCAATAACCTAACCTAACCGCCCTGCCGGGCTTTTAAGGTAAATTGGTATGCTTTTACAAATTAACAAACCACATAAAAATAAACGCAAAGCCAAGTGCGGCGTTTATGCGTATCATTTTTGCTTGAGTCGTTGCACTCATCGTCGTCGCGGAGAATGTAGGTTTCTATCTAAACCACATTGGTCTTGTATTGATTCTTATAGAGGTCCCGAAGATGATGGGCTTTTTCTTGTCTATACTCATGTTTTCAAGGCACGAAAGACTACGAAACAGAACCATTCAAAATCCTAACTAACCGCCCTACCGGGCTTTTAAGGAGTTGAGACAATGGATCCAAATTCTGTTACACAAATCGTTGAGGCACTGGAAGCTATTAACACTGGCCTATCTATATTGTTCATCTGCTTAACTATAAACATCATCACATTAGCAGTGGTGATTATACTCACCTTGCGCAAATAGAGCCCACTTTACCGCTCTGCCCGCAGGGCGGACCTGTGAGTTTTAACTATTAACCTTTATTGAAAGGGTAGGACAATGGAACTTCACGAATTGCCAGTCGGAACGCGTATTTATTATGGTGGAGATATGGCTAATCAATCAGATTTCGGCGTCATAATAAAACATCTGTCCGATAAATTCGGACAGTTTGTTGATACTAAGCTGGATGACGGCAGAGTACAACGATCATTACCACTTTGCGTTTTTTCCCCTGTTTACAAAGGACACGGCGGAACTCGCTTTGTGACCGAACAGGCATACAATGAATACCAAATAGCACAAATTGCAAACGTTAAGAAAAGGCTGGTAGAAATTCAAAACTAAGCCGCCTAAATAAACTGAAAGTGAGGTGTAATATGGATAAAGTTATTGTAACTATTATGGCCGGTGTCGCTAAAGTAATTGAACGACCACAAGGTGTTATTGTGGAAATTCGCGACTATGACATTGAAAAAGAGGATGCGATACTTATGGATGGCGATGGCGATCCTTACGAAAGAACAATATATGGCTGAAAGTGGACAATAATATTATTTATTTGAAGGAGAAGTACCATGAGAACTAAAGAAAAAGGTTTAGCGTACTGGAAAGGTAGGAAAATTACTGCACAAGCAGCCTGTAAGCAGGCTCAGGAGCACTACCAAGCTATGCTCCGCTGCGTCACGCACGCCACAAGGCAAGTCGGCAAGTTAGAGGGGCAGATATTGCTTATTGTCCTGCTGTTCGTCGTGGGCTGCCGGACAGGGTCGTACTGGGACGTTGGCAGGCCCTACCGGGACGTTGACAGGCCATGCCAGGATGTTTGGGATATTGGCACGCCATACCAGAACATTGTCAGGCCCCCCTGGGATGTTTGCACGCCATACCAGAACATTGGCAGGTCATACTGGGACCCAGGCAGGGGCAGGTCGTACTGGGATGCTGGCGCTTTGCCGTGTCAAGGCTATTAACCCCTTATTGCTTAGGCTTAATATGAAAGCGAGGTGTCAAAATGGGAAGGCCATTTGATGTTTGGTTAAAGGAAACATACCCGGATATTTGCATGGAGTGCTGGGGCGAAGGTGTAGTTATATTTAATGGCATTTTCGTCAAAGATCACCCTTTAACCTGTCCGGCTTGCAAGGGAACGGGTAAAGAAAGTAAACCCGAAACGGCAACTAAATAACTTTTTTTTTAGGAGTTAAGCCATGAGCGAAGCTAAACACGCAGAAGGGGAAATATTCTTTGGAAGCGCTGAGGACCAAATTATAATATTGGGTGGCGAAAGCAAACAGTATATATGCCATGTCCAAATAAAGCAACGCTGGGGCGGTGCGATTGCGGAGGTCATGGAGGATGTTCGTCTCGCCAACGCCGAGCGCCTTGTCCTGTGCTGGAACAGCCACGACGAACAACAAGCCAAAATAGACGTCTTGCTTTCGGCTTGTAAGGCCCTATTGGAAGCCGATCTGTATGCAGACGGAGAAGGCATTGTCAATTTTGATTACCCTAATACCAGCGATGGTGATAAAGCAAAAGAGCAAGCCGAAGCCGCCATTGCTTTGGCAACTAAATAACTTTTACGAAAGGAAAGTGCCATGAAAACCAAGGACAAAGGACTTGCGTACTGGAAGGGACGGAAACTGGACGCGCAAGAGGCTTGCAGGCAGGCCAAGGAGCATTACAGATTGATGCTCCAGTGTGTGACGCACGCCACAAGGCAGGTAAACAAGATGGCTGATAGAGAAGAAGAAGCTGCGCTCGAGGCTTGCACCGAGCAAGAGAAGCAGCTTTTTTGTATCGTCTGCTTTATGACTCGATGCGAGCAAAATGGTGGGGTGATGGCGAAATCGCCGCAATACCTCAAAGAAAAGCTGCTGCTGCTATTTGACCCGGTATTGTGTTGGCAAACCACCGACATTATTAATAGAGGCAAGGTGCTTGCTTGGTTCGAGCATTGGAGTCAACCAAAGCTCTATGGGCTTGCCTGCGTTCTTCACGCGGCCTATAATGAATAGGGGTTACAGCCCCTACAGACAAGACAATCGCTACAGACTGCCCGGGTTAACAGCCAGAATGAAAAAATAATGAGAAAATCCAAAAAAACATTTGACAAATAAACTTGGATAGCCGAAACTGAATTATATGAATGCTCGACAGTTGGGATATTACGATGTTTACACCTTGCTGGGGAAAGTCTCTGCTGTCGAGCAGCATTTCACAAGGGGCTTTTCTGGCAGGGTTTTTGATAGGAGAATGAAATGATTGAAAAAAGCTGTTTAGATTGTGGCCACAGAAAAGTATGTGAACGTTTTCGGGTATTCAGGGACATGGCAATGCTTTTACTAAACGACCATTCTGAATTGTCGGACGAAAAGGTCAAAGAAGCCATAAGTTCTGTCGCCACATGTTTTGGAACTCTTTGCGTCGATTGGCTCAGTAAAAGCAAATTATGATTTTCAGTCGCTAAAGCCACGGTGGGCTATCGTCGCCAGGGATGGCGAAGCGGCTGGCAAGAAAAAGGTGAAAATATGACAACTAATAAATGCAAAACCTGCGATTACTACGAGCCAGGCTGTTCATGGTGTGAGTATTTCGATTGCCCAATCGATGAAGTAAAGAGAAAAATTTGCACAAGTTGGAGTCGATATGATGAGCGAACTAACAAAACATCTTGAGTGGGCCAAAAAGTATTTATGGGATTCTCGTAATCCCAAATTAGGACATGCTAATGCTTGCCTCGACGCCGCTCTTGCCGAGGCCGAGAAGCTGGAGAAGGACAATGATGCCCAGAAAAAGTCATTAGAGGCTTCGGCTATAGCGCTAAATACTCAAGTAGCCGAGATCGAGCAACTCCAAGCCAAGCTCGACGCAATATCTGATTTATGTGAGAACTGTACCACACTTGGCGATGCACAGTATATTGCATCTGGGCAAGGTAAAACTTCTACTGATGATGGTTGCGATAAATGTATGGTGGACGAGAGAGACAAGATCATAGAACAGTTACAAGCCAAGCTCGACAAGCTCCGCTGGATACCAGTAAGCGAGGGATTGCCGGAAAATATTGCTACCGTATGGGTATTATTAAAGGCCGAAGCTACTGGCATTTTAAGTCCGGGTATGGGTTTTTATGGCGAAGATGATGAAGGAATGGGGTGGGACATATTAGGCCCCACCATTTTGCATGAAGTCACCCACTGGATGCCCATAATTCTACCTGACAAGGAGGAGGCCGGCGATGCACAGAGCTAAGACAATAAAGACAGGTAGATGGTGCAAAGGCTATCACTTTAAGTTAGTAGATGGTAAGCATTATATGATGCTTGAGGATGCCACAACTTGTAACTTTGCCCATGCTTTCAAATATATACACGAAGAAAGCTTCGCCGGAATCGACCCCGATACCCTCGCACAGAAAACCGGAGTGCCCGATAAAAATAAAACGATTATTTATGGTTCTATTCCCATAAATGGAATAATGAGCAAAGGCGGGGATAAAACTGTATCAGTAGATGGCACGATATTTTACATCGAATGGGAACGAGGAGGGCTTGGGTTTATAGGCCGTTCCAAGAGCGGGATAGTACAATTGTCGTATTTAACAGAGCTTACTAAATATAATATTGAAATCCTCGGCCCTGCCTGCGATGCAAAAAAAAACGAAACGGATGGAGCGATATGATAGATAAAATGGATTTTCCATCGAGTGGACCACCTGATACGAATTATTCTTATTTTTAAGGCCGTAGGAGTGAAAAATGGACAAGTTGGCAAAAGCAATGGATATAATTAAGCGAATTTTATGTACGCAACAAGTTAGGCCAGCGTTACCCAGAAAGAAGGCCGTCGAAACAATTCGAGGCGGTTCATGTTGCCCGATTGCTTACGATACAACAGTCGTGCATTGCAAGTGGTGTCGTGGGCAAGTCAGGATATATATAAGTGCAATTAGACATAAAACCGCAAGCTGGGATACGGGCCATCTTTTTAGTAAAAGTGATTACCACGAAGAATGCTGGAACGAAGCAATCGAAGTTTGTATTTAGCTAATCCGGCCCTGCCTGCGATGTGGAGGATAAGTAAAATGAAACAAATCAAACTTACAAATGCAAATGGCACAGAACAGATTCATCATTACTAATATAACGCTCACTTATAAGTTAAGAACGAAGTTACGCGATGTTTGGGCAGTGGCGAAATAGGTAGCCGCTTAACGTGTAAGGCAAGTTCATCAACCCCGGTCGGCCATATAATAGCGGTAGTTGCTCTGACAGAATCTTGCTATGCAGGGTGACTATACGAGTAGCATAGCTGGGGAGCGATAACCCTCTCGTCAAATCCCTGCCTCTCATCTCATCGCACCTAAACTAAGGCTGGTAAGAGTTGAAATGGTAAGGGAATCTGGCTATTTAAGCAGATGGGAACGTGCAGGCAAACGGTTGGGGAACGCCTGCCTACCAGCTTTTATAAATTATGTCCCGGCGGCGGCGTGTGTGAAACGCAACGTACTTCAGGAGCTCGAGCAGGTTAGAATCCTGCCCGCCGGGACATTTTTGAGAAAAGAAAAACTCACACTTTGAGGGCCAGTGGCGGCGTGTGCGAAACGCTCTTTCGGCTATAGGCCAGTGACCCGTTTAAGGTAGCTTGCTTGGGATGGCCTCCAGGAGAAAGACCCACCAGGGAATGAGCCGAGGATTTGAAGCCTCAAGTCTGGCAGCAGGTAGCGGGTAAGGTCGCCGTTAACAGCGGTACTTATGCCAATCCTGCCCACTGGCCCCCGTAATTGCAAGTTTTTCTCCCCGACTGATGGGTATGTGGCAGTCATGCGTTTCTGGGTGTGGTTTCGCATAGCTAAAGCTGCCCATCAGCCTTTATTAAGAATAACGAGCAGGTACTCCGACGCGAAAGGGGGTGCGATATGGTTCATTGATAGTATGGCGGGGCCGAAGCACAAAGAGAC
>LAZR01001284.1_pt1 | contig 16123 bp, 9 predicted proteins | sample 329461 | NCBI WGS metagenome assembly LAZR01 (sample SAMN03002196, study PRJNA259156) | marine sediment metagenome | biome: sea floor; feature: Hydrothermal impacted sediments; material: marine sediment; isolation source: Loki non-amplified sample from Loki's castle hydrothermal vent sediment ...
AAAGTTGAGAGAATGTATGAAGTGCTCAAAATTAAATTTTCTAATGATGAGCTTAAACAGAAATTACTTGCAACAGGCAATTCAATTTTAATCGAAAACTCAAAATCAGACTCTTTTTGGGGTATTGGGAAAAAAGAAAAAAGGAAAAATATGTTAGGAAACCTTTTAATGAAAGTAAGGGGAGAGCTGAAAGCACTATCTAAGTCGAAAAAAGTCGAATAAGATATATAATATTAAAAATAATTAAAAATAATTAAAAAAAAAGGAGTAAGATTTTATAGTTTAATGATTATTATTCTATTGTAAAAGTTAACAATATCAATCAGAGGCGTAAATAGATTGAGTGAAATTGAAAAGAAAGAAACCGATTTTGACCTTAGAGCCTTCTTCAATTCAAAAAAAGGGAAAGAGATTTTAGAACAAAGTGAAAAAGATTTAAGAGAGGAATTTATGACAAATACAGGAATGTTTTCCCCAGAAGAGGATGAAGCATGGGAGTATTTAAAGAAGGAGATATAGTTATAGGCAAAGTTTCTTTTGCTGATTCACATATCTTTAAGATAAGACCTACATTAATAATCGTTGAGAGATTCACTTCTAACGATTTCGTTGTACTTTATATTACAAAAACATCTTATTCTGATGAATATTCAATTCCTATATATGCTAATGATATTGAAACAGGGCATATAAAATATATACCTTCTTATGTTAGAGTAAATAAACCTCATATTCTTCCGAGAAATAAACTTTTTAATAAAGTTGCAGAACTCAAAGAAGAAAAAATGAAACAGATAACAGAGGTATGGGAGAAATATCGAGAATAATATCAAGATATTGAAAATAGCCTTGGAATATCTAAATGATATCTCGCTATAATAATATCCTCTGTTAATCATACAATAATAGCCAATTGTTATAGTTTTATCTTCTTTTAATGTTTTATAAGCGAATAAAACAAGCTAAAATTTCAGATATCTATGATTCAAGGCTTAATTCCATAGGCGTGAATCCCTCGTTTTTCCGAAGCTACTTAAAAAAATGGCGTAAAAAGAATCCCCTCAATAATAAAGATGTTTAATATTCGAGTAGTTTAAAAATGAATTTTATGATTATCGGTCACTCGTTCATACGATTTTTGTCTATGTTATATAGGAGTTAAAAAAAATGATTTTTTGCGATTACTTTTTCTCAGGGAGTCTTTGATTCCCTATAACTCCTATTATAAATAACGCCAATATAAGAATATTAGTACTTTAAATATTAACCTTTAGAAAAGTAAACATGTTTCTCTCAATATAATTATATTTATTTTGGTAAGTTAGAGCATCTTTTTCTTATGTAGACAATGAGGGAAACAGTTCATAGGATAATTTCGAAGATTATGTGTTCAGGGAGTTTTTAACTCCTTGCTACTCATTCTAAAAAATAGTACTTTAAATAAATGGATTCAAATTTTTATTTTGTAGATTTTTCAGGAAAAGTTCTACGGAAAAAAGGTTCGTGGGAGTCAAGAGGGTTTTCCTTCTTGGTCACCTTTTTTCTACCTTAGAATAATAGCACTTTAAAAAGGTGTCTAAAAACTAAAGAATAAGGAAGATTTTCCCCTTTGAACCCATCTCAATCACATCTCATTCGAGGGGATTTCGCTTCCTTACTTCCAAATCATTGCAGGAGATATCACTGGGGGCTTTGGGGGGTTTTTGTTCTGGGTTTTCCCCTTGAAGCCCCTAAACGCTTCTCTTTCTGTTCTTCTTTATCGTCATCTAACAATTTTTTAATTTGATTTGCTGTTAAAATATTATAGAATTCTGGAAATGTTTTTTTTACTCTCTCTAACATTTCAAAACGACTAATTGAGGGATTTTCTCTTATAATGTTTGGATTATCTGGTCGTTATCATTAAGTCCACCATTAATTTTTTTAATTTTATTTCAAACCCTTTTTCCATAATGATTCAAGTTTATCTGGATATTTTACAAGTTCAGTAGTTAGTGCTCTTATCTTATCAAATAATATCTTTATATCCACTGACTCGGTTTCTATAATTTTACCATCAATGTTAATTGTCTCTACAAATTTTTCATACCAGTCATATTTCAATAGTGCTTCAAAAGTATCCATTAAATTATTTGCAAAACCCAGTCCATTTCTGACTAACAGAGATTTCTTCTTTTCAAATACTTCTTTATCCATATTTGTTTATTTTGACAAAAAGATTAAAAAAAAAAAAAAAAAACATTATTAGATTTGTAATATATCCTATTGTAAGATTTGTAAGTCTTACAGCTTTTTGTAAGATTATTACCATTTCTTTTACTCTTTATTTCTTTCAAAAAATTTAAAATAAGTTTAAAAATGTTCTACTCTTAAAGTTTTACAGATAAAAGAAATTTAACAAAAAATTTTTATCAGTAAAAAAAAATGTATTTTAATGTTTATAACCAAGAAATTTTCTATATTTTAAAAATAAATAATAGAATACGTTAATGTTCAATTTTAAAACGATATTTTATTCTATAAAATACAGAAATAGGTTAATTATTTTTTTCATTTCTTTATTTTGTATTTTGTTCATGTATTTGAAAGTGATTCATATTGAAAATTTCGTAATAGTGACTAATAATCTGGTCCTATTTCTTCTTATTCAGTTATTATTGAAATCAAGTGCAATTTTTACCATATTATTCTTACCTACTTATCCAATTTTCTTTATTTTACTTAAGAACAAGGCTTTTCATTTTCGAGAAAAACTAGGGATTACTATAGTATCTAATTTATCATTCTATATTATAATCGGATATATTGGTTCATATTTTAGTTTACCAATAACATTTGAATACTTCCTCTTTACTTTGATACTAGCTTACTTTTCAATTCTCTTAATAGTGATATCTCATGGTTATTATCGGGGAACAGGTTCCTTTCTTAAAAAAGTAAAAAGTTTAGATTATGAACAAATAAACAACAAGAAATTTTCTTTACTTAATCTTTTTAAAAGTAAAATCTCTTTAAATTGGATCTTATTAAGCATTGTTATCATATTAATTTCCATATTAAATGTTGTTAATACAAGTACTTTTGCTGGAACAGATGCATGGCTACATATTTCACTTGTTAAATACATAACTGAAATCAATTATGTTCCAATGGATTCATATTTTGGCACATTAGGACTGCATATATTTGGAGCAGTTATTCACTTTTTTTCTGGATTAGATTTACTATTACTCCCGAAATATTTTGGTTTCTATACTATTCCTTTAGCATCATTAATAGTATACAATCTTTTAATGAGGATTTTTAAAAACAAAAACTTAGCTATTTTTGGAGTCTTTTTTTTAGTTTCGTCAATGGGATTTTCTTGGTTTATGCTGGTTCAATTCTGGCCATCGGGTATTGCTTTAATACAAGGATTAGTTATATTTTTTATTCTTTATGTGAGATTACAAGGATTAATTAAAGAGCAAATCCCAAAAAAGGAAGAATTTTTCTCAAATATTTTATTTTCATACGTTTTGTTAATATTTATATTTATAAGCTCTTTTCTAACTCATTCATTGCTCACAATGATTTTAGTAATCACTTATTTATGGGTTTATTTAATATATTTTGTAAGAAATTATCGAAGGGGTTTTGATTTATTACTTATCATATTGTTTTTCAGTATTTTTTTTATTTTTTACTATTTCAATATCGGTACCGGTCATTTTCAGGTTTTTGATCCTTTTAGAATTGTACCATGGTATTATCTACTTATTGGAGCCTTAGCTTCTATATTTGCTATACCATTAATTCTACTTCGTTATCGAAAATCAATGGATTTTTCGAGGGGAACATTTTTGTTAATAATAACTGGTAAGAAAAAAAGAGTTTATAAAAAAATAGAAGATAGATTTATATTTCCGATAGTTTTTGGGTTAATAACCATTCTCTCTATTGTTTTTACTCTTTTTAGTCTAACACTTTTTAAAATTTCTGTAACATACGTTATTTATTTTATAGATATGTTAATTATTAGTTCCTTTGCGATATGGGGATTATTAATTTTCCAATATAAACCAAGAGGTAAGCCTTTGTTTTTTTGGGGACTAGCATTAGATTTGATGTTTTTATTAACTTTTTTATATGATGGGATGGTCGGAATGACTACGTTCTTTTTAAGAGTTGGTTATATAACTGTAATAATAATTACAATAGGATTTGTTTCTTACCTGTATAAATTAGTAAAAACGAACTCTTTCCAAAAGAGAAAATTCCAAATATTTTTAATTTCAGTTATTATTTTTTCATCTTCTATCTCATTTTTATATGATTCAACTAACATAGACATTTTTAATTTAAGAGAACGAGAAGTGAGTTCTATACAATGGTATTCAAATTATACTTCTAATGAAGAAGTGATCATTTCTAAATATGGTTGGCATGCTATTTTTATGTATTATGATTATCCTTTTGAAGATAAAAATAAAGAGCTTACTCTCGAATCTATACATTTCTTTTTTATTGTAGATAATCAACTTGTTCATCCAAATTTACACATTTCCAATGGTTCCAACATATTAAAAGATTTGAAATTAGGATATAATACAGAAGTTATTTTAGTTTTACCTAAAGATTACTATTCACCATTAAGTTGGAGATTTTTTGACCAGCTTAGTGAAGAGGAAACAGAAGCTTATTATAATTTAGAGTATTTGAACAGAATTTTTTCGGCAAAAGGAGAAGATGGTGAAGAAACACCATATTACTGGGTTATTTAATTCTATTTTACTCATTGTAAATAGAGGACTAAATATATATCAGATATTTAGATATGTCAGCTCGTAAATTTCTTTATTACTCGTGGAAAATCAATAAAAAGTTGATTCAAAAAAGGAACAGAAAAAAAGGAAAAATAATTGACTTGACACTAACTCAAAACCAAGACTGTATAAAGTGGTTATTTATTTCGTTAGAGAAAAATCCACAAGGGTGATTGAGTAAAAATAGAATAATGTCGGCTTAACACCCATAAAAAGAAAAAAAAAATTACCAATCTGAACTCTTAATTCCACCGATTAAACCTAACACTCCCCCAGCGAGTAAAAGAATAGGCCCAATTGAAATGGTTCCAATGGGAATATTTAAAGGTAAAATCCCTTCAATTATAGCGTCATCTAAAAACATAAATGCAAACTGAGGATCTAACATACCTATATAAAAAACAAATATAAAATACCCACTGACACCAATGGCAAATAAGGAACCTATTATAGCAACCACTCGACTTTTTACGCCTAGTAATATGAAAATCCCTGACAGTAAAAAAATAATAAAAACGATAGTCATTATAATAACTAATATGTCACCCGAAGTAAATAAAGCAGGGATATTCATCATAAATCCGATACCATAGATATCTACTCCAGGAAAATAGGTATGGAATGAGAATAAGAAGGTTGCCAGAAGTGTCACTAATCCTCCAATGAGGAAATAAATTTTACTTGCTCCCACAAATTATCACTTTTATTTTTTAATTTAAATATTAATAGATCAATGGAATATATAAAAATGACCTTTTAGCTGAAGAAAATCAAAAAATATATTTTAAAGATCTCTATTCTAATAGAGAATTAAATGATCCTCTAGGTTTCTAATAGAATATGGTTAGAAAATGTAATAACTAAAGAATGTTTAAAATTTTATGAGAACCAATATAAAAATAGATAATCTGAAACTTTAATCATTAAAACTAAGCATCTATGGATTTTTAGGTTCCAATTTAGTTTTTCTGAGGGAAATTAATGAATTATAAAACTATAATCTTTTCTTGAGAACATCTCGTTGATGTTGGTTGCAGAGATCTATTGAACTTGCTGAATTTTAAAGATTAGTATTGACCTTTCACAATTGATCTCCCCAGGTTTCACCTTTTTAATAAAGTATTAAATAATTGAATTTGGATACTTTTTTGTAAATAATTAAATACTCGAACTTTTTCTATATAATAACTATATTTTTGTCTAAGACAAGAAAGTAAAAAAAATTAAAAAATTGTGGTAACAAAATGAAAATTACATTAAGGACCAAATCTAAACACATAATTACCTTATTCATGATTTTTATGTTGGGTTCAATATCATTATTTTTTCAGGGGACCCTATACTCTGCTGTTGAGGACACCAAAGGTATTGATCCTCCATTAGCCATCAGTGCTATCGGAGAGGATGTATGGTGGAATACTTCATATCAATGGAGACAAGCCATTAATATCACAAATCCAGGGACATATAATTTGACAGACAATTTCATCAGTATCAATTTTGATTATAGCACCTTAGTTGCTGACGGGAAGATGCAAGCTGATCTTGATGACATTAGAATAATCGAAAATGGCTTAATAAGAAATTATCACATTAGAAAAGACTTCCCTAACACGGATTTTTTAACAGTTTGGTTTGAAACGAATTCTACAGCAAGTGTTTCTGATTATGACACTTTTATTTATTTTGGTAATGACACTGTTTCACGTGCTTCAAATAACTATGTTGATAATTGTCCAGATGGAAATATGTGGTTAACTTTTGAAGAGAGTTCAGGAACAGAAGCCGTTGATTCAATGGGTTTTGTTAATGCGACCCTGACCGGGGGCGGAGCAACGACTCCTGGTTATGTACCTGGAAGGATAGGAGATTATGCACTCGAGTTTAATGGCGCTAATGAATGGATGTATATTCATGATGAATTACATTTTACTCTCCCCAACGAAATTCCGCAACTAACAGTAAGTGTGTGGTTTCAAACATCATATTCTGGCAGTTCCTATTCTAGCAATTGGGCTTTTTTTGATTTTGATAGATCTGAGTATTTCAATTTCTACATTGACCCACGTTCCCCAAATTCTAGAATTGGATTCTCTACTGCGGCTTCTGGAAGTAGTATAAATGATCATTATGGAAATCCTCTTAACTTAAATGATGGTGAGTGGCATTTTGCATCGATTGTTTATGACGGAACTGATAAGATAATTTATGTTGATGGTGTAGAAGATTCGAGATGGTCAAATCCTCATGGCGGAAGAGCTTTAGGTACAGGTACAGATAGGTGGGGATTTATAGGTGATGGTTCAGAGGCGGGAGGCGTTAATGCTGGTAGGAATAATATTTATTATGATGGCTTATTAGATGAAGTTAGATACTTTAATTATAGTGTCGCTCCTGACGAAATTATGTGGTTAGCAAATTATTACACATTAGAAACAGATTTACTATCAATAGCAGAAAGGGCTGCTACGGTTACCATAATTGTCAAGGATATTGATGGTAGATTAGTTCCAGGAGCAGAAGTTTCCTTATGGGAGAATTTAACCACTATCTTAAATATACCTGGAATTGGTGATTTTACCCAAAACTCATCAAATGATGGAACTGTTATTTTTAATAAGGTTCCTTTCGGACAATACAACATTACGGTGAACTATACACTTAATTCTGTAGCATATAATGAAAAAATCGTGTACGACAGCAGGTCACAACAATCTGGGGGTATCGAATTTTCCGGTTTAATCGCAACAACGACGATTTATATAAATATTTGGACAATAGATTTTGAAATTGATGATTGGGATGGAGATCCGATGAATTATGGGTATATTAATATAAATCAGAGCGGTACAGTTATTGAAAAGTTGACTCTCGATTCAAACGGGAGAGCTACGTTTCGATGGTTAAATAGTAGTATCGGCTATAATTACACGTTATATTACGATAATCCAGATTACCCCACGTATAATCCTTCGCTTTTAAACTGGAGTACTATAATACATCAAAGCGGAAAGACCTCATATGATGTAAAATCCGCGAATGTTGATACACCAGGAGCATCGACCTATTCAATTAATGAGGACACTTTCCTCCCCGGTTCAAGCTATGCAAGTCCAGGGAATCTTACTGTTATAGATGCTAGAGTTAATTTAACAGGCATGGATAATATGACTCAAGTAAGATTGTGGTATCTTGATGCAACAGGACATAGATTTCTTGAATTAAAAGATTATTCAGGTTTGGCTTCTGCTGATTCTTTTATTTACTATCCATTTGACGATGAGGTTTTTGATGTATATGGTCTTAGAATAGAAATTGATGGTTCGAATACCACTATGTGTAATGGTCTCGTTGAAGTATACCTATCTCGTTCTTATACAGAATATATTAGAACCAGGATGGCAAAGCTGAATATCACTGTTATAGATGATTCCGAAACCTTGCCTGTAGAAGGTATAACAGTAAAAGTGGAGAACAACGAGACAAAAGAACTTGTAATTGATCTTAATACTGATGAAAATGGAGAAGCTTATGGACAAATCTATCAGAGTTTACCCTTTTGGTATAGAACGGGTTGGACTTATAATTTTTCGCTATGGATTGTTTCAGAAAAGCGTACATTTAGGTTAAATTATACCGATCATGCCTTCAATCCGGCTACACTGCGTGATAATTACACATATACTCTTACAACAGCATCTTCCATTATATTCGAGCTAGATTTGAATTATCAAAGTAGACTATCTCAATTTAAAAATGGAAGTTTAATTGCGGATACACAAGTATTTTGGGGTGAAAATATGAGTTTTTCCTTGAATCTTACGACTTCAGATAATGCTGGTATTGATTGGGTTGGAGATGATGGAGTAGGAACAACTGTAACTTGCTTCGTGAAGAGTACAGGTATTGGAAATCCAATACTGTATGAAAATGTGATGACATTTCTAGGAAGTGGAAATTATTCTATTGAAATTAATTCCAGTCGTTTTTCTGCAGTGATTTTAGGATCAACGTATCTAGTATCAATTGCGGGAAGCAAGAATTATTATTTCAATCCCCCAGATGAGTCGTTTATTATTCAGATATCAACTTTACCCACTGGGCTAAGTGTTCATAACTATTCGTCTCTTGAAATATTGGCAATACCATCAGTTTCACAATATTTTGGGAAAGAAATCAACTTAACAATTAGATACTACGATATTAATAAGAACATATCATTGATTGCTGATTCAGTAACATATACTTGGGATTACGGTTCAGGTTCTATTAGTCTAGACCCCGTTAATTCAGGATATTATACACATGAACTAAATACATCATTAGTTAGTAATGTGGGATTATATAAGTTTAAGATTTCTGCAAGTTTAGAAAATTATACAATGATTTCAGATTTTAATGTGGATATTAACATTTTAGAACGCCCAACAACGTTAAACGGAACAACAAGTGTCTTATATACTAGTAAAAGTGTATATGCTTTAATTTCTAAAAACTTTACATATGACTATGTTGATAGCCTGACGAGTAATGCGATAGTAGGAGCAGATGAGATGAGTTACAATTGGCAAAAACTCGATGAAAATAAAGATCCTATTCCTGGGGAGACGGGATCTGGGAATTTATTTATTTCAGGCACCAATAGATACATATTAGATCTTCAAACGGAAACAATGTCTTTAGGGGAATATTTTGTTTCTATTACATTAGAAAAGGCAAGTTATGAATCAAGAGGTGCAATAATATCATTAATTATTCAAGAACGCCCTACAACACTTAATGGTTCCTCACCATTCACTCCTCCTCCTACCATAATATACCAAGGTGATTCAGTAAACTTTACGCTTTCTTACGTTGATGTTCTCACAAGCACCCCACTAACAAACTTGGATAATCAATCATATAGCTACACGAGTACAGCACCAAGTGATCTTAGCGGGCAAGATTCCCTTGCATACGATTTCTCAAATCAGGTTTATTACTTAATGAACTTTGATACTGCTAGCAAGCCCAATGGGACATATACTATTACTATAACCTTAGAAAAAGAGAATTATACTTCCCAAACAACTCAATTATCTTTGGTCATAAATTATGCAATAGCAGATTATCATTCCTACTTGAATTGGATTCTCCTTAACCCTTCAAACTTTTCTACCGATATTTTTTGGCGAGATAACGTTACAATTTCATTTAACTTCACAACTCAATATCAACTTGATCCAATTCAACTAGCTCATCCGACATCTATTTGGCTTCAATTCCGTGATGAATCATTAAGTTCAATGGGCTCTCCTATTAGTTTGATAAATTATAACACATCAAAAGGAATTTACAGTTATACTTTTAATACTTCACAATTTTTATTTATTGGTGGTGAATCATATTTCATCAATATTTATGCGTCAAAAACGGATATACAACATACTCCTCCTGCCCCCCTATCGATTCTTTTTAAAGTTCAAGCAGTGTTAACAAATTTCACAATTCATGATTACTCGACTATTATTGAATATTCTTCCTACACGCTTACAGAATACTGGAATCAAACTTTAGGGATAACATTTTATTTTAGGGAATTACTTTCTGGTGCCCCCATTACGTCCGCAGCAATCACATATAGTTGGGCTTATGGGTCAGGGCAAATAAACCCAGATGGTCCAAAAGGTCCAGGATATTATTCATTTTTCTTTGATGCGGGTAATGCAACTGAAGTAGGAACGTATACAATCACCATACTAGCCTTGAAACAAAACTTTAGCAACGGAGTACCTAGTTCTAGTCTCATAATTAATATCATTAACAGACCTACCCTTTTAAGACCAACAGGAATCACTGACAATAATAGTGTAATTTTTATTAGTGCCAAAATTTATGCTCTAGAATCGGAATTCTTTGAGTTCAATTACACAGACGTTTTTACTTCATGGATGATAAAGAATGCCGATGAAGCGAGTTATAATTGGCAGAAACTTGATGAATTTGGAGAGCCAATACCTGGGGAAAGCTATATTGGCACATTAATTGAAGCTGCTGATAGATATATTTTAGACCTTGATACTGAATTAATGGCAGTTGGAGAGTATTTTATCCTCATAACTCTTGATAAATTAAATTATGAATTAAGGAGTGCGGTACTTTCTTTAACAATTGAAGATCGTGAAACATTTGTAAATGGATCCATAGGTGGTCCGTTTATTATTAATATGGGGGATTCTTTGAATTTTACCTATTCTTACCTAGATAATTTAACGAGTACATCGATAACTAATTTAGGTACGCAATCATATACATACAATGGCACAGCATCCGGTGCTGGTTCTCTTGGATATTACTCAACCAATAAAACCTATTATCTCGATGGTTTTAACACAGCAAGTTTACTAAATGGAACTTACTTAATTACAATTATCTTTGATAAACAAAACTATACTTCTCAGGTTGTAGTAATCTCTCTTGTTATCGATTATATTCTTATAGATTACCGAACTTTTTTAACGTTAATATCCCAAAATCCATCAGACTTTGCAATAGATATCGATTGGAGAGAGGATGTTACGATTAGTTTTAATTTTACAACGAAATTTCAATCTAATCCACAAGCACTCGCACATCCCACCACGATATCTCTCCAATTCCTTGACGAATCTTTAAGTGCTATGGGACCATCGATCAACTTGATTAACTTAAACACTTCTAAGGGTATCTACAGCTATACATTCAATACATCACAGTTTTCATTTATAGGAGATGAATCTTATTATATGCGTTTTGATGCTAGTAAAACTACCCCAACGATATATACTCCACCAACACCACTTCTTATTTTCTTTAAAGTACAATCAGTGTTAGCAAATCTAACGATTCATAATTTTACCACAGGTACTGAATTTCCCTCTTATACGCTTACAGAATATTGGAATCAAACTTTTGGCATCACATTTTTTTACTTTGAAGCTATTTCAATTACGCCAATTGACGGTGCTTTTTTAACTTTTAGCTGGTTTTATGGGTCTGGGATGATACAACCCGATATAGCTAAAGGAAGCGGATACTATTCATTTTCCTTTGATACGGGTAATGCTACCGAAATTGGAGCATATACCATAACTATCTTAGCAGAGAAACAGAATTTCTCTGATGGCGTTCCAAGCTCTTACTTGATAATTAACATTATCAACAGACCAACAATGTTAAACTCGAGTAGCGATGTGCTATATGTCAAGAAAAGTTCATTTGTAAAAGAGCAATTTAATTTTACTTTTGAATTTATAGACGCTCTTACCTCTAATCTCATAGGTAATGCTGATGAAATGAGCTTTATACTGCAGAAATTTGATAGTAATGGTAATCCGATTCCAGGGCAAGTCACAATCGGTAATCTTATTGAAAATTTCGAGCATAGGTATGTGTTAGATATAAGTACGGAGAGCCTCCAGTATGGTGAATACTCCATAGTTGTCACGTTAAATAAGGACAAATACGATTTTAGAGTGACAATAATCTCTTTAACTATAAGTAAACGAGAATTTTCTTCACAAGCATCGATTCCTGACAAAGTTGGAATAAAAGCAGGGGGAGCCTTGCAATTTGATATAACGATTACCGACCCAAATAATAATACTGCTAATATTATTGGAGCTGAAGTATATATAATTATCTCTGGTACAAAGTACGACTTCAAAGACAATGGTGATGGAACTTACTCTCTCAATATCGCATCGATCTCAAATCCATTTTTCTTACCTGAGACATATGTTGGAAATATCACTATAACGAAAGCCAATTTCACTACAAGCTCATTCAAAATAACTGTAGTTGTGAAAATTACGGAAATCTTCCCGGGGGTACCTACATTTTACTTCTCGTTGATTGTTGGTGCTCTAATAATTGGAGTCGGAAGCCTCGTGGGTTATCGAGTTATCCAACAGGCCAGGATCCCCACGTTTGTCAAGAAAGCAAGAAAGATGAAAAAGGAAATTAAAGGTGAAAAATCAATTTCAGAATCACTCATCTTCCCACCAAAGGAGATATACTTAATAAAAAACCTAAAAGATAGGTGGAGTAAAATCGGCTTAGATCTGGAAGAGATCCTTGGGTTAGATAAAAAGAAAAAGAAAATGTCATCTGAAGCTAAAAAAGATATGAAAAAGACAACCAAGATCGTTGAAAAGGAGAAAAAAAAAACTAAGATCAAAGAAGAAAAGAAAAGGTCATCTGAAGCTAAAAAAGAGATGAAAAAGGCTGCTAAGATCATGGAAAAAGAGAAAAAAAAAGCTGAGATCAAAGAAGAAAAGGTAGATACGAAAGAGATCAAGAATGATACTACAGAAAAATCAGAGAACATTGAAGATCCCACAGGAACTCCTGATACCAAAAAAGAAGATGGAGGTGAAATGTGATGCCAATTGGATTTTTAGTAATGAAATGGGATACTCGAGCTGGAGCTGTCATATTGGCACGCTACCCAGAAGATACTTCATTGGATGAAAACACTCTAATGCAAGTGACTAGCGCACATGAGTATAGTGCTGAGTCAGGATTTACCAGTTTAATGGTTGGATCAATAAATATCACGTCTTATTTTACTGGTCCGGAGGAAGGATATTATTTCCTACTATTATTGAATTTAGATGAAGACTCTGATTCCTACGAGGACGGCTTAAGGGACACTTCCCAAACAATTTTATTGAACCTAAAAGATGATGCCTACATTGACTTAATTCCCTCATTATTCACGAGACTTTCAGTGTTTCCAAGGTTAGTTGAAGAACAAAGATTAGCATTAATTTACAGTAATAAAATAAAAAGAGTGATTTTGAATCGGTTAAGAGACGAAGGTGTAATCTCAAAATCAGAGTTGATGATTTGGGCAAAAGATATTTATAAAGAAGAAATTGTTGACTTAGAAGGGATGATCATGGACCTCATTAAAAAAGGCTTAGTTAAGGAAGGGTCTGTTAAAGGCTTACCCTCTGAATTAATTTTCCTCATTTATGATATCATCGCTACTCGTACGCCACCTGTAAAACTTTTTGATGATCCGTCCTCTCGGGGATTACCTGCTCATCTAGTAGAAGACTATAGGAATGAAATTAATATATACTTCAAGTCTTATAAACCAACAGAAGATGATAATGTCAAATTGGCGGAAATTTTCAATGATCCCCAAACTTACGAAACGCTGAGATTATTACGGACTGCAATCGTTACCAAAAATGACATTGAAAAACTTAAGAAAAAAGGAGTCGATGATATTGATTTCGTTTTGAAGGCTTTATGGGATGCTCAAATGATTCATGCGTTTCAGGATGAACGTAAAAATGAGTATTATGCGTTAGTTTCTGACTTTTACATTAAACGAATCTTTCCCAAATATCTCATGAACGTAATAAAAAGAGAATACGAACAAAAATCAAAAGCGAATCAGGTGTTAGTTGAATATATTAACGTCCTTGAGAGTACCTATTTAAGTAGAAAAGAAACAGCAAAAATAAAAGCAGAAGAATTGTAATTTTACTTAAGATTATTTTTTTTTTAAATTTAATGGAGTTGCTCTTTTTAGCAAGTAAGAGATAATTGTGTGTGTTTTTTGAAATGTTGATTTCTCTTCAGTAATTTTATATACGCATTATTAAATAAAAAAAATTATTAGTATTGATCTTCATTTTGATAGATTTCTCCAAAGAATTAATGAATAAATAGATTTGAATTAATTTTTAATAAGAGAATTGATGAGTGGGTTTTCATTCCCCATATAATATCAATAACTATTATAACAAATCCCAAATTTATTATTATATTAGAAAAAGGAATGCCATGAGAAAGGTTTACAGTAATGACAAAAAAGAAAGTAATTATAATTGGCGCTTTAGGCTACGACTTTCACTTATTTAATACAGTATTCCGAGACAATGAGGAATACGAAGTAATAGCTTTTACTATTGCAGGTGAACAAAACGTCGGGACAATTGAAGGGCCAAAACGGAGATTTCCCGCTGAACTTGCAGGAAACCTATATCCTGAAGGTATCCCAATGGTTTCAGAAGAAATCCTTGAAGAGATTATAAAAGACAAACAAATAGATGAGGTAGTATTTGCATATTCAGATGTTTCTCATGAGGAGGTTATGCATAAAGCCTCCAAAGTGCTTAAGGCAGGTGCAGACTATCGCTTGGTTTCTGGGAGGTTTACTCAAATTAAATCTCAAAAGCCTGTTGTAGCTATATGTGCTGTAAGAACAGGTTGTGGAAAAAGTCAGGTTTCTAGAGCGACCTATAGGTATTTACAAAGTAAAGGGTATAAAGTAGTAGCCATACGAGAACCTATGCCATATGGGGATTTGGTAAAACAAAATGTTATGAGATTTGAAAAATATGAAGATTTAGATAAGTATGAATGCACTATTGAGGAACGAGAAGAATATGAGCCCTATATTGAGCAAGGGTTAGTTATTTATTCCGGAGTAGATTATGAGAAGATAATTAGAGAAGCAGAAAAAGAAGCAGACGTTATTATTTTTGATGGAGGAAATAATGAAATTTCTTTTTATCAAACCGATTTATTATTTATAGTTGTAGATCCTTTAAGACCAGGTCATGAAATGAAGTACCATCCAGGGGAAGTCAATGCACGATATGCTGATGCATTTGTAATCAATAAAATGAATAGTGCTAAGCCTGAAGATGTAAAAACTGTGGAAAATAATTTAAATAAGCTCAATCCTACTGCTACAAAGATATATACGAATTCTATAGTAACTGTTGAAGGTGATCATGAATTAAAAGGTAAGAAGGTCATCGTTGTGGAGGATGGACCCACATTAACGCATGGTAATTTATCTTGGGGAGCGGGATATTTAGCAGCAAAAAATGCTGGTGCAGAAATTGTAAATCCACGCCCATATTTGGTCGGGTTTATGAAAGAAATTTTTGAGGAATTTCCACAGATTTCTGATATTGTACCAGCAATGGGTTACGATGAACAACAAATCAAAGATATGGAAGAAACCTTGAATAAAGCCGATGCTGATATTATCATCGATGGAAGCCCCATAGATCTTAGTAAGTTAATCAAAACCAATAAACCTATTGTAAGAGTAAAATATGATATAGAAGCTATAAAGAGCCCTACTATTGAAGAGATTTTAGACAAATTTATTGAGAAAAATCTCTAAACCTCCAATAAGCATGATCAATTGAAGGTCCTCCATTCCATCCCGAATGAATAAAAAAGAAGCCCAATGGAATGCAAATCCTGAAAAGTTTCTTAGAATTATAGTTATTCATTTTATTCCTTCCCTTTTTTAGAGAGTTCCT